>Ga0213833_1000709_pt1 | contig 29083 bp, 7 predicted proteins | sample SWATP21_FD_160575 | JGI IMG/M metagenome (GOLD analysis project Ga0213833, IMG submission 160575) | Coastal seawater microbial communities from Marineland, Florida, United States - SWA TP2 #1 | ecosystem: Environmental > Aquatic > Marine > Coastal | place: USA: Florida | collected 2016-08-14 | reverse complement strand
TGTCGCCCTCGCGCCACACACACACACACACACACACACACACACACACACACACACACACACACACACATGGACGTTGCTGTCGACACAACCCTGTTGCTCACACGTTGTGTCTTGTGTGTGGTCATCGGGATTATCATCACGCGGCAGGCCTGCTGTGTTGGGCGGCGGCGTGAATGGAGTTGCGCTCGTAGTTCGGGCTGTGGTTCACCTGCTAGCTGCTATTCTGGACGCTGCCGAGCGTGATCCCACTCCACCCAGCGACAAGCGCCTTGATCCACCGCTTGTGCAGACCATGTTGGCAATTGCAAAGCGCACTGGTTTGGTGCGTGCACGTGGGGGTGGTGCTGGACGTGCGACTGCAGTGGCGTGGGTCTGCGCCTCCACCGGCGTACGTGCTGATGTTGTTGCGTGTTTCGACTCCGCGTCAACAGGTGTCGTCCATTGTGTCGGTCATTAGCACTCTGCACAGCCTGTCCCGCCATGGCTCTTCCTCATCCAAGTTCACGTTTCCCACCACCAGCACCGCGAGTGGTGGCACCTCGGATGGCACTGGGCCTCCCCCGTCCAACCAACCCAACAACAATAACAACAAAAACAACAGCCCAGTTCCCCCAAGTGTCGGGACCGCCATCTCGTTGTTGTCGCGGCTGGTGGGGTACAAGGATGGTAGTGCTCGCGAGGAGCTGGTTGCCAGTGACGCACTTGACCTCATCAAGGTGAGTGCTCCTCTCCGGTGCTGGTGTTGCTACTGTCGCTGCTGTCGCTGTTGTGTCGGTGCTGTATGGTTGACCCCGTGGTCGACTGGTGTCGCAGCCCTGTGGTTTGCTGCATCCCCATCGAGCCACCACGTCGGTGCTGTTTGGCACCACCGTGATGCTGAGTAACCTTGCCAAAGCCTCCCCGGCGTTCTACGCCCCCATCGAGTCGGCCACAGTGTTCCCGGAGCTGCGGGCACTGCTCTACCACCCGTTGGCTTCCATTCGCTCCAAGGTGTGCCACCTGGTGGGAAATCTGTGCCGCCACAACGCCTCGTTGTACGCGGCGTTGGTGCAATCCATGCCACCGCTTGCGGACGAGGCATACCTGTTGCCACTGCACCACCTGCCTCTCCCCAAGCGCCCACCTCCAACTCCTTCCGAGCACCGGGATCAACGCCACCGCCATCACCATCACCACCACCATCATCACCACCACCAGCGTCACGACCTTCTGTTTCACGTCATTCACGCGTGTGGCGATTCTGACCCGGCCACCCGCAAGTTTGCTTGCTTTGCTGTCGGAAACTCCTGTTTTCACAGCGCCAAGCTGTACGTGTGTGTGTGTGTATGTATGTATGTATGTATGTATGTATGTGTGTGTGTGTGTGTGTGTGTGTGTGGCCTGTGTGTGGTCTGTGTGTGGAGTGGCGCCCTCATGCCTTTCGCCTCCCTCGCCCGTTTTGTCCACGCAAACACAGGTACCGTGCCCTGGCGGTGGCTGTGCCGCTGTTGGTCCGCCTGCTGAACGACCCCGAAGAAAAAACAAGGGCCAATGCAGCGGGAGCTCTGGGTAACTTGGTTCGCAACGGCTCGACGCTCTGTGGTACCCTTGTGCGCCATGGTGTGCCCCAGGCACTGCTGTCCATGGCCGCTGGCGACCCGTCGTTGTCTGCTCGGCGCATCGCCTTATTCTCTATCGGCAACCTGGCGGTGTACACGGCGTGTCGCCAGGTGCTACTGGGGCCCACTCGCCCCCTGGAGGCGGTCGTGAAGTCGATCATGGCCACTGGGGATGCTCGCACACGCAAGTACGTGCCCACAGGTGCCGGGGCTATTGTGTTTTCATTTTGTATTTTGGCCGTTGTTGCATGCGTCCGTGTGTGTGCGTGCGTGCGTGCGTGCGTGCGTGCGTGCGTGTGTGGTATTGTGTCGTGCTTGGTCGCGCACATCTGTTTGCGGCACATGTGACACGCTGCTTTGTGGCACGCGCAGGTATGTGGCACGCGTGCAACAAAAGGTGTCCTCACCCGCAGTGGATGCACCGCGGGCTGAGTAGCTCAAGCTGAGTAGACTCCGGGAGGCATTGTTCGTTGTTGCGAAGTGAAGTAACCAAACGAAGACGTGCTCGGTGGCGGTTTGTCCGTCATCCATTGCTTGGGGTTGTAAGAAGCACAAGAGTTGCTCGCACACGTAGTGGGTGGTTGGTTGGTTTGAAGTTTACACACGCATCAGAGACTGACTCACAGGCAACACTACATCCCCGTGAGACTGAGCACAGGCACCTTCAACGAAAGAGGTGTCCACAAACCAAGACAAGAAAAACAAGAAGACCAAACTAAAACCAAAACGAACAACGAAACCAGCACCCGGTGGTCGTGGTAGGGGCGGGGGCAAACCAAATTTAGGAGGCAAGGCCATGGGAACGTTCTGCCAACTCCCGCAGCAGCAACGTTCGCTGCTGTGAGTTGATCACCCCACTGGCCTGCCCCCAGTCCAAAACTTCGACGAGTCGCGCGGCGACACGCCCAGTGGCCTGGATGCTGCGCCGCAGGACAACAGCTTGGTTGCGCAGCGAAATCTCCACGGTGCATGGTTGCTGCATGCGAGGTTCGCCATCAATCTGCGCCCGCGAAGACCAAGCCATACCAAACCATGCAACAAGCCACAAACAACAACAAAGAAACAACCGAAGATCGATGGTCAGAACTAAGCCCTGTGGTGCTAGCACCACAGGACTTGCTACCGAGGGTGGCAAGAGGACGCACCTGCATGGGAAGAGGAGCGAATGTTTTGATCTTGACACGCCGGCACTGGACGAGCCTGTTGGCGTTCGCAAGACCGACTGGGGACACGAGACACCACGCATCCCAGAATCACCCTAACGTGAGCTTCCCTGGCGTCGCGTGTTCCACCACACATACGCACACGCACACGCATACGCATACGCACACGCACGCGCACGCGCACGCGCACACACCACCCATCCACCCCGACGCACCTTGGGTCTGGGCCAGATGAAGGGACCCTGTGACAGCCACAATTTCAAGCACCCCATCGTGGTGGCTGGGCTCCAGGAACTCCTCCCGAGTGATGCGGGGCCAGTCCTCGTCCCCATCACCAGAAGAGGGCACATCGTCCCCGCTGCCGCTGCCGCTGTCACCACCAGCGCCGTCGTCACCACCAAGACCCGCATCACCACCACCACCACCACCACCACCACCACCACCACCGCCACCACCCCGTGGCTTTGACATGGAGCTGCCGAGCACACCCGGCACGGAGGACGCCTCCTCGCACGCGGCACCGGCGCCGTCACCAAGCTCACGGGGTGTCGCAAACACGCCCGCGGTCAGTCGCGGCGAGCGCTGCACCGCCGCCGCCAGCGCCTGGGCCGACACATTGGGACCGCTCCCCGCCAGGGACGTGGCGCGGGACCGAGACCGAGACCGAGACGGTCGGGAGGTGCCGGGAAGGGGAGACGCAGACCGACGGCCACTGGGTGTGGCGCCGGTGTGTGTGTGGGCACCCCACAGGTCGGCGCCCCCGCCGTAGGACGGGACGTTCAACAAGATGATGCCCTGGGTGCCCGGGGGCAGGGTCACGGGCACGCCGTCACACTCCAGTTCGGCGTACTGCCACATGTTGGCGCACGTGTTGCGCACGATCTCCAGGCCGCCGACTTGGGAGTACCACACCTTGTTCCCCAGCCGAGAGCAAAACAGGCGCGGGAAGCTGGCGGCACGCACACGGCAACGCGACACACGTGCGTGACACACGGGGGACAACAATGGATAGAACGAGCCTCCGCAACACAACAGAAGGGTCCAACAACAACAACAGCAACAGCAACAGCAACAGCGAGCAGCAACAGCAAGCAGCAACAGCAACAGCGACAGCGACAGCAACAGCAACCGACGCACCTCTTGCGTAGCTTGTGAAACTGCAGTGCAACTTGTGCGCCCACCCCAATGCCCAAATAGATGTTCATCACCTCGTCCCGTGTCATCGGTGCCACGGCCTTGCTGCCACCCAGGCCAAGACTGGGCGATGACCCGCTCCATGCCCGCCAACGGCCACCCAATCCGCTCGTCGGAGCGCCGTCCACACCCCCGCCATTCCCACCCCCACCCCCACGTCCACCCCCACGTCCACGTGACGATGACGAACCGGAGCGCGAGTCCTTTCCACGCCGTCGCTTGCACATGCGCCGCCGACGGGGGGTTGCAGACGCGGCGCTCGTCAAAGTGGAGGCGGGCTGCGGTGCCTGGGTTCCATCGGCGGCATGGGGTGTGGCGGGTTTCGTTCCGGAGCCACGCTCTGTCACTGACACATCCCACCGGTCCAGCATGGACACTGGTGCACGCCACGCCGCACATGCACACACACAGTCGACCAAACAGACAAATGCGGGGGTGTCAACAACACTGCGTTCGGTACGTGTACGTGTGCATATCGACGAACACACTGGCGTCATACCATGACTTGTGGCCACCTCAATGAGCCAGCGCCGCGCCATGGCTTCTGTGACGGGGCCGCTGGCTCCACCGCCCCATTGCAGCACTCGAGCGAAATCGTTGCCTTCACCAGCGTCAAACATCAGAGAGGCAAGCAGACAGAGACACACAGAGCGCGCAAGAGCACGCACAACGCAAGGATATGAGCCCCAAGCACAACCCCAAGCCGGAACCAACTGCACCCACCCCGCTGGGGCCAGCGCCATGATACAGCAGTACACAGCACCCACAAACGCCCCTTTCTCCAAAAGCAAACAACAAACGCACCGGTGCCGAGAGGCATGACGGCAATGGCAGGGCTGCAGGCCATGTGCAGCTCATCGATGGCTGACATCACCCAGGCTGCGGTGCCGTCACCGCCACAGCACAGCACTCGCAAGCGGGGGCACTTGGCAAACCGCCGCAGCGTGGGCTTGGGGCCACCATCCGCAAGATCACCCACCTGCAGTGGGTGAAGAAGCCGGCGGAACATGGACAGGAGCGCACCACCCATCAATCCCCCGCTGCCCCTGTGGGTTTCCTCAAAACACACAAAAGCAAAACAAAACAAAACAAAAAGTACACGTAGAGCGCATGGTGGTGAGGCATGGTGGTGAGACGCGACCAAGGAGAAGAAGGGGCATGTTGCCGCCAGGGCGAACGAACCTATTCACCAGCACCACAACAGGCGTCACGTGCGGCGGGACGGACGTGGCCCAAAACCGAATTGCGTCTGGTGCGGCACGAAACACATAGAACAAACCACGATGCTGAGGCCATGCTCAACCTGACTAAACGTGTTGCACTACTTGCACACGCCTCAGACAAGGATACAAGCGACACAAGACGGCCGCACTCGCACCGCTACGCACCACGTGACTTGGCACGGTCTTGCTCCCAGCGACGCAACGCAGCGCCGACACGCCGGCGCGCGCGACGGGACAGGACACTCACGTCATGGGGCAGCTCACGAAGCATACCAGTCCACCCTCGGTGGGCAAGCGAGGCACGAATGTCCTTGAACCCACGCTTGAAGCGGCTCACGGTGCGACGCAAACGACTGCGGCGGGGCCGGGACGCCTCCTTGGTCATAGACTTGGCACCGTCCTGGGTGGCGCTCACAAGTTCGCGACCCACAGCAGCTGAAGGTGTGCGCACCAGACGCGAAAAGCGAAGTCACGAAAAAAGAAGAACATGAAGCAGCGACGACCAAGCAGGGTGACCACACATGTGCATGGGCATGATGCAAGAAAGAGCAAAGGTGAGCAATGGTGGTGCATCACGACGCCGAGGCACTGACACACATCGGCCGTGCCTACCCCTGACGCACCTGCCACGTCTGCTGCCACCTCCACACCAGGGGGAGGCTGTGTGGAGAAGTGTGTTGGTGGCACAATCAAGCGCGCGAGCTCTCCGAGATCACACACATCAGAGAGCTCCTTGGCACAATGCTCGTGGGCAGTGCGGTGACACCTGCCGCGTCACGTCACATGAGTCGGTGATGCGCTGCTAACCACCGACCCGAACCACGGTACCATTGTGCCCTCCCATTGTCATTTGCCATGGGACGTACCACAAGCATCTCAAGCCTTTGAGCCCAAAACGCGAGGCACATGCCCCATCGCATACACAGCACGTTGCCTGCACTTCCAGGTTCCCCACCAGCCACTGGTGGTGGTGCTGCTGCAGTGCCGGGGCGACTGTGGGCGCGGTATCCCCCATAACCCCATCTTCCCCTTGCCTCGACCTCTTAGAGGTTGGTGCTGTGCTCTCATGGGACACACACAGCGTCTTGCATGTGCGTCCGACGCTGCGATGGCAGCCGTGATGTGCGTGCATGCCGCACACCTCGCACTCCAAAGCCGCGTCCGACAGCCCCATTATCACGCGCTTGCAGCCATTGCAGTAGCGTGCAAAGGACGATGTTGCAACGGGCGGAGCCCACAGGTGGACACCACTCTTGCGAAGTGCTTCCGAGTTGGAGACGCGTCGGTGGGTGACTGTGTTCGATTCAAGACAGAGCACAACAACACAGCGCATCGTCACTTTCCTGACCACCCCACTCCGCACATGGACGTACTGTGTGGCGCGATGAAACGTGCAAAAGCAGCCAAACCAACCAACAGCAGAATGGGGAAAAGCATCGTCCACCAACTTGGCCCAATGCTGTCAGCTTGATTGGGCAGCATTTCGGGACTGACATGTGATTGCAAATCAGCAGCGAACTGCGACATGGTGGGGCACAGAGTCTGACGAGCTTCACTGACAATAAGACGCTTGCTGTGTGATGTGGGTTAGTCGAAGCGTTTCGTCATGGCTCCCTTGAATACCTGAGCGTGGTGTCAAAGTGTTGCCTTCTTCGCACATGACACAGCACAAAAAGAGCCTTCCAAACAAGCTCAGCAAGCTGTGTAACAGAAATATGCTCAATCTTGGCACAGCACGAGCATGTAACAAAACTACACACAATCTTGGCATAAATCGAGGATTTGTGACGTGACTGGAGAAGGGGTAGTTCTGGGAAGTCGTCATTTCGAGGCTGCAAAAAAGCAGGTTTGCAAGGCGCGACGTGGCGCGTGACACACTTGTCAACCCGCAACGTGCCGGCGCCATGGAGGCCGGACGCAGCTGCATGCGGCTGCTGGATCATGTTACTGTCCGAGCACCGGCCACAACGGCGAATTTGGGGCCGGGTTTTGACATATTTGGCTTGGCACTGGACGTCTGGCAGCACTGCACGCTACGCACTTCAAACCTGGACACGGCAGCTTGGGGCGCCGGTGAGGGCGGCCTGACCGTTCTCACGTTCTCATTGACCGTCACAGGACGAGATGCAGCGCTAGTCCCAAAGGGTCGGGACAACTTGCTCATCCTAGGCCTGTTGGACGCGCTGCGAGCGGACTCGGTTGCCACCGTCATGCAAGCAGCCACCACGCCGATGGTGCTGCTGCCGAGGTCGGAAGTCACCCCCGGGGTGGGTCCCGTGTTTGCACACATCGACATCCAGGTCGACAACCACATCCCGGTGTGCAGAGGGATGGGGAGCAGCGCTGCCTCCTTGATCGCGGGGCTGGTGGGGGGCTTTGGCCTGCGCAATCTTCTCGGAGATGAACATGCCCGCCGACAAGCGATGGCTGCCGTGTGGCGGCTTGCTGCTGCTCATGAAGGGCATGGGGACAACGCTGCTGCATGTGCTCTGGGTGGCTTGCAGGTACGGGGTGTGTGTGTGGGCGTGCTGAGACCATGAACGCGAGTTGTTGCAGTGGGTGCCTCTCACGTCGCGCTTTGCTCAGCTGGTGCTGCCGGGCAAGCATGCCGTGGATGACAAGCTCTGCAGCATATCCGTTCCCACAGCGCTTCGCTGTGTGGTGCTTGTGCCAGCCCAACAATTCAGCACTGATGAGGCTCGCAGGTTGCTGCAACCCACAGTTTCCCGCACAGTAGCCGTGTTCAACGCCTCCCGCAGTGCGCTGCTGGTGCACGCGTTCACAGACGGGAACTTGGAGGATTTGGCGGAAGCAACCCAGGACTTGATGCACCAGGTCAGTCACGCCACTTGACTTGGACAAGGCACAACCTTGTGTGGTTTCCGCACGGCGGTGTGTTGTGCTGCCCGCGTGACGTAGTGCCCCTTGCCATTGTGCCGCAGGATGCCCGCGCCACAGTCCTGAAGCACCTCAAGCCGGTGATGGCTGCGGCGCTACGCAGTGGTGCTGTGGGTGCGTCCGCCCAGTGGGTTTTGTCTCCCCATCCGCTGTTCCTCCCGACCCTTACGCCATGATGCTGTGCCAGGCGCTTGCTTGAGTGGAGCTGGATCCTCTGTGATTGCGTTTGTGGATGACTCGGCTGGCAACGTGGAGTGTGTAGCCAAAGAAATGGCAGAAGCAGCCGCGCTGTGTGGAACGGACGGTGACGTCATTGTGACAAAGCCTGCCCCACAAGGAGCTTCACTAGCCCTTCCAAAGTCCCTCCATCGTCGTACCATGTCCAACGCTGACCTACGCCGGGTGGTGACGTATCGCAGCACCCGTGATTGTGAGCGGCGTGACTGGTCGTTCCGTGAGGTGGTCATGACTGGCCTGGCTCCAGATGGGGGGCTCTTTGTTCCAAATCGGGTGCGTCTCACTTTTCATGGTTGTCATGTTCGCGCTGTGCCGTGGATGTGCTTTCTGCGTGAACGCTACGCGGCCCAGTCAGTCATAGCCATGTCGTTGCTGCTGTGTGTGCAGATACCCAAGATCAGTGCCGAAACACTGTCCACCTGGATAAACCTCCCCTTCACATCACTTGCGGTCGAGGTCATTCGTCTCTTTGTGCAAGAAACTGAGCTCCCAACATCCACCCTTCGCCACCTCGTCAACAAGAGCTTCGCCACCTTTTCAGATGCAGAAGTTGCTCCTTCGGTGCAGGTGAGCGGGCGGAGTGGGTCGGTGTATGGAGCGGTTGTTTTGCCGAGTGCGTCACGCGCAGCGCATGGCGTATGACGTCCTTGTAGATCCAAGCAAATCGATTGTACTTGCTGGAGTTGTTTCATGGCCCGACCTGCGCCTTCAAAGACATTGCGCTCCAGTTCCTGGCCAACCTGTTTGAGCATTTCTTGGCCACGGAAGCTGACGATGCGTCTTGCTCTGCAAAGCACCTCACCGTGCTCGGGGCAACCAGCGGGGACACTGGTGGGGCTGCAATTGCTGCTCTTCGGGGAAAGCGTGGTATTCAGGTGTACATGTTGCATCCCCGAGGGCGCGTGTCAGAGCTCCAAGGTTTGCAAATGACGACTGTGCTCGACAACAACATCCACAACATCCGCGTGGCTGGCACCTTTGATGACTGTCAGAGTCTCGTCAAAACCTTGTTTTGTGACGAGGACTTCCGCCGCACACATCGACTTGGTGCCGTCAACAGCATCAATTGGGCTCGCATCCTCGTGCAGATTGTGTGCGTCCTTGTCCCTGTCGCGTCAACAGTTGCCGTCATGGCCTGTACTGCACTGCACTGTACTGTACCAACGCGTGGTTTGTTGTTGGGGGTGGATGATGTGTTTCAGCTACTTCTTCTACGCCTACGGCTCCTGGGCGACGGGTCGTGTGAACAAAGTGGGCACAACAGGGTGCAAGCGGCGTGCGGATGCCTCGCTCGAAGCCGGCACGTGCCACGGTCGATTTGGTGAAACGCTGAACTTTTCCATACCGTCTGGGAACTTCGGAGATGCGTTGGCGGGGTGAGTAGTGTGGCTTCGGTAACGCGCCAAGCTTCGTTGATGACATCGTTTGTGCGTCTTGTAGATTCTACGCGAAGCAAATGGGACTGCCTATTGGACGCCTGGTGGTAGCAACGAACTGCAATGACATACTGCACAGGTGTGTGCAGTGTGTTTGTTACGTACACTCCGCGGATGGACTACAGTTTACACCCTTTGCGTTGTTCGCTGCTGCGCCCAGATTTTTTTCCAAGGGGGACTTTTCTCGTCGCTCCGTGGTGCCTTCCCTTGCTCCTGCGATGGACATCGTTGTGCCTTCGAACTTTGAGCGCCTTCTGTATTTTCTGGCCGATGGGGACTGCGAGCGTGTCCGCAGCTGGATGGATCAAAGCAAGCTTGGCTTGCCGCTCGAGGGCTTGAATCAGGACTCCGTGTTCATGGCACGACTTGGGGCAACGTTCACTTCACAACGTGCCAGCGACGATGAGATTGTTGGCGTCGTATCCAGGTACGTGGTGTACTGGGTATCGCCGCGCTGGCTGTGCGCGGCCGCAATCTTGCTCATGAGGCCGTCCATAGGTATCGACGGTCCCATCGAATCAGTGTGTGCCCGCACACCGCGGCTGGACTCCATGCTGCGCTGTGCAACCACGTTGTGGCAGGGACCGCGACTGTGTGCTTAGCGACAGCCCACCCGGCCAAGTTCGAGGTCACGAGCCGTGACCCACACAGTGGCGCGCCTCTCGTGGAGCTCCCTGCACAACTTGCAGGCCTCCGAGAAAAGTCGACGAGAGCAATAGACGTCCTCAACAGAGTATCCCTCATCCGAGCGGTGATTGATGGCTCTGTGCTCCCCGAGAACGCGGAGCGCCGCGAAGCTCATGTGGAGAGCCGTCCGCAGCGCATCATCGCCGCCGAAGAGGAGGATCACAGCAGTCAACAGCTGCTCTCACCTTGCAGTAGTGGCGCTAGAGAAGACATTGAGCCGCGCCCCAGGGGGCTTGGCTCTCTGCTGCTGGCCATGGCACTTAGCGCGGGTGCCGCGGCTGTCGTGGTTCGACTGCTGCAGGGCAACCAGGGCCTTCGGTAATTTTTGACTTCTATTTTGAAATGCACTAAATTCCCCAGCAGGAGCCAGACGGAAACTGCTGACTCTCTGCAAAAAAGGTCCGCTTGCCTGCTGCACGTTTCACCAGCCGTGTGTCGGCACGTCGTAGCGCTCGATTAGAGAGCATGGCAACGCACACGCGGGTTGCCCCCATGCGGGCTTCCCTGCGTGGAAGTAGTGCGAGTCAAGCGAGTGCGCAGAGGGCTCGACTGCCGAATGAATACCGTCCGTCACTGTCTGTGGGAGGCGGTTCGACGATGCCACTCCCAAGCCCAACTGAACGCACTGTTCCGCCTCCCCGGGCGGCGAAAGCCATCACCCACGATGAGCACAGCAAGATCATGGGTGCCGTATGGGACAAAGTCACGGAAAAGTGCGTCATTGCTGTGGGTGGAGTGCCGAGTACTGCGGTGGGTGTGGTGGTCACGTGTCGTTGTGTCGTTCGTTGCAGGTTTGCACGCAAGTGGGACGGCTCTTTCCGCGACCCACAAAAGGAACGCTTGTTCAGCCAGTACAGTTGGGCACGATCTCGCTTGGCACGGAAAATCACCGTAATAGCATGGGCGCTTGTGGGGTTCCTTCACACCGTGACTGTCATTGCGAACTTCGCCAACGGGGAGCGCGTGTACATCATTCCAAGTCTTTTATCCGTGACAATCGGCACTGTGCTGCTGACGTTAGGGCTTGGACGGTCTGAGTTTGCCTTCTTTTGTTGGTATCGACTGAGTTGCCTTGGAGTTGTGTGTGTTACCCTTCCTGCCTTGATCATGTACGTGTCGACCGCCGAGGGAGCGACGTGGCACTGCGGTTTGCATGACACGCAGTGCGTTCTGTCTTGGTTGCTGATAGGTATCCGCTGATTCTCTGCGAGAAAATGCCGGACGAGTTTGTCGCTCGAATGGTTCAGTGTTCCGCCCTTGCATCCAACCACGTGCCGTGGGCAACGCTGTTTCTGGGGCTTGTCGTGTCTGTGATGTCGTCTGGGTCCATGGGTCTGCGGTGGTACCAAGGCTTGGGCATGTCCATCCTCTGCATGTCCATTGCCGTTGGGGCTGTGCTGAAGCACGTGGATATTGATCGTGTTGCACGAGTACGAGTGCAGGCCGCTCGTGCTTGCCATTTTGGGGTGTGCTATGTGCCCGCGCTCACACGGTCTGTGCTTTGCCCCTCCCCGATCCAGGCTCTGTTGGCGTACATCGCTGGTCTCATCATCATCACGTTTTCGATTCGTCTAAGAGAGCAAGCAGACCGACGTTTCTGGGCTGCTATCCATGCGACAATGTCAGCGCAAGTGAAGGGCCGTGACGCGGAGCGCCGCAAGGTGCAAGCCATTGTCGAGCGTGAACGGGCTGAGGCACAAGCAGCGGCCTTCCAAAACGTCATGCGATACGTGTGCCACGAACTTCGCAACCCCCTGCACGGCATCTTGGTGCGCCGTTCTTTCTTTTTTTTTTGTGTGTGTTGTTTTTGTTTTCCTTTCGTTGTTGTTCTCCTTCGTTGCGGGGTCTCGTGTGGGTCTCGTGCCGGTTGGGCGTGCCGAGTTTGACCGGTGCTGTGGTTTCCGGCGTGCTTGTGTGCGGCAGGGTCTGCTGGAAGGTGTTGCCATCGAAGTGGCAGATCTTCCTATCAGCGCAGATGTCGGGTACATCGAACGATCAGCCAGCCAAATGGCCACCATCTTGAACGATGTGCTGGATTTGGGCCAACTGCAACGCGGGCAGATGCAGCTGTCTGTCGGGCCCACGAATGTGCCGCAACTGGTCGAGCGCTGTGTCGCTCCGATGCTAGGCATTGCGACTGTCCCAGTGCGCATACACACCTCCTCCACGGTGGTGCAGCCCGTGACCGTTGATGGACTGCGCATCGGCCAGGTAGCGTCTATTTTGTGCGACTGTCGTGAAGCCCAGGCATCCCCCCAGGTCGCCTCATCTCTGCCGCGTGCAACGTGCTTGTCCTTGCAGATTGTCACTAATGCGGTGTCAAACGCTGTGAAGAACACCAAGGCCGGCGCCGTGGACATGTTTGTGCGAGTGGAGCACACCGTTCTGTGCTTTGATGTGCGTCATCGTGTGGCGGCCACACGTGCTGCGCCTGTCAGCTGTGTTGTTCACGCGCCTCCGTTTGCCTGCTGCGTCTGCGTAGGTGTTTGACACTGGGCATGGGTTGAGCGCTGGAGCTGGAAACCTGTTTGAACCGTATGCACAAGACACCAGCCAAGCGCGATCGACACACAACCGTTTCGACCGTGGCACGGGCCTGGGTTTGGCAATTGCGAAGAACTTGGTTACGCTGATGAAGGGCGAGATCGGTCTCACCAATCGGGTGGATGGCGTGCGCGGTGCCCACTTTTGGTTCCGGGTCCCACTCGCTGGTGAATTGCGGTGCGTCTTCGAGTTGGCTAGCAAAGGGTGATGTGTGCAATCACCATGTCGTTGTGCACCGGACCGCTCACTGCCCCGATCATCACCCACCCATTCATTCGTCTGCACAGGGAAGTCTCAGCATTGTCTCCGACCATGGTCGATCTCTCGGACTTCACCCGCACTGTTTGTCGTGTGCGACACCGAGCAGCCTCCGACGATGAGGACGACAACGGTGAAGAAGAAGAAGACAGCGGTGGCGTCGTGGAAAACCCACCATTCCCGCCTGCCTTCCTTGGCGGGTTCCACGCGGCACTGACACGGAGTCAGTCCGAGTCGCCGAGTGTTCGAGCGAGGCGCGAAGCGGGCGTGGGGGTTGGCTCGGCCTATCAACACGCGGACAGCGATGGTTCCGTCGGTGGAAGTGGCCCCCCGCCCGCAGCCTTGCGCGTGTTCCGTGACCATGCACGCGAGTCGGGTGGCATGGTGGCGTTTGCGTCACCCCCTGTGCGCCTCAATGACGAGCTGTCCAAGCGCCACATCACCAGAGACAGTGACGGCAGCAGCGATGCCCGCCAAGACCCTTTCTGGTCTCGCCGTGGAGAAGCGTTGCTGGCGTCGGATGGGGAGTCGTATGGCCGGGGATCTGCACGAGGCCATGTGGAGGTGGTGGTGCAGTCCGCGACTGGGGCTGAATTGGCGCCCGCGAGCGAGCAGGTGTCGGGGCAAAACAGCAGCGGTGGGCACTCGTCTGCCCGAAGCAACCCCAACCCCAACGCCCACCAGATCACAGTCGAAGTTGTGCCCAGCCGCCGCCTGTCGTTCGCAAATGACCATGACAGCAGTGGAATTTCTTCGCCGTCCTCCTCCGTGGAACCACGGTCAACCCGCAGCAGCCGAAGTGGTTTGCATCGGCAGAGAAGAAGGCGACGCCCGCCACCCCATCCGTCGCTCCCACCCATGCACGTCTTGTTGGTGGACGACGAAAAGATCAATCGTGTGGTGCTGGTGCGTGCGTGCCGCCTGCCTGCCTGCCTGCCTGCCTGCCTGCCTGCCTGCCTGCCTGCCTGCCTGCCAAGCTGCGTTTTTTTTTGGTTTTTTGGTTTTTTTGTTTCCCTTGTGCTGTTCGGCACCGTTTGTCGCCCATGTGACCGTGTGGTGCACACGCCCGTGCGTTGTGCTGCTTGTTTGCGTGCTTGTGCCTCTGCTTGTTTGTGTGGGTGCGGTGTTTGTACGCGTGTGCATGTGCGTGTGCATGTGCGTGTACGCAGACCCGGCACTGTAGGCGCGCTGGCTGCACCGTGGTGTGCCTGAATGACGGCGAGGAGCTGCTCGCCATGCTGGCTCGGGGCGAAACCACAGCGGATGGCAAGTACCTGATCGACGTGAAAGACCCACAGTGCAAGCAGTTTGATGCCATCTTCCTCGACATTGTGATGGAACGAAGCAGTGGCGAGGAGGTGTGTGGTCGCCTCCGCGCGGCTGGCATCAAGTGTGCCATCATCGCTGCCACCGGCAACGGACTGCGGGATGATCTGAAGCGTTACCAAGATTCTGGATTCTCTGGCGTCCTGCTCAAGCCCTTTGCGTCGAAAGCAGTTGTATCCAGTCTGTCCGATCTTGTCGTCAAGAAGAAATCGTACGTTGTGGAGGCGTTGGTTCCATGCAGTGCCGGTGGTTTGCGTGGGATGTGGTGCACTCACACAAGCTTTTTGACACAGGGAGTTCGCCGCCCCGTAGCGGTACCCACATCACTTGGATTTACCCCCCACACGCCCTTTTGTGGCCCTTGACCCTGTGTGTGTTTTCCCATCGCAGTGCTCTTTGTTTCGTTGTTTGTCGTTGTTGCAGCAGCACTCGGGTGTCCTCAGGTTTGTGGGGCTTTTCGTTGTGTAAATATTTGTCACTATTCCATCCTTTTACATCCGGTTGTCGAGCAATCTCGCCGTTGTTTGTTGATGGGACCAGTGCGGTGACTTGTGCATCATTCGACCGCAAGGCAGATCCACAGCTTGGCTGCTGGTGCCTTCCATCTCATTTCGAACTGTGAAGCACAACACATTGCATTCCAGTGCTCATTGCGTGAAGTGCCGTGCTGTGGTAGTGACGTACCGCTCGGGTGCGTTGGCCGCGTGATACCGCCGTTGTCCCCGTGCCTGACAAGGTGCCATCAAAGTTGCCCTCACCCCTCCGTGGCTTTACCTCAGGTGGAAGCTGATGCTGAAGCCAGCGAAGACGTCTTGTGGTAGCTAGCTGACACACATCCTGACCATGGCGTACAAGCTTGACTCGCTCGTGAGCGACTGCGTTGGTCGCGTGGTTGGGCCCGAGGGCGGCGATCGACTGCTGCGGAACCACCTGCTGGGCGCTCACACGTACCGTGCTGCATGGGCAGCCCTCGTTCGGTGGGTCACAGACTGCCTTGCCAAAGACAATGGGCATTCGGTGGTCATTCCACGCCTCGGCGTCATCTACGACCGTGTGTTCAACCTGGGCATCCGCATCCCGCAGTTCCGACTATCGGCCAAGTTTGAGGCAGCGTACGGGCTGAGACGGAATGCGCCTGCGTCCATGCACCTGACGTCGGCGGCAACCACGCGCCCAGACTTTGCACAGATGGGGCGCCTTGCAGGTGGGATGGATGGCAAGGTGGTGGCCACGGCGCTGACCACCATGTTGGAGCGGCTTGGGGAGGTGATGGGTACGGGGCGGGAGGTGGAGATCGACATGCTGCCGGTGGGCCGCCTCGCTTGCTCGGACAAGTTGGTCACCTTCCACTTCTCCCAACACCTGGACACACTTCGCACCGGCGGGTCCTCCTCGTCGTCTCCTTCTCGCCACGCCGCCGCCGGCGGCTCCAAGGTCAAGGCCAGCAAGGCGGGCGGCGAAACACGCGGCGCCGCGCGGGTGTTTGCACAGGTGCAGCAGGCTCGATCGCCCGCCACACAGTCGTTGGACCGTGGCGGTATCCCCACACGCGGCGCCTTCAGCCTTTCGTCCACGTTCCCTTCGGCACCTGCGGCGAAGGGGGGCTCCACGTCGGCGTCGGCGTCGGCGTCGGCATCGGGTGGCCGCCGCCGCGGCAAGCACCACCACAACAAGGGCCCACGCCGCGGTCCACACACACACACAACAACCCAGCACGACACCACTGTCGCCTTCTCCCCCATCGTGACCACCGCGCCACAGTCCGGTGCCGCGTCGCCACCGCTTTCGACACGCCTGCCGCGTGTGTCTGGTGCCGGCGGCGGCGCCGCCACCACCACCCACGGCCTGTCACTGTCGCTGTCGCTCACCCGTCCACTGGCCAGTGTCGGTGGCATCAGCGCGTTTGGTGGCGCCCCCGTCGACGGGGGCGCCACCAGTACCAGTACCAGCGTCGCGCTGGCCTCCATCGGCGTCCGCGCGCCGCCGCCGCTGCTCGATGAGTACGCCCGCACCCGTGCCGCGCCGTTCGCCAGCCAGGCCTGCCACCGCCCCGTTGTCGACCGCATTGGCGCCCTGTACTCGCCAGCCGCGGCGAACCTCACGCTGCTGTCGGGGCGCAAGACCATCACCATGGTGCGCACCGACAGCATGGAGGCGACGGCGGGCAAGGGCATGGGCATGCGCGCGCTCGCGGCGTCGTCCTCCTCCTCCGCTTCGGCTTCGGCTTCGCACACACGGTCGCCGCATCGCCGACGTCGGAGGCTGCCCACCACACCACAGCGCATGGGCGGCGGTGGTCGTGGCAGTGGCGGGTTCGGAGCAGGAGCATCAGGAGGAGCTGGGTCTGGGTCTGGGTCTGGGTCTGGGTCTGGGGGATCTGGCGTGGTGCTGCGCAGCCCGTTTCGCCCCGCGCCGCCGTCATCCTCGCCATCGAGTGCCCTCCACAAGGGCCGGCGGGGTGGGGGTGGCGTGGCTGGCGGCGGACGGCGGGAACTGGCCACCACACCCGGCACGGCAGCACGACTGCGTGTGGCGAGGGCAACACGCAACAACAACCGCAACCCCAACCACAACCGCAACCCACGGTATGGCTGGGGCGAAGACGCACCTGGCGGCAGCGGCGGCGGCAACGGCCTCATGGAGTACGGTGGGTACGATGGGGATGAGGACGGCGACCCCGCTTCGTCTGCCGCGGTGGTGGCGCGCGTCGAGGCGGCGTTGGCGCCGTTCTGGCCCGTCGCGATGCCGCGCTCGCCATGGCTGTCCCCGTCCGCGCTGCGCAACGACAGCGGCGCCGCCACGTTCTTCGTGGACCCCATCGCGCAAGCCCGGCAGCGCGCGTCCCCCATCTCTGCGCGCCAGGCGTACGCCCTGAGCCCGAGGTCCGCGGCGGTGCACCACCCCGGCACGCGCGTGTTGGCGCATGAACTGGTGGCCCGTCGCCCGGACTGGGAGCGATCGCTGCAGCGGTACGAGTACTACACCACCGCCGGCATCCCCGTGCGTGTGCTGCCGACGATGAACACGGCGTGGATCGAGGCCGTGATGGCGCTGCTGCCCCCGCCGCCGCCGCTGTCCACCACCACCGACCGATCGACGGGCGCCGCTGCGCCGGCGTACGACCTGACGGCGCTGCTCACCGACATGCTGGTGGAGGTGCGCGACGACTACAACACCGCCGCACGCCGCGCAATCGTGGACTACGTCCTGCGGTCCCCAGGCGAGCGGCAGCGGCTGGGCATCACGGTGCTGCCGCCCCACCTGCTGCCGACGGACTGGGGCTGGGGCGCCGGCAAGCTGGTGCCCACACCGCCGCCGGCGTGGCACGCATCGGTGGCCCACGCCCGTGCGTTCCTCACGCGGCACCTGCACATCACGTCGCCGGCGCTGCGGGCGCTGGCGTGGCTGTGGCGCGAGTACGAGGACACCAGCGCGCTGGTGCGACTCCCTGCCACGGATCTGGACGCCATGCGCGGGGGGTGGAGCCCCAAGAGCCTGGCGGCGTTTGAGGCCGAGCAGGGTGCAGTGCGGGAAGCGACGCAAGCGCGGCTGCTGGGCGAGTGGTACGAGCGGTGCGTGGCGACCGTGGCAAGTGCGACGTTGAGTCGCGCGGGCTTGGAGGCGTGTGGTTTGGTGGAGGCCTCCGCCAAGGCAGCGGAGCTCATGTACGCCTCCTCTTCCTCCTCCTCCTCTGGTGCCGCTGGTGCTGGTGCTGGTGGCACTGGTGGCCGGGCTGGTGCGCAGCACCCACGCCCGAAGCAGGAGCAGCTGCTGAGCTACTACACCGCCGTGGCCGTCGTCATGTCCCGTCGACTGCGTGGCGTGGTGGAGCACGCGCTGGATGTGTTGGTCACCTTCTTTGCGCGGTACCGCCTCCGCCAGCAGCGCCTGGGCCTGGCAGAACTGGTCGTGGCCAGCCGCGCACGCAACGCGCCACCAGCCGTTCCTCCTCCACCGTCTGCGGCCAAGGAGGCAGAGACGGACACGGACACCCCAACCAGTGGTGGTGGTGGTGGTGGTGGCGGCGGGGAGCACAAGTCGGCTGCCGGCGCTGCCGGCGCTGCCGGCGCCGCTGACGCCGATGTTCGGCCGCCGTCCCGGCCCCCTTCACGACCGCGCTCGGGCGGCTTTCGCCGTGGTAGCAGCCGCACGTACCACGCCACGACCACGACCACCCCCCCGTCTGCCGCCTCTCAGGTGTTTGTGCCCGACGCGGAAGCCGATGCGGCTCCGGCACCCGTGAACGCAAACGCAAACGCAAACGCAAACGCGGAGGGGGGTGCGGTGGCCGCGGGTCCACGTGATGGTGGCGTCATCCACGCGGGCTCCACCTACTCGCACTCCCAAACCGGCTGCGACCGCCCAGCGTTTGTGCTGCAGCTGGTGGTCGACAAGCACGGTGCCGCCGCGGCTGCAGCGGCGGCGGGTGCCATGGGCGCGTCCGGCGACGCTGTGACTGCGTCCGGCAAGGTGGCGGAGGACAGTGACATCGACAGTGATGACGACGATGATGATGATGACGAGGGCGATGATGGTGACCGTGACCGTGACCGTGACCGTGACCGTGACGGCGTCAGTGGTGGCCGCCGTGCCCGCCGGTCTGGTGCCGGTAGCAGTGGTGACGGGGGCGGGGGCGCCCACGTCATCACCTTTGCGCCGTCTGTCGCAGACGTGGAGGCGCGGGTGCTGCGCACGCTCAACGCCTGCGTCACGGCGTTTGCCAACACCCAGCGCGTCGAGGTGCGCCTGCACGGCGGCTCCCTGCGCACGCCGCGCTTCCTGCCGACGGTGGCGGGCGACGAGGCCCGAGTGGTGGCGGCGACGGCGTCCATCATGTCCGTCCTGCGGTCCAACCTGCGTGACGCCCACGCGCTGCTGGAGCTGTACCACCCCTACGAGTTCCTGCTGGCCGAGACAGACCGGCTGGAGGCGCTGCTGGCGACGGACCCGTCCCTGGCGCAGTGCCAGGCCAGCATCGATCGCTACCGCGCCGCGGCGGCCGGCATCCGGCGGCACCTGCCAGCGACGCTGCCGACGGACCTGTGCCTGCTGGACTGCCGCCACATCAACCGGGTGCTGCTGGAGCGGGCGGAGGAGCTAGTGGCGCGGTTGCTGAACTACGTGGCGCACCGGTACATGAGCTTCAACGCCATGCTGGTGAAGCAGTTCAAGGCCATCACGGGGCAGCTGGCGCAGCGCCCGCAGACCTCGGCGCAGCTGGTGGAGGCGGAGGAGTACATCGAGATGGTGCGAGACAAGGAGCTGGGCCTGTTGGAGGCGGCGGTGGAAAAGGGCCGCGCCATGCTGGTGTTCCTGTTTGACAACCAGCACCGCGTGACCGTGGAGCTGGTGCGCCCGCTGCAAAACACCACGGGGCTGCTGCAGCGCATGGAGCCCGCCATCACGGACGGCGACCGCACGCTGACGGAGGAGCGCATGCGCCTCGAGGGCGAGTTCTCCAAGTCCCGCGACGAGTTTCACCAGCAGCTGGAGGCGCTGGGGGAGCAGGTGGCGGGGTTCAAGACCCGCGGCGACCGCTCGACGCTGTGGCAAAACGCGGACGAGGTGCGGGCCATCGGCGCGGCGTTGGATGTGGCTGCGGACCGGGCGGAGGAGATGAACCACCAGGAGCAGCTCCTGGGGCTGAGCGTGACCAACTTTGTGGCGGTGGAGGAGGTGCGGCGGGCGCTGGAGCCGTTCGCGGCGCTGTGGGGACTCGTGGTGGAGCACCACCGGGCCAGCCACGAGTGGGTCAAGAAGTGCGTGTTCAACCTGGACGCGGAGAAGGTGGACGCGGACGTGCAGAGCATGTACCGCACCGCGGCCAAGCTGACGCGGCAGTTGGCGGTGGAGGCGCCGGCGGCGGCGTCGGTGGCGGAGGCGACGAAAGAGAAGCTGGAGAGCTTCAAGAAGCACCTGCCGCTGCTGCACGTGGTGTGCAACCCCAGCATGCAGAAGCGGCACTGGACGCAGGTGTCGGACATTGTGGGGTTCACCATCCGGCCCGACCAGGGCACCGACCTCATCAAGCTTGTGGACATCGGCATCAACGACTACATCCAGGAGCTGGAGGTGATCTCCACCGCGGCGACGCAGGAGGGCACCATCGAAAAGGGGCTGCAAAAGATCGCCGACGTGTGGACGCCCGCCGAGTTCGAGTTCAAGGAGTACAAGGACACGGGCACCAGCGTGCTGGTGGGCACCAGCGTGGACATGGTGCAGGAGCTGCTGGATGACCACACCATCAAGGTGCAGGGCATGCGCGGGTCCGCCTACGCGAAGCCCTTCCAGCGCACCATCTCCGACCTGGAGCACTTTTTGCAGAGCACCCAGGACATCGTCGACATGTGGCTCAAGGTGCAGTCCCACTGGCTGTACCTGCAGCCCATCATGACCGCCCCCGACATCGCTCGTCAGCTGCCCGCCGAGGGCAAGTCCTTTGCCGCGGTGGACAACATGTGGCGCAACATCATGCGCCAGGCTGCCGCCGCGCCGGCGTGCACGCAGGTGGTGCGCATCGACCGGCTGCTGGAGCAGCTCACCAAGGCCCACGGCATGCTGGAGGCCACGATGCACAGCCTGAACGCGTACCTGGAGGTCAAGCGCCTGCACTTTTCGCGCTTCTTCTTCCTCTCCAACGACGAGCTGCTGGAGATCCTGGCGGAGGCCCGCAACCCGCAGGCCGTGCAGCCGCACCTGCGCAAGTGCTTCGACGGCATCGCCAGCCTGGAGTTCCAGGCCCCCTCCGGCGACATCACGGCGATGGTGTCCGCCGAGGGCGAGCGCGTGGAGCTGGTGACGGTGGTGAACCCCAACAACTCGGAGAAGGCGGTGGAGAAGTGGCTGCTGGCGGTGGAGGCGTCCATGCGGGCGACGGTGAAGAGCATCATCGAGGCGGCGCTCACGGACTACCCCACGCGCCCCCGCGTCGACTGGGTCACGTCCTGGCCGGGCCAGGTGGTGTTGGCTGGCAACGGCACGTACTGGACGCGGGACGTCGAGGCCGCGCTGCGTCGCGGCGGTGCCGGCGCGGTGGCGGAGTACGCGGCGCAGTTGGACGCCCAGATCCAGGACATTGTGCACCTGGTGCGCGGCAAGCTGTCCAAGTCCGCGCGCAAGACGCTGTCGGCGGTGGTGGTGCTGGACGTGCACGCGCGGGACGTGACGCGGCAGCTGGCGACGCTGGGCGTGGACGACGCGGGGGCGTTTGAGTGGATTTCGCAGCTGCGCAACTACTGGGAGCGCGACACCATGTGGGTGCGCATGATCTCCAGCTCGCTGGAGTACGCGTACGAGTACGTGGGCAACTCGGGGCGCCTGGTCATCACGCCGCTGACGGACCGGTGCTACCGCACGCTCATCGGCGCGGTGGCGCTGCAGTACGGCGGCGCACCCGAGGGACCCGCCGGCACCGGCAAGACGGAGACGGTGAAGGACCTGGCCAAGGCGCTGGCACGGCAGTGCGTGGTGTTCAACTGCAGCGACCAGCTGGACTACCGCGCCATGGCCAAGTTTTTCAAGGGCCTGGCCTCCTCCGGCGCCTGGGCGTGCTTCGACGAGTTCAACCGCATCGAGTTGGAGGTGCTGAGCGTGGTGGCGCAGCAGATCACGACCATCCAGCAGGCCATCGCCAAGCAGCTGACGCAGTTCGTGTTCGAGGGCACCACCATCCGCCTGCGGTGGACGGCGAACGTGTTCATCACCATGAACCCCGGCTACGCCGGCCGCAGCGAGCTGCCGGACAACCTCAAGGTGCTGTTCCGCACCGTCGCCATGATGGTGCCGGACTACGCCATGATCGCGGAGATCATCCTGTACTCCTCGGGCTACCTGGACGCCAAGTCCCTCGCCCGCAAGATCGTGGCCACGTACAAGCTGTGCTCCGAGCAGCTGTCCAGCCAGAGCCACTACGACTACGGCATGCGCGCGGTCATGGCGGTGCTGCGACGCGCGGGCAGCCTCAAGCTGGCCAACCCCGGCGAGCCGGAGGACCGCCTCATGCTGCGCGCCATCAACGACGTCAACGTGCCCAAGTTCCTGGACTACGACCTTCCCCTGTTCCGCGGCATCGTCTCGGACCTGTTCCCGCACGTGGGGACGCCCGCGCCACCGTCCGCGCAACTCACCGCGGCCGTGGAGGAGGCGACGCGGCAGCTGGGCCTGCAGCCGACGCGGTACTTCACGGAGAAGGTGGTGCAGACGTACGAGACGATGGTGGTGCGCCACGGCTTCATGGTGGTGGGCGCGTCCCTATCGGGCAAGTCCTCCATCCTGCGCGTGCTGCAGGTGGCGCTGGCGATGCTGCACGACCGGCGGCAGCTGCCCAACAACCTGCACCCGGAGCACGAGCTGAAGGTGGACATGCACGTCATCAACCCCAAGTCCATCCCGCTTTCGCGCCTGTACGGCTGCTTTGACCCGGTGTCCCACGAGTGGACCAACGGCGTGCTGGCCATCCTGTTCAAGCGCGCCGCCACGGACGCCGCCAACCCCAACCGCAAGTGGCTCGTGTTTGACGGCCCCGTGGATGCGGTGTGGATCGAGAACATCAACACGGTGCTGGACGACAACAAGAAGCTGTGCCTCATGTCGGGCGAAATCATCGCCATGAGCGACACCATGTCCATGCTGTTCGAGCCCGCCGACCTGGCCGTGGCTTCTCCCGCCACCGTGTCGCGGTGCGGCATGGTGTTCACGGAGCCCCACAAGCTGGGGTGGCAGCCGCTGGTGGAGTCCTACCTCCAGCACCTGCCGACGCACCTGGCGCAAGCCGCAGACGTGGTCGTCGGCGGCCTGACGGAGTGGATCCTGGGCGCCGCCGCCGACTTTGCGCGCCGGCACATGACCTTCCTGGCGCCGGTGACCACGCAGATGATGGCGTCGTCGCTCCTCACCCTGTTCGACGCCCTCATCGCCGACCTCAAGACCGATCCGGACCGCGCGGTGGCGCTCGGTGACCGCGGCCTCGCCGGCTACCTGGAGGGGTCGTTCCTCTTCGCGCTGGTGTGGACGGTCGGGGGCCCGACGGACGAGGGCTCCCGCGCCCGCTTCAACGCGTGGCTGCACAAGGCCTTCACCGGCGGCCTGGTGCCGGAGGTGGACCGCCGCAGCCTGGTGGCGGCTCCGCCCCACGCCGGGTCCGTGTTCGACTACGTGTTCGACCCGCCGACGTCCAACACGTCGGTGGGCACCTGGCTGGCGTGGACGACGCGGTACGACCCCCACCCACCGCTGCCGCAGCGTCGAGGTGGCGGCGGCGGCGGCGGCAGCGGCGGTGCAGACCTGCGCCACGTGATTGTGCCGACGGTGGACACGGAGCGGTACACGTACCTGCTGGCGGCGGCGGTGCGGCACCGGCACCACGCGGCGTTTGTGGGCGGCACGGGCACGGGCAAGACGGCGTACATCATGGCGCACCTGTCGGGGTTGGACAAGGCCGAGTTCCAGACCGTGTTCATGAGCTTCAGCAGCCAAACCACGGCCGCCGGCACGCAGCGTAACCTGGAGTCGTCCTTCTCCAAGCGGCGCAAAAACGTGCTGGGCGCAGAGCCCAACCGGTGCATGTTCGTGCACGTGGACGACCTGAACCTGCCCGCGGTGGAGGAGTACGGCGCGCAGCCGCCGTTGGAGCTGCTGCGGCAGTGCGTGAAGGACGGCGGGTGGTACGGTCCGGCGCCGGAGGTGCCATTTGTGCGGGTGGAGGACGTCACGTTCATTGGCAGCCTGCAGCCGCCGGGCGGCGGGCGCAACCCGGTGCCGGAGCGGCTGCTGCGGCACATGCACGTGGTGGGCATGCTGCAGAGCAGCGACGCCATGCTCACGCGCATCTTCACGGTGCAGATGAAGTGGCAGTTCGGCGCCAAGCAGTTTTCGCCGGCCGCCTGCGGGCTGATCGAGAAGCTGGTGAAGGGCACGCTGCGGGTGTACAAGGCCAGCGTGGAGGGGCTGCTGCCAACGCCGGCGCGGTCCCACTACACCTTCAACCTGCGGGACTTTAGTCGCGTCATGGCGGGGTTGACGCTGGTGGACCCCAAGAGCATCGGCGACGACACGGAGAAACTCATGCGGCTGTGGGTGCACGAGTCGCTGCGCGTGTTCAGCGACAGGCTCATCAACGACGCCGACCGGGACTGGTTCCTGACCTGCATCAAGGACACCATGATGAGCGTGTTCGGCAAGGACTTCAACATCGTGTTTTCCCACCTGGACCTGGACGGCGACGGGCACATTGACAGCCACACCGAGATCCGCGGGCTGGTGTTTGGCGACTTCATGCACCCCGGCGCCGTGCCGCGGCTCTACGACGAGGTGCCGGTGTTTGGCGACATCAAGGCGGGCAAGCCCACCAGCAACCACCTCATCCAGGAAAGCCACGGCACCGCCGGCAAGACGGCCAACCAAACGCCGCTGCAGCGTGTGATGCGGGACTACCTCGACGAGTACAACATCACCACCACCAAGCCCATGGACCTGGTGATGTTCATGTTCGCGGTGGAGCACCTGTCACGCATCTCCCGCGTGCTCCTCATGCCCGGTGCGCATGCGCTGCTCGTCGGCGTGGGGGGGTCGGGTCGCCGGTCGTTGACGCGCCTGGCGGCCTTCATGGCCGAGTGCGCGCTGCTGACCATCGAGGTGACCAAGCAGTACGGCATGAGCGAGTGGCACGACGACCTGAAGCGCGTGCTCGTGTCCGCCGGCGCCGACGGCCTGGACACCGTGTTCCTGTTCTCGGACAACCAAATCAAGCACGAGGCGTTTGTGGAGGACCTGAACTCCATCCTGAACTCCGGCCACGTGCCCAACCTGTTCGAGCCGGACGAGCTCACGGCCATCGTGGAGAAGCTGCGGCCGGCCATGAAGGCGGCCAAGGTCACACTCACCTCGCCCGCGGAGCAGTACGCCTTCTTCAAGCGCCAGATCAAGCGCCACCTGCACGTGGTGCTGTGCTTCAGCCCCATCGGCGGCGGGTTCCGGGCGCGAGTGCGGTCCTTCCCGTCGCTCGTCAACTGCTGCACCATCGACTGGTTCAGTGAGTGGCCCGAGGACGCGCTGATCGCCGTGGCGCGGCGGTTCCTCGCGGACGTGGACATGGAGGAGGAGCTGCGCGAGCCCGCCGTGTCCATGTGCACCCACTTCCACCAGTCCGTGCAGCAGCTGTCGGAGCGCTTCATGTCGGAGCTGCGCCGGCACTACTACGTCACCCCCACCTCCTACCTGGAGCTCATCACCACCTTCAAGTCGCTGCTGGCGACCAAGCGTGACGAGGTGCGCGCCGCGCTGCGGCGGTACCAGGTGGGTCTGGAGAAGCTGGCGGAGACGGAGACGTCGGTGCAGCAGATGCAGGTGAGCCTCACGGAGATGCAGCCGGTGCTGGCGCGCAGCACCGAGGAGACGCTGGAGATGATGAAGATCGTCGACACCCAGACGGTGGAGGCGGAAAAAATCCGAGAGGTGGTGGCCGGGGAGGAGGCCATCGCGAACGGCAAGGCCGCCGAGGCGCGTGCGATCAAGGAGGAGTGCGAGCGAGACCTGGCCAAGGCGCTGCCGGCGCTCAAGTCGGCGATGCACGCGTTGAAGGTGCTGAAGAAGAGCGACGTGGTGGAGGTGAAGAGCATGAAGTCGCCGCCGGCTGGCGTGGTGTTGGTGATGGAGGCGGTGTGCATCATGATGGGCGTGAAGCCGGAGAAGAAGAAGGTGGACGGCCAAACCAAGGTGGATTACTGGGACGCCGCGAAGCGCCACCTGCTGTCGGACATGCGGTTCCTGCAAAACCTCATCGAGTACGACAAGGACAACATCTCCGAGAAGAAGGTGGCCAAGGCCACGCCGCTGCTGCAAGACCCGCGGCTGGAGCCGGAGAGCATCAAGAAGTCGTCCACGGCGGCGTACGGCCTGTCGTGCTGGGTGCGCGCCATGATCGAGTACCACCACGTGCACAAGGTGGTGGTGCCCAAGAAAAAGAAGCTCAAGGCCAGTCAGCAGGAGTACGAGGAGGTGATGCAGGGGCTGCGGGGGAAGCAGGCCGAGCTGGCCAAGGTCGAGGCGCACCTGGCGGACCTGGACCGAAAGCTGGCGGCCTGCCGCCAGAAGAAGCAGGACCTGGAGGACGAAATCGAGAACGTCGGCACCAAGCTGTCGCGGGCCAAGACGCTCATCAAGCAGCTGGGTGGCGAGGCCACGCGCTGGGCCGAGTCGGCGGAGCACCTGCAGCTGGCGCTGCGCGGCGTCACCGGCGATGTGCTGCTGTCCTCGGCGGTTGTGGCGTACCTGGGGGCCTTCACCGCCTCCTTCCGTGACGCCGCGGTGCGCGACTGGACGGCGTTCGCGGTGGAGTCTGGCATCCCCTGCTCCACGCCGTTCTCGCTGGTGTCCACCCTGGGTAGCCCTGTGACCATCCGGAACTGGCAGATTGCCGGGCTGCCGGTGGACGCGTTCAGCTCCGCGAGCGGCGTGATTGTGTCCAACGCACGGCGGTGGCCGCTGATGATCGACCCGCAGGGGCAGGCCAATCGGTGGGTGCGCAACATGGAGAGCGACAACAACCTCATGGTGCTCAAGCCCAACGACGCGGACCTCATGCGAAAGCTGGAGGTGGCGGTGCAGTACGGTCGCCCGGCGCTGCTGGAGAACGTCGGGGAGGTGTTGGACGCGAGTCTGGAGCCGCTGCTGTTGCGCCAGGTGTTCAAGAAGGGCGGCATCATGAGCATCCAACTGGGCGACAACACGGTGGAGTACCACTCCAACTTCCGGCTGTACATGACGACCAAGATGTCCAACCCGCACTACCTGCCCAACGTCGCGGTGAAGGTGACGCTGTTGAACTTTGTCATCACGCCCGAGGGCCTCAAGGACCAACTCCTGGGGTGGGTGGTGCGCACGGAGCAACCCGAGCTCGAAGCGGAGCGCGCACGCCTCGTGGTGCAGGGCGCGGCCAACAAGAAGGCACTGCGGGACATCGAGGACGAGATCCTGAGCATCATGAGCAACAGCAAGGGCAACATCCTGGACGACGGCACGGCCATCGAGGCGTTGACGCGCTCCAAGTCCCTGTCCAACGACATTCAAGAAAAGCAGGCGGTGGCGGAGGTAACGGAGCGCAAGATCGAGGAAACACGGGACAGCTACAAGCCGGTGGCAGAGGCCGCCAGTGTGCTGTTCTTTTGCACCGCGGACATGGGAAGCATCGACCCGATGTACCAGTACTCCCTCGAGTGGTTCGTCAACATCTTCCTGGGTGCCATGCGCGACTCCGCCACGTCCGCAGACGTCCCCACACGCGTCGCCGCCATCACCGACTTCTTCACCCTCTCCCTCTTCCGCAACGTCTCCCGCTCCCTCTTCTCGCGCCACAAGCTCCTCTTCTGCGTCCTCATGGCCGTGAAGCTGCTGCAGTCCCGAGACCCCGACGCCGTATCCCCGGCGGAGTGGCGCTTCCTCCTCACCGGCGGCGTTGCCACCGAGGACCCGCCGCCGAACCCGGCGGCTGCGTGGCTATCCCCCACCGGCTGGCAGGAGGTGGTGAAGCTCGCGGCCACGTCACAGCGCCTGGCCGCGCTGCCGGAGTCCTTTGAGGAGGACGAGGACGCCGCCGCCGGGGGGTTAGGGTTGGCGTGGCGCGAGTGGCGGGACTCTCCCCTGCCCCACGCAGCCCCGCTGCCCGGGCGGTGGCAGGACGAGCTGAACCCCTTCACCCGCATCTGCCTGATCCGAGCCCTGCGGCCGGACAAGGTGGTGGTGGCGTTGAAGGAGTACGTGGCGTCGCAGCTGTCGGACGAGTTCAGGGAGCCGCCGCCGTTTGACATCGCGTCGTCGTACCACGACTCCTCCGCCACCACGCCGCTGGTGTTTGTGCTGTCCCCCGGGTCGGACCCCACCAACACGCTGAACGTGTTTGCGGAGAAGCAGGGCGTCACCCTGCGGTCGCTGTCCCTGGGCCAGGGTCAAAACACGGCGGCGGAGACGCTCATGGCGCGCGCCCAGCGGGAGGGCAGCTGGTTGGTGCTGCAGAACTGCCACCTGTACCCGTCGTGGATGCCGGCGCTGGAGGCCAAGGTGGAGGAGGCGGCGGCCAGCGGTGACGTTCACCCGTCGTACCGCCTGTGGCTGACGTCCTACCCCTCGCCCGCGTTCCCCATCTCCATCCTGCAGAACGGCGTGAAGATGACCAACGAGCCGCCCACCGGCATCCGGGGCAACATGCTGGCGTCCTACCGCGCAGACCCCATCGGCAGCGAGGCGTTCTTCGACGGCTGCGCCCGTGAGGCGCCGTTCAAGAAGCTGCTGTTCTCGCTGGCCTTTTTCCACGCCGCCGTCCAGGAGCGGCGGCAGTTTGGGCCGCTGGGGTGGAACATCTCGTACCAGTTCTCCGAGAGCGACCTCCGCATCTCGGCGCAGCAGCTCCACCACTTCCTCAACACCCCGTCCGCGACGACGAAAGGCGAGGAGGAGGAAGGTGGTGGTGGTGGTGGTGGTGGTGGTGGTGGTGGTGGTGGTGGTGGTGGTGATGACACACCCGG
>Ga0213833_1000708_pt1 | contig 29116 bp, 19 predicted proteins | sample SWATP21_FD_160575 | JGI IMG/M metagenome (GOLD analysis project Ga0213833, IMG submission 160575) | Coastal seawater microbial communities from Marineland, Florida, United States - SWA TP2 #1 | ecosystem: Environmental > Aquatic > Marine > Coastal | place: USA: Florida | collected 2016-08-14 | reverse complement strand
CTGGTTGGCAATGCGGTAAGAAGGCTTGTCTGTTTTCGCTGCCCGGCGCTATCGCACCGCGTTTGAAATGCTATGCACATCAAACGTCTCTCGATAGTAGTCCACCACACGCATCCATGGACACAATTGAAGTATGTGTGCCACCAACTGAGACGCAACATGACGTGACCATCACGCCCGTGCACCAGACCGACAGGCACACGCACACATACCTCAGTACCAGCACAATTCACCCAGCCTAGATCGAGTTCCTCCAAGCGTATGCTGTTCTTCAGTGCTTGCAACACCTGGAGAATGTCTGCTGAAATGGACTTGCAGCCCTGAGAGCACAACCAAGGCACGGATGAGTCCACCAGACAAAACAACTGCCTGACTTGGCGTGTTTCATGGCCACACCTCAACCAGAAGCCGAGTTATGCGTGGACACCCCCGAAGCACTGCTTCGACGCCCTTCTCTGTCACTCCCATGCACCTGTGGCATGGATAGCACGAGAACGAACGCACGTGAACACCAGGTTTCACGGACAGTCGAACAACGGTCGTTGGAAAACACAACGAGAAAAACAAGATCAAAACCACCGCCGTGCCGCGGGGATAAAACAAACGCACCACGACACCTCAAGTTTCTCCAGTTCGTGGCAGTGGCGCCCAACACACACAAGAGTGTCGTCCGTTAGCTCACTGCAACGCGGAATCACTAATTTTACGAGGCGCGGACATGCTTTGACTGCCAGGGGGACACGCATCCGGCCACATCAACACAAAGTGAGCGGGAAAACAACGGAACAGAGTCCTTCACATGTGGACGTACGGATGGCCACCATGCCATGGTCTGTGATGGGAGACACTCGCAATCGTAGACGAGTAAGACAGGGACACGCTGTTGCGAGCTGGACGATGCAAGCCTCAGTGGCATTGTCACACCAAGACAAATCCAGCGACTGTAGCGATGGAGTTAGTCTCAGCGAACCGACCAAGCACTGCGCATGAACAACCGTAGCCAACACGCAGCATGTCGCGCACCTCCAGCGCTAATGGCAGGGTTCGTGAACCAAGAAAAGCATTCACAACGCGCGGGGAGATGGATGACTCGCCCAACTTGAGCACCTTTACGTCTGGGGGCGTGGCTGTAGGTTGTTCCAAGGCGATCCGCGAGAAATAGGTGACGTGGTGCGACCACAAGGGCGCTCCAAACACACACGTGGGTGTGGAGGTAGTTACCTTTCAGTATCCGTGCCAGCTTGGGAGCCGAAAGGTGCACACCAGACAGGTTGAGCGATGTGAGAGACGTGACAAGACGAGTGGGTATGTCTGTGACACCCTTGCAGCCTGCGAGCAGATAAATGCATGAAAAGGAGCGTCATGCCGCAATCGGTCGGACTTTGTGCCTTTCGCACAATGCAAACCACCTTTCAACGCCAATCGTTTCAGCCGCGGCAACTCGAGGAGGGGGTGCAAGTCCACCAGATTAGGATGTCCTGACAAATCTAAACTGGTGAGCTTGGAGCAGCGCCGCAAGTTACGCAGAGCTGTGGACATCACGTCAGGTCGACATGCCCAGCCCACATCGAGCTTTTGCAGGGAGTGGCGATTGGCAGTGCAAGCACTGGCAATGGTGTCCGCAGAAACACGTGCGCACCTGCAGACACGATACGTGGTCACCAGTATCACTGCAAAAACAACCTTCCAAGGGCTGCAGCAAACACAACACGCATTCTCACATTCGCAAGTCAATGTGCTCAAGGTGTCCTGAAACTGATGATAGCAGCAGCCCCAGCCTGCCGTCATCAAGGCTGGACTCACGACACGAGAACACTCGGATACACTTGCACCTGGCTGCAGAACACAGCACAGATGGGCTCAAGGCAGGTGGCTCGTGTGTACAGGTCGGGGGAGGCAGCCGAAGCTCCGTCAGATCTGGAACCATGCAGATGTCGAACAGTGTGTCATCGAGTGTGCCAGCTTCATGCAGGAACGACACCAGGCGCTGCACCAAGCGAGAGCATGTGAGGGACGGAGGGAGTGAGAGTGAGAATGAGGAAATGGACTTCCCACTGTGAACGCCAGATCGGGATTGCTCACCTGAACGATGTGCACAGGCAGCGCGGTGACGAGCTCTCGAATCGCTGGCAAATTCTCCTGTCTCTCTTCGAGGGTTGTGACAGACGCTGCCATGACACGGCTCACCGTGGCGGTGCAGATGTCAACCAAAGAGGGCACAAGGGACACGCGGGCATCTGCAGATACGGAGACGGGTGGTTGTGGTGCCGGTTCATCATCACCTTTCGCCGCGATGCCTTGTTTGCGCTCATCCGGCCACAGTGGCGCTACATCTGCGACGTCCACAGCATCATCGCCCCACTCACTGCTCATGTCTTATTTGGAAATCAGAAAGAGCGGGCATACGCGTTCAAGAGCCTGTGAGCTCTTGTGCGTGTGTGAGTGCGCGCCGAACCTCAGATAGTGCTGCGGGAATCATCGGGTATAAAACCATGACATAAGTCCGCGCTGTCGCCGCTCATGGCACCACCACCGCCGGCAGAGTTTGTACGGGAGGCACTGGGTTGTGTCCGCGGCCAAGTGGGCGCAGTAGGTTGTGAATCACAGCAGATTATAAGTGTGTGGTATCAGTACCCTGTTGGGGAGCCCTGAACCGGCGCCATGGCTGCCACCGCCTCCAATGTCCAGCTCAAGCAGCCTCCGACCGACGGAGTCACCTCGGTGACGTTCTCTCCGACCAGCCCGAGCATGCTCCTTGTTTCCTCCTGGGATACTGTACGTTATGTACATGTGTTTGGTGGTTTTCGTGGCGTGAAGCTGGCAGAGGGGCCCGCACGTGTTGGTAACATGATGTGTGTTGGTTTTGGGTGTTTCAGGGTGTGCGCTTGTATGATGTGGAGCTGAACTCGCTTCGGTACTATCAAACCCACAAGGCCGCTGTTTTGGATGCTGCATTTTACAACGATGACACTCATGTGTTCAGTGTGGGCCTGGCCCAGTCGCTGTGGTTGTACGTGTGGGGTGCGAGGGATGCGCTGGTGCGCGTTGACGCGAGGTCGCCCACTCCCTTCGTCCACCAGGAACGACCTTGCTAGCTGCTCACACCAAGAGCTTGGCGCTCACGACAAAGCAATTCGATGTGTGGAGTTCAGCCGTGCGCACCAGTGTGCGATCACGGGCTCGTGGGACCAAACTGTTCAGGCGTGGGATCCGCGTGCGTCCGGTGGCAAAGCTGTCGAGTCGGTGGATGTGCCCGACCGTGTGTACACGATGGCGCTGCATGACGGTAGCCACATGCTCATAGTTGGTACTGCTGAACGACACGTCATGGTGTGCGTTCTGCAATGCCGGGCTTGCGATAGTCGCTGCTGCTGTCTCACGTCGGATGACCAGGTTTGACATGCGGTCACTGGGAAAGGGTCCAGTTCAGAAGCGCATGTCGCCTTTGAAATTCCAAACTCGTTGTGTGCGGGCAGTAAATGATGGTTCTGGTGAGTGGCGCTGGGCCTGGCTCATGGTTCTCCTTTGCGCCAGCGGATGGCATTATTTGAAGAAGAACATTGGCGTTTGTTGGTCTTCGCTGTGTGTATTTCATCATTTCCACGCTACATTCAGGCTTTGCGATTGCATCCATTGATGGCCGTGTTGGCATGGAGTACATGGACCAGAGCAAGAAAGGGTTTGTTGTGCCCGTTGGCAGGATGCCTTGTTGCGTTGGTTCACATGCACTTGTGGTTTGGCGCGGCAGTTACGCATTCAGATGCCACCGCAAGAAAGACAAGGGCACGGGGTTGGAGCAAGTGTATCCAGTGAATGCCTTGGCTTTTAACCCAGTGTAGGTGCTTTGCTGGGTTTATGTGCGAGAGCGTTGCTTGACGCTCATGCATGTGCGGGTTTGCAGCCATGGCACTTTTGCTACCGGCGGCTGTGACGGTACTGTCGCGACGTGGGATGGTGTAAGCAAGAAGAAGCTCGGCGTTATTTCTGGCTTTCCCACCAGGTGGGAGGGTGGGTGGATGGGTGCATGGTTCTTGTGACGTGTTCTGACCAACTGTTGGCACCTCCACTTGGCTAGTGTGGCTGCTTTGTCCTTCAACAAGGATGGAACTCTCCTTGCTATTGCATCTTCGTACACATACGAAAGTGGTGAAAAGGAGCACCCTGATGACAGTATCATCATTCGCACGCTGTCCGCCAAGGAGATACTGCCCAAGGCCAAGAAATAGTCCGAACCGTGTAGTGCCTGACATGATGCTCTTGTTGACGGGGCCTTGTTTAGTTTTAGTATGTCGATGTGCGACCTGCGCGGTAAGTTTGGCAAGTGGTTGGGGGACGCATTGAGTCACAAAACACTGAAACAAACTGCAGTATGCAACTGCAAGTGTTGTCACATGCAACACGCGGCACGCGGCTGCAACGCATGTTGCACAGTGCTTGAACCAATGAACCCGGTTGGTGCCACGCGTCAAAACTGGTCTGAGCTGTCCAGTGCGGCCAAATGTGGCAATTTTGATATTGGTGAGTCAAATAAATGGTAGTTTTGATATGAAATGGAGTCAGCAAGCAACGTGGCTGCTGCAGTCGCGCGCACCCCTCTAGACAGCGCGGACGTGTGCGGTTGGCGTTGACATCACACGCGGCACCATGTGGCGCCGGAGCTGTTTAACGCTGATAGTGTGCATTGCACTAACTATTTTGGGGACTCGAGCTGGCAGCTTCGAAGGTGAGTTGCGGAGCAACGCCCGAGAGGCGCGCGACACGCAACACTTACCGACAAGTGGGCGGCAACCTTGTTGTGGTGCACAGACTCTCAATCAAAGCAAGAACCTGTATTTTGGAACGTGGAACCTCACGAAGGCTCGTTGGCGGGTGGAACACGCATCACGATCCACGGCTCTGGGTTTTCCAACGCCAGCAACACTGGTCTGGCGAACCAGGTGAGCTGCTTGTTTATGAGGGCAACCATGGTGCACCCCCTACGTTGTGGGGTATTTCATGGCGTTGGTGGTGACACATGTGTGAAAATCGCTTTGTGCGCGTGATGACGCACGGTTCACAGGTGTTCATTGGCGACACCGAGTGTGAGGTGATCCAATTGCACAGCACGCCCAACCAAATTGTGTGCAAAACAATGGCGCCTGCCATCTATCGCGACCTTCGGTACCGTGTGCGTGTTGTTGTTGACGGCAATCGACAAGCTCGGTGCGCAGAGGAAGTGGCGTCTGTGCATTGTGATTTCTACTTCCGAGATCGTACGTCATGCACCTCGCTGTTGGTTTCGTTGTTCTCGCTTGCTGACGTCCCGATTGCTGTGCTGTGTGGTTCTGTCTCTGGTTCTCGTCGTCTTCGGGCTTGTCGTTGTACGGCAGGTCGCACCTCCGACTTGCGGTCGGTGTCCCCTATGGTGCTTCACGAGCCAACGGTGGTCCGGTTGAACGGATACCATCGTTTTAGCCACCTGAACCAGCTCGATCACTTCACCCTGCCCACCCGCGAGGTGGTGCAAGTCACTGTGAAGATCTTGAACAAGGGCGACCAGGTGGGTCTGCCTGGTGACTCTGCTATCGGCGGCAACGGCGACTTTTGCAAGTTGTACAACGAGACGATCTGGCCCCACGGCTACGTATCGAACAAGAATGATGGCTACTTGAAGTGTCTCATGGACACCACCGAGCGAGAGGCAGGTTTCTACAACTTTACCATCGTCCAGGCGGATGACTATGGCGAGTCAAGAGTGAAAGACAGCGCGTTCTTGTACCAAGTGGACGGACGGCCCTTCACAGTTGCCGTGGCACCGAAGGTCGAGTCCATCTCCCCACAGCTTGGCAGTGCTGCTGGAGGCACAGTAAGTGGTGTGAGGTTCACGTGACGCGCCTGGATTCATGGTTTCGTGCTGACCAGATGATGTTGTGTGGCAGGTGTTGACGATTCGCGGCCACAGCTTCACGTCCAATGCGTCTGCGATCGAGGTGGCGGTGGGAGGAACTCCCTGCAAAGTGATCAAGGCGTCTCCAAAATTCATCCAGTGCCGCATTTCCGACCGCGATGCTTCGGCTGCCTTGGATGAGTGGCAGCCTGGAAGCCGAGGTGTTGACATGCGCTTTTTCAAGGGCTCTTCACGGCCAGGATCCCACCCCACGTCCGGGTTGACGCCGTTTCGTCACGACACACAGGAGGAGTACTTCGTGAGTCCCGCAGACATTTCGAACCACTACTTCTCACAGCACCGATCTTTCTTCCGTGTCCCTGCCACTGGCTCGTACCAGTTTCTTGTGGCAGGCGACGATGAGGCGGTGCTGTATGTAGGCTTGGATGGCAACATGTCCAATGTGGAAAAGGTGGCTTGGACGTCCCAGTGGACCACGCTGCTAGACTACACTCGTCGATCGTCACAACGCAGCGTGCCGATGGACTTACGTGAAGGACAGCTCGTCGCCTTGTATGTCGAGCATTTGGAAGGTCACGGCGCCGACCACTCCTCAGTCGGCATCCTGTTCCACAACACATCCTTCTCGAGTCGCAGCATGACGGGCGGTGGTGTCATTGCGCCACACCAAACCATCCATCTCAAGTTCCCGTACAATGCCGAGAAGCAACTGATCCATGTGGGCCCGGCCACTGGTGGTGCCCAGTCTGTGGGTGGAACCTTCAGCTTGCGATTGGAAGGGCGCGCGACGCAGGCGTTGCCGTTCAATGCCTCCGCAGAGGCTGTCCGACAGGCGTTGACGGATGCCACGGAAGCCAGGTCGTGCTCGTACCGCAATGACAACAGCCCCACCCAGCGCATCTTCGACCTGGACCAGTTCGAGGACAGCGTGGAGTGGGGTTCACGCAATGGAATTGTCCCGTATCGAGCCTTGGGGGAGTCGTACTGTGGCCGTTTCGGGTTGGGATCACGTGACACCTATGGTCGCAACTTCGAGGGCCGATACAACCCTGAGAATCAAACATCTACAAGTTACGATGTGGCAGAGTTTCCATACATGTGTGCTGCCTTCAAAATCCCACGCGGAATCCATGTGAGCCTTCTCGTCTCCATTTCTGGCGTTGGGTGGCGTAGTATCTCTGTGACACAGCCCGATGAAGGGCCGCTGAGCTATGCTAAGGTGGCAGACTTCGGGTGGAGGGCGAACGGGTTGGACGATGGCCAGTGGCACTACCGCTGCATTAATGTCCTGGACCAGATGCGTGCTGCCATGCCCACTCGTACGTCGTTCACGGTTGGGGCTGTGATCTACCATTCGAACGGTTTCTATGGCAGTCGCTCAAGCGGACACTTCTTCCTGGACGAGTTCTCGATCTCAGCCGAGCCACGCGAAGTGGTTGCGTCTCCACAGCCCAGCACCCGTATCAAGAGCATTGCTGTGACGAAAACATGGAGCGATGAGACGGGTGCCAGCTACGACGTGAAAATGGAAACACGTGACTGTGCTGGTGGTCTGTCCTCCATTGAAGTGGATGCCAGTGGGCTGACAGGGGGAGGCGTGGCAAGCGTCGACCGCTACCAGCCTCAGTCTACCCCAATTGGTGGCACCATGTCGGTGGACGTTTTGGGACAGACGGTGACATTCAGCCCCACTGCCAACGGCGGCGAGATTGCAGACGCGGTTCGTGAGCAAACCACGCTCCGTGATGTCGAGGCGTGGCAGTGGCGCACATGTGACAGCGGCGAGTCCATGCTGTCGCTTCGCCTCAATGACCACGCCGGTGCCATCCATGCAAAGTTCAAGTACGACCTCTCGGGTGTGACAGGCGACATTACGCACCGGGGTCAGTGGTTTCACGGTCTAGGCCGCGGTGGTGCTCTGAACAAGCGGCTTCCAGCGACGTGGCTGCAGGCAGCGGTGCGCACACCACTCGCTCGTGTCAGTGTGCACATCCACGGCCATTCGGCTGTTTGCGCGAACACTACGTGTGGATTCGATTTCCGGCGGGACTACATGCCCACTGTGGGTGGAGTCGGCATCGGTTCTGGCCGACGACGGTTGTCTGGTGCCACAGGCACGGCCGCGACCACGCTCACCATCTCGGGCTCAGGATTTGGCTCTGAAGTGGCAGCCGTGCGTGTGACGGTCGGTGGCACCCCGTGCAACGTCACAGCTGTAACGGACACGCAGGTGACATGCAGCGCAAGCAGCTACACGGCAGGCAAGAACCTGGTGAAGGTGTATGTGGGTGGCGTAGGCCGAGCTGATGGAGATGTGGTAGCGGACTTGCCACTGGTGCTGCAGTCTGTGCAGCCTACGCAGGCGTACGTGCCTGTGCAGACGGTGGTGAAGGTGTCTGGTGTTGGCTTCAGCGAAGCGCTGGTGAACAACGTGGTGCAGATTGGCGACCAGACATGTGTGGTGGTTGCAGCTGCAGCCAATGAGGTGGAGTGCGTCACCAGCGGCTCTGGGTCAGTGACTGGTGTCCAAGATATCATGGTGCAGGTGAAGGGCGCTGTGACCGTGGTGAATGTCACGCAGCACGGCAACTACACGACCAATTCATCCGTCATCACCGTCGGTGTGGTGGCCGCTGCCAACCTCACGGGCGTGTTCGACCTCAAGGCATTCACACAACCCTCTGTGACAGCCGTGGCTCCCAGGACTGGCTCAGCTGCTGGTGGCACCCACGTTACGATCCAAGGTGCAAACCTTGACAGCGCCGCGCTGCGGGTGTTCTTTGGCCCCTCTGAGTGCGACGTGACGTCACGTACCGCGTTACAAGTGGAGTGCACCACCCGCGTGTCGGCCCCCGGAAACTACTCAGTATCACTGGTGGAGGATGGCTTGGACACTGTCACCACCTCGTCTCATTTCACTTTCGTCTTGGCCCTCACAAGTGTGGCGGCGGGACCCACCACGGGATCATACCGTGGCGGCGTGACGGTGCAGTTGAGTGGCCAAGGCTTTTCTGCAGGCAATGCCAGCTCCTCTAGCAGCGGTGGCAGCATCGTACCTTACCTGCGCACGGCTGTGCCGGATGTGCAGGTCGTGGGTCTGTATGCCGCACGGCCGACGTTGGACATCCAACGCGTGACATTGACGGCAACCCTGGTTCACGAAGTGCAGGATGTGCTCATTGTCGGTGCCTCCTCTGGCACCTTCACTTTGAGCCTGGGCGGCGCCACCACAGCCGCGCTCGCCTTCGATGCCAATGAGTACGTGGTGGCTGCCGCCTTGCGAGGTGCACTTCCCGGTGCATCGGAGGCACGAGTGAGTGTGACGACACCCGCAACTGGCGGGCGCAAGTGGTCCGTGACATTCCGTGGTGGCGTGGGCGACGTTGCCTTGATGACGGCGGACGCCAGTGCATTGACAGCCGGTGCCACGGTGGAGGTGACGGAAGTAACGGCTGGCGCTGACCTGGGTGGCTCCTTCCGGCTAGCGTTGGGCGGCTCGCAGTCCGCCAGCATCGCCGCTGACGCATCTGCAGCCACCGTCAAGGCGGCTGTTGAGGCCATGAATGGCACCGGCATTGTGGCTGTGACGCGCCAAAACGTGTTGACCGCCACATCTGTGGGTTCAGAGTGGGTGGTGACGTTTGAGTCCGCTCTGCCAACCGGCACGCGCGGGTCTATGACGGTGGACACCGCCACGTTGGTCGGTACAAGCCCCGCGGCTGTTGTGACAGCAGAGTCGGTAGGCTCCCGCTCTGTGAGTGGTACCTTCACATTGACAGTTGGTGGCGTGCAGACCGCACCACTGGCATACGATGCCTCAGCCGCTGATGTTGCCGCGGCGATTTCGGCGTTGTCCTCGGTGAAGGACGTGGAGGTGCAACGTGTGGACAACCAGCCTGGCAAGAAGTTTGGGTCATGGTACCCTCACCAGTGGCTGCTGAGCCTGTATTTGACCAACGCACCGCAGGCGAACGGCACTGTGGCCTGCACGAACCCCGACTTCATTGACTGGCGCCCTGACGCGTGCCCGTCACATGCCGCTGACTTGTACCTGTCCCATCACGTGGCAGAGTTCCCCGCAAGGTTGAACAAGCCCAGCAACTACGGCAGTGCGGCACACATCGAGGCCGTGCAGGCACTTTGTGACGCCGAGGCCCGGTCGTTGGGCATGATTGTCGGTGGTTGCCAGGCCCGTATCGTCCCTCAAACGCGGCCCTACTGCGCCGGTCCGCTCGGCTCTTCAGCACCACCGTGCTGGGTGGAGCGTTGGAACGTGACCAAGGTGATGCACCTGGATGGAAGCGAGGTGGAGTACCTGTATCGCAGCATCGATGCGGCGTCCGACACGCAAAAGGGGTTCCGCTTCTGGCAGCCGCTGGAGCAAGTCCGGGCGCTGCGGGACAGCTTTACTCGTGTGAACATGACGGGGTTGTCTGGTACGGGTGCGGGCCTTGACGCCACACGGCGTCGCCCAGGCGGCTACGTGGAGCAGCAACTTGGTGTCGCCAGCGCAAGCGATACAAGCATGACAGTGACAATCCCACCTGCTCACGTCGCAACGGTGGCAAGTTACTCCAAGGACTTGGCTGACTTGGGCATGGCGGTGGCCTTGGCGCACTACAGCATGGAAGGGGCGCACGGGAAGTCGGGCATCGTGGTAAACTCTGGCTCTGTTGGCACACCTGCCGATGCCCGTGCACACAACATGGATGTTGCGCGCAGTGAAGACGAAACGCCGCGCGGGTTCAACCCGGTATTTGGTGGTACAGGTGCTGTGTTGCCCGCCGGTGCCTTTGCGTCTATGTCTTCACCACCGACCAAGGTGCTGGCACCGGTAGGTGACTTCACCGTGGAGGGTTGGTTCATGCCTTCCTCGACGCGAAACATGTCACGACCTGCCCTGCTGGCCGGCATCTTGGACTCGTCTACCTCCAGCGGCTACGGTCTGTTCCTGAGTGCTGACGGCAAGTGGGAGGCGTGGGTGGGCACGGGTGGCGACGCTCCATCAGCGGGTCAGTTACGGCCGAAGCGTGCAAACTTCGCCGTTGCCCAATCCTCCACGACTGCCGCGGACGATGTGTGGACGCATGTGGCAGCGACATACGCTGCTGCCAGCGCCACCTTGACGCTGTTCGTGAACGGTGCAGAGGCAGGGTCCACAACGTTGTCCAGTGGCGTCATCCCTTCAGCGTTGGCAGGCCAACGGCCCTTCATCATGGGTGGTGGATGCGCTGTGGCAGGTGCTGAAGCATGTGGTGCCGGGGGTGTGTGTCAAACGCACTCCGTCTGTACAAGCACCGGCCAAGGCACGATGCTGCCACCGGCGACACTCGACACATTTGAAGGCGCTGTGGACGAAGTTGCTGTGTACAACGTCGCGGTGTCGACAGCTGAGTTGCTGGAACACGCGACGTTTGCGGCACGCACCACCTCGAAGATGCAGTTTGCGTTAGGCATGGACACGACAGTGCGAGTGGGTTGTGCCACGCCCAGCGATTGCACCTTCACGTACTCTGAAGCGGCTACCATGGCTGTCACTGCTATCTCCCCCGACACGCCCCTGCCTGGCGGCACTCTGACGGTGTTTGGGGCTCACTTGGATCTCGCGGGCGCGTCCATTTCCTTTGGAGGCGCCGACTGGGGCTGCACAGCCACAACATCTACGCATGCAACTTGCACTGTGCCGGCTGGTCAACCCGCAGGCGACGTGTCCGTCACCGCTTCGGCCGACTCGGGTGCTGCTGTGGTGTCCTATTCCGCTGCCCGTATCACCGTGCTGCCACAGGTGACCTCCTTGCAGGGCAATGAGACGTCTTTGCTGGGCGGCACTACCCTCACCATCACGGGTACTGGGTTCGGCACGGACATGGGAGCGGTGGCCGTCGGCATTTCGTGGTGGTCATGCGCCGTCACAAGCGTGTCGCAAACCAGCATCACATGCACCGTGCCGCGTGTGCCAGTGGTGGAATTCCCCGAGTTCATCACGGAGCACACGGCACTGGTACATCCCGTATCTGTGACGGTCTCCAAGGTGGTCGCCACCGGATGCCACTCCGGTGACAGCATCTGCCGCGTTGGCTACTTGGCCGCAAGTACCCCGGCCGTGACACAGCTCTCGTTGGGTGATCACACACCTGTCACCTCAACGACGCTGTTGACCGAAGGCACGACTCTGTCGGTGACTGGCACCGGTTTCTCCACCACTTCTGCTGACAACGTCCTCACACTGGCTGCTGGTGATGAATCTGTAGCCTGCACACCTGTGGGTGTCGCCTCTGCCGCTGCCTTCAACTGCACGCTTGGTGCAGGTGTCGGAGGCGCCGTGTCTGCCACCTTTGCCGTCGGTAGTCGCGTGGGTTTGGTGGCTGGCGCACCGTCCATGGATCTCACCAAGGCGGTGGTTGTCGAAACCGTGTCCCCCGCCGTCGGGTCGCAGGCTGGTGGCTCAACCCTCACCCTCACGGGTCGTGGGTTCTCGCGCCACACCAGCAACGTGGTGGTGAAGGTGGGCGGTGCCACGTGTGCCGTGCAATCCGCAACCCCCACCATGATCACGTGTGTGACACCCGCAGCACCACTCCCTGCGTTCTCTGCCTCTTACCGTCGCCGCCTACGCGAAGAGCGGGCGGTGCCTACGCTGCGTGGTTTGTCTGCCAGTGACACAGGCGCCAGCGTCGCGGCACTGTCGTCTGCCATTGACGTATCCGTCCGATCCGTAGCGGCCACAGCTGGTGACGCCTGTGCCACGGCGAAGTGCATGTCGTTTTGGTTCAACGCGACTCACACCCCCGTCATGACGCAGGTGTCTGCGTCCGGCACCACGATCACCATCACGGGATCCGGCTTCTCGGCTATAACCAACAACAACACCGTGGTGGTGGGAGGCACGACATGCGATGTATCTGCCGCCTCTTCCGACAGCCTGACGTGCACGTTGGCGCAGGCACCCACTGTTGCAGGTTCCTACGGCGTGCGTGTGAGTGTGGCCGACAAGGGTCTCGCGGCTTTGCATGCCAACGCCACCCACGGCAACGTGACCGTGACGGTGCAGCCGACTGTAGCCGCCATCGACGTCGCGTCTGGTAGCTACGCCGGTGGCGTGACGGTGACGTTGTCTGGCACCGGTTTCAACCCGTCCGCTTCTGACAACCGTGTGTCCGTGTGTGGCGCCGACTGCCCCGTGTCAGCCGCATCAGGCACGTCACTTTCGTGCGTGGTGCCGCCGGCGGTGACCGCGGTGCCACTGATGCAGGGCGGCACAGCCGTGTTCAAGGTGGCATCCGGGAGTGACGACGCGGAAGAGGTGGTGGAGTCGGGTGAGACGATGCTGGTGGGCAGCACCGGTACCACCGCATGTGCGGCTGGCGTGGGTCTGTCCTTCCGTGGACCTGAAAGCCGAACTGTCGACGGACACACGTGCCAGCGTTGGGATGTGGACACTCCACACAAGCACGGGTGGAATGCCGTGGACACATGGCGAGGCATTGGGCCTCACAACTACTGCCGTAACCCCACCAAGGCCGTGGGAGGTCCGTGGTGCTACACCACGACCACTTCCAAGCGGTGGGACTACTGCTCCGTGCCCAAGTGCAACCAGGCAGAGAACAAACTGGACCTCGGTGACCCTCGTCTCATGCAAGGTTTGCGGTTCGCGTCAGTGCGCATCCCCCGCGGCAGCACCATCACCCGCGCCACTCTGCGCCTTACAGCCAGCCTCCGCAGCTGTGGGCACGACACAACCATGTTGTTGCGAGCGCAGGATTCAGACAACGCGCCGGGTTTCACGGGTGTGAACCACGACATCTCATCGCGACAGTTTCTGCAGGATGTCAATGTGACGTGGGCCGTGGCCGATCTGTGGAAGTGGCGTGACGGGTCAGAGGAGAGTGCTGACTTTTCCTCGTTGCTGCAAGCCATGGTGAACCGCCCGGGCTGGCGCACAGGCAACGCGGTGGTGTTGGCCATCAGTCATGTGGCGGGCTCGGCGGCGTGCTCGGCGTTCTCCGCAGAACAGGGTGAGGAGAAGGCCCCGGAGCTGGTGGTGGAGTTTGACCCACCCGCAGCCGCGACAGCAGCCACTATCGACGCCGTGAAGCAGTGTCCCATTGAGGTACGCGTGACGCACACCGCCAACGGCATGGCGGGTTTGGTGCGTGCTCGTGGGGAAGGAGACGGTGGTGTGGACGGCGATGTGGTGGCAGCGTTGGCAGAAGAGTCCGCCGACAGCACGAATGCGACGGCACTGTTGCCGCTGGAGGATCTGGCGGTTGGCGCCTTGGTGCAAGCCTCGCATGACAGCATGACTCACACCACATTTACTCGTGAGATGTTGGATATGCAGGGTGTCGCCAACAGCTACGACACGTTCCGTGCCATGTGCATCGCACGTGGTGGGGACTTGTGTCCGTCTGACGTGGTGTGCCCTCCGGCAGCGGGCCGTAACGTGCGTGCTGACTGGTTCGAAGACCCCAACAAGCGAATGTTCGTGCCAACCCTTGACGGGGGCAGGGCTCGAGGGTCCTGGGTGCATGTCTCGACAAACACGTGGGGAAAAACGCACGCATGCAACTCGTACGACGAGATTTATGGTGGATCCTGGGGTGATGGTAGCAAGGTCGTGACCACCCATCGTGGCCTGCTGCCTTGCTGCTACGGCCATGGGTTCCCCACCGCGTCGGTGGCCGATGGCGAGCCGTTGTCCCAGTGGCGCAGTTCGGACACGGCGGGTGCTGACGGCAGTGCTGTGGCACTGGTGCTGGACATCCGCGGGTCGGCCAACACCAGCTCTCCCGGTGGCACGCAGGTGGTCCGCGAGTTTGCTATCACCTTTGTCGACGACCATTACGCTGCTGCGTACACCGTGGAGGTGTCCTTAGATGGCGACTCGTGGTCGCAGGTGCTGGACTTCTCCCACGGCACCGGTCACACGTTGAGCCACGACCTTCGCTCCGCTGGCGCACCCTTCGGTGTTTCCGCACGCTTCGTTCGTGTGAAGTTTGCTTCTCCCGCTGTGAAGTCCTCCGCCGGTGGTGCTTTGTATCGCGTCGCCGCCATCCGACTTACGGGCCACGCAAGTGCCACGACGTCTGTTGTGGTGCCGGCAGGCGATGCTGCTGCCTTCGAGTACCACGCCGACAAGTCGCCAACGGTGTCGCGTGTCATCGCGAAGGGCAAGTCGCCTGCGCGAGGCACCACTGCTGGCAACACGCTGCTGACCATCATGGGCACCGGCTTTTCGGGTACCACCTCCACGGTCACCGTCGGCGAGTTGAACTGCCCGGTGCAGGATGGATCCAACACCACCCACGTGTTCTGCCTCACCCCGGCCGTGGGCCTGACGCAGGGTGGCAAGCGCCGCGTTACAGTCACCGTCCCAGGTGTCGGTGCGTCACTTCCGTCAGACGCGGCTACATTCACGTACGCCGACTTGTGGTCATCCAAGACCACGTGGGGCGGTGGTGACCCGCCGGTGGGCTGTGGTGACTTTGTGGACGACAGGGAGTGCGTGGACAGTGTGGTGATTCCCAAGGGACAGGTCATCACGCTGGATGTCACGCCACCGCGACTGTACCTCATCCTCATTCAGGGCACGCTCATCTTTGACAACAGCGACGCCGCGAATGACCTGGAGCTGCGCGCGACGTATCTTATTGTGCACGGCGGCGCGCTGGAGATCGGTACAGAGGACGAACCGTACAAGGGCAAGGCAGCCGTCACGCTGTTCGGCCACTTTGGCAACGTGGAGTTGCCTAGCTTCGGTGCCAAGGTGTTGGGCTGCTACAAGTGCCGTCTGGACCTGCATGGGCAGCCGCATGAGCGGGCATGGACTCGATTGGCTGCTACTGCGTCGGTGGGCGACACACAGTTGGTATTGCAGGAAAGCGTCGCGTCGTGGCCGGTGGGGGCGTGGGTCGTGGTGTCGACCACCTCCTTTGACCGCACGGAGAACGAGGTGCGCACCATTGCTAGCGTGTCCGCCGACGGCAAGACTCTGCAGCTGAATGGCGATCCACTGAAGTTTGGGCACTTTAGGGAAACTGTCACTGTGGACGGACAAGACATTGAGTACACCGCCAAGGTGGGACTGTTGACCCACAACGTGGTGATACAGGGCGATGCTGACTCGCACTACTGTGCCCCGGATGATGTCGCCGACACGGGCTTGCCGCTGTCCTGCAACCGGTTTGGTGGCCACACTTTCTTGCACTCGCCAGGGCACGAGAGCCTGGAGGCACGGGTGTCGGGTGTGGAGTTCCGCAACATGGGACAGGCGTTCCGCCTGGGGCGGTACACGTTGCACTACCACATGATTGGCAATGTTCGCCGGTCATATGTTCGTGGCAACTCATTCCACCACAATTGGAATCGAGGCTTGGCCATCCACGGCTCGCACTATCTGCGCGTGACCGACAACGTCGGGTACCACATCTTTGGCCATACATACTTCATCGAAGACGGTATCGAGCACGGCAACATTCTGGACAAGAACCTGGGCATCCGCACGATGGCGGCGAGCTCACTGTTGAACACAGACATGACTCCGGCGGTGTTCTGGGTGACCAACCCCGACAACATCATAACCAACAACGTTGCAGTGGGCTCTGATAACTATGGCTTTTGGTACCGCCCCGAACTGGAAGCCACGGGTACATCTACGCACACCCCTGAGGTGCACCCCAGTGAGGAGCGCATGGGTGTGTGCTTCAACAACGAGGCGCATTCCCACGGCAAGTACGGCTTCCGCGTGTTCCCTGCATACAACCCCAAGGCAGTGGCCAACTTTGACAAGATCCACACCTGGCGCAACGCCCAGACGGGTGTCGCAGCGACGTCCATCTCCACCTTCAGGTTCAACAACCTCATCTCTGCGGAGAACAAGAAGAGCGGTTTCGAGTGTCGCATCATTTTCTCTCCTTGGGGAGACGCTGGCATCTACGACTCCTTGTTCATCGGCCGTGCCTCGTTGCCCGGTAGCAGCGTACTGAGCACCACGGGCAATGGCATTTGGACTCCCCACATGATCGGTTTCGAGATCCACAACACCACGTTTGCAAACTACGTTGGCAAGGGAGGTATCGAGTTCTGTGCCCACTGCGGTCGATGTGGAAGCCCCGAAGAGGGCAAGCACGACGGTATGGAGACCCGCACGTCCGGCTTGAAGTTTGTGAATTGCCCCAACTCCCGTGTGCGGTACCGCCACAAGTTTGAGGGTATCCTTCACGACATGGATGGTAGCTTGACCGGTCTGGGACCCGACACGTACATGGTTGGCAAGTCCAACATCATGCCGCCCACCTATTGCACTGCCACTCCGATGGCATCCCTGGGCGCAGGCGCTGCAGTGTGTAAGCCTGGTGTTCGACCGCGACGTGTCATGCTGCCGCCGGTGCAGCCCTCAGAATATCTGGAGGGCATTGACGGCACGATTCGGTCAGAGTCGGGCGTGGACACACTGCCGTACATCAAGAAGGGTGGAGAGTTGAAGATCGGATACATGTTCACGGGCTTTGCGAACTACCGCTACACCTTTGACGTCAAGCAGAAGGATGTGGATGTGACATCCATGTCCATGGATGTGTGGGAAATCGCGGATGGAGAGTACATGTACCTCACTCAACGGTTTGAGGAGTGGCGCGCCAAGGACATCATCGACCGGCCATTGTACCACACTGACATCACAACGTACCTGGGCTCCAACGAGATCGCCACCAACCTTACTCGTGTATTCGGCGATGACCGCGTCGGCAATGCCTTGGTGCCCCGCCCCAACCTTCCCACAGGCTCCTACGCCTTCGAACTGGACCAAGACGAAATCGGCGGTGTGCATACCATGCTTATTCGTGCTTGCGATGATCGTGATGATGTACCGCAGTGCACTGTGTCGGCAAAGGTGAAGGTGCTCCCATGCCCGAAGGCTGGCTGCTGGCCGCCACCGCCCTTGGTGGACCAGAGTGGTAAGGAAGGCTTCAACCGCACGTGGTCAAACGCCACCACGTGGGCCGGAAATCCGAACTCCCTCGCGAACCCGCTGAACGTGATCGACCCAGAGACCGGGAACACCCTGGTGGTGGAGCAACAGTGGGCCGGCACCATGCCCTCTGAGGGCGATAACGTCTGGATTCCACGCAGCATGACAGTGATCCTGGACGTGTCTCCACCAGCCCTCGGCACCATCATCATCGATGGCACTCTCATCATTAGCGATGAGCAGGACATCGAATTGCGAGCGCGCGGCATCATAATCAACGGCGGTGAGTTGGTGGCGGGTTCGCCAACCAAGCCTCACCAGCACAAGGCCACCATCACACTCATGGGTGACAAGAGCGTGGCGCCTATGGTGCTGGGGCGAGAAGGGTACACCATTTCGTCCAAGTCCCTGGTGGTGGGTGGCAACCTCACCCTGTACGGCCAGCCCCGCACACGGTGGACGCACCTGGCAGCCACTGCCAATGCCGGTGCCACGACACTGTCCCTGGAAGGCGGCGTGAACTGGGAGGCCGGTGATGTGTTGGTGGTCGCGTCCACCTCCTTCGACCCTGCGCGTGCCGAGCGACGCACCATCGCGTCTGTGGCACCCGGTGCCACGGCTGGCACCACGGACGTGACGCTGACGGAGGCACTGGCATACAAGCACTTCTCGGGCGTGGAGACGCATGGCACACGTTCGATGAGCATGAAGGCTGAAGTGGGGCTGCTGTCTCACAACATTGTCATCCAGGGCGACGATAATGGCGATCATATTGGCGCCCAGGTGTTTGTGGGCGAGTATTCTCGAGACGTGTGGAGCTGCGATGCCCTGCCGTGCGTGCCGGGCTTTGTGCAGTATCTGGAAGGCATTGCACAGGTGCACAACGTCGAGATGCGCAACCTTGGCCAGTTTGGCCGCATGAACCGGGCAGGTGTGGTGATGCAGACCCCCGACGCCGGCCGTCTGTCTAGCTTTGCCGACTCTTCCATGCATACCGTGTGGAACCGCGGGTTCTACGTGCCTGTGGGCGATGGCATCAAGATTGAGCGTGTGACTCTTGTGGACACCGTCGGCTCCTCCGTCTACATTGCGAAGAGCGCCACGAATGCAGTGCTGCGAGAGAACCTGGTAATGGGCATGAAGATGCCGCTGACGTTCCTGGGTCAGAACTCGATCATCCAAGTGGAACCAGTACGCGCTAACTTTGAGATGTGGGGCCCGGGCGTGCAGCTGCACGGCAACGCTGCGGCTGGGTCGCAGCGTGGTGCCTATGCGGGCGTCGGCATGCCGTGGTGCGGCGCGTCTACGGCAGAGAAGAGCAAGGTCATGTCCAACAACGTGGCTCATTCATCGTTGATCGGCTGGTTCTCCCACCGCATGGGCGGGGGCGAGTGCAACACCCTCCATGACCTTACGATCTACAAAATCCTGGACTACGGCGTGTTTGTTGAGCAGAAGCAGCACGTGGAGCTGTCGAGCGTCCGCGTCGCAGACACCAAGGTTGGCATCCATGTCATCTTGGTGGGGCCCGACTATGACACCCGCTTTAAGCTGAAGGCCACCATGTCCGACGTGCTATTGGTCGGCGCTTCTGACAACGAAGAGTGCTCTTTGCCGAGTGGCATGATTCCCTACATGTGCCTTATGGACAACGCGTGGTGCAAGCCCACAAGCGCACGTCATGTGGGCCTGTTTATTCCCGTATTTGCGTCAAACTTCAACAAGGGCCCCAAGATCAAGGAATGGAGCAACGGTGACAAGTACCCTGCCATCGAGGGTGAAGCCTGGCTACGTGGTGTGACTTTCGCCAAGTTCGGCATGAGTTGCGGAAAGCGCAACTTCATGATGATTCACAACCCGCTGCAACCCGATGCGGCTGGCCCGCTGCAGCTCGCGGACGTGCAAGTCGCCGCATCTGAAGAGGATTCCTACATCCACATCGCACCGCCCAAGGAAAAGTGGGTCAACATCGAGGACTGTGCGCAGATGGACTGCATGGGCCCCAAGCATGTGTTTGTGCACGACACCGACGGCAGCATGTTGGGTGGAGACAGCTCGTACTTCCTTCCCCGCGCCGAACACGTGTCCCGACGCGCAGAGAAGGGCACCTTCCCTCCCACAACCATGATGGCAGACCACCTCGGGCGACCACTGGATGAGGCGGACGTGATTCCCAATGGCTACGGCTTGGTGCGCCCCAGCTGCACCCTGAATGCGGTGTGGAACGCCTACAAGTGCAGTAACGGCCTGACGTACCGCCGGTTTGTGCTGTCCAACCTGGACCGTGATCGTGAAATCCGGTCGCTGTCGCCGGTTGCCATTTCGGCCGACGGGTGGACGGACCTGATGAATGAGCTGATGGACCACTCCCTGTGCTTGGGGTACGCGTGTTTGAAGCGACTGACAACGTACCACGGCATCATGGCGACAGGCCGACGCTATCAGATCCACCTATCGGGCAGCAACCCCATCAAGACGCGGTTCCACATCAATGGCGCTGCACCTGATGAGGCAGTGGTGCTCGAGATCTACTACATGGGCAGCTCGCGCCTCAATGTCTTCACCGGCCCCGACTTGTCAAATTTCCACGAGGACATCAACATGCTGGATGGCAAGCGCAAGGCGCTGCTGCACAAGCAAGGCCGTATTGCGGGTAACAACGCCGACGGTTCATGGACAGATGACACCGTGGAGCTGGGCGATGCCCATGGCACCAATGCGTACAACCGCCGCACCAAGATGATCCACGTCGCCATCAAGGGCGACGGTGCTGTGCTCATCCAGCAAATGCCGGTGGTGCAGGTGGGCATGAACCTGGCAGTTTCCGAGGCCGACTTCTACGAGATGGAAGATGAGTTCATCTCCAGCATGGCATCGCTGCTTGGTATCCCGCCGTCCCGCATCGCCATTACCGATGTCGTCCCGGACGATGGTCTCGCGCGTCGACGCTTGCACCGCCTGGGTGCACCAGCCATCGTGTTGGGTCGTCGCACAGCTGGTGGCGTACAAGTTGAGTTTGAAGTGGCGCCGTCGGCAGAGGTGAATCTACAGGAGGAGGATGTGGCGGTGCTGGAAACCGTGGGTACAGTGAACGTCACCATCACTCGAAGCGTGAACGTGTTGGGCACTGCCAACTTCACGTATGACACTGTAAATGGAACGGCCAAGTGGGGCACGCACTTCACGCGTGTGCACGGCATTGGCCAGTTTGCCGACCGCGAGACGACCAAGACCATCACCATCCCCATCTTGGCTGGTGACGAGTTTGACGCTGCCTCACCCCGCACTTTCAAGGTCAAGATCGCTGTGGAGGGTGACAACGCAGGTGCCGTTGTCGGCGCCCGTGGCGAAGTCTCTGTCTCTGTCTCGAGCATCACGCCGCCTGTCATCGCTGCACCCACACTGGCGGCGCCTCCCGCACCATCCATCCTGTCTGTGCAGTGGCCGGCTCCAACGTGGAGCAATGCACCGACTGGCCATGAGTTGAAGGAGCTTGTGTTGCAGCACCGCGACCCGACGAGCCAGACCTGGGAGGAGGGCACCTCCACCACCCTCCCCGTGACCACGACCGTCCACGCACTGACGGGACTGGATACTTACTCGGCCCACCAATTCCGCATCCGTGTGACGACAGAATCTGGATCGGCCAGTGCGTGGAGTCCCGTGTCGGATGTGCTGTACACGCTCAGCGTGTGTGGCGACAACCGTCGCCAGGGCACGGAAGGCTGCGACGACGGCAACGAGAACGATGGTGATGGGTGCTCGGCAGTGTGCCAGCCCGAAGCTGGGTTCGCGTGTACCGGTGGCGAAACTGGCGGCTCAGACGTGTGTGAGGCGGGCTGTGGCGACGGACTCCGCGCGGGGGCAGAGCAGTGTGATGCCAACGGCGAGTCGCTTGGTTGTGTGGCGTGCCGCGTGGTGCTGGGTTGGAACTGCACCGGTGGCTCGGCGTCATCAAAGGATACGTGTACCTCGGTGTGCGGTGACGGCGTGACGGCTACGGGTGCGGAAGCGTGTGACGACGGCAACACCAAGAGCGGCGATGGCTGCAGCACTACTTGTGTGGTCGAGACCAACTACACCTGCACCACCAACGATGCCGGCTTGGCAACTTGCCAGAGCTGCGGCAACGGGGTGACGGAGGGTAGTGAGGTTTGTGATGACGCGGGTGCCGCCGGTGGATGCAACGACGCGTGCTCTGGCATCGATGCTGGGTGGTTGTGCACGACTGGTAGCCCTGACGTGTGCGTTGGTGGCCCTGCCACCCCCAGCACTGCCCCACGCTCCACCTTGGCCACCACCGACTCTCTCACCTTTGCGTGGGACGCAGTATCCGGGAACGGTCTGGATGCAGTGTCTTACACACTGGAGGTGTCGGACGAAGCGGCACCTGGAGTGTGGCATGCCGGCGCCACCACAAACGAGACGCGTGCCACGGTATCAAGCTTGCGATCCAGCGCCAGCTTCCGTGCCCGAGTGTCTGCCACCACAACGGCCGGCACGAGTGGCTGGTCGCCGGTATCGGATGTGGCGTCGACGCTGGATGAGCAAGAATCGGTGACGTTGGACACGGAAGAGGGTGCTTCCAGTGAATTGGGTGGCTTGGTGGACACGTTGGTGTCGGGTGCCGCAACTTCGGATTACCTGGGCAACCTGGGTGTTGGTGGCTTCGAGCTGACTCCGCCGGTGCCTCCCCCAGCCGTGCCACTCGAAGATGATGGTGCTCTGACACAGGAGGAGTACGATGCCGCATTGGCGGCTGCTGCCGCCGCCAACACCACTGCGGAGGACCTCATCTCAGAGTCCGGTGACGAGTTGCAGACCGAGACGACGACGGTGGTGTCCCCTGTCACCGTGTCCAAGGGCGAGTTTGGCTTTGCGACTTCCCTTGACAAGGTGACAGAAAACAACGGCGTGCTGAATGTGACTGTGAAGCGCAACAACGGTGCCTTCTCGAACGTGACTGTGGAGTATGCCACGGTGGCAGGCACTGCCCAGCCTGGTGTGGACTACACCGCCGCCACTGGCACACTGGCGTTTGCCGCGGGGCAACTGACGTCGTCCTTCACCGTCGCCACCATTGACAATGATCGCTTCGTCACCACGCCGCTGAAGTTCAGCCTGGTGCTCCGCAACCCCACCGGTGGCGCCGAACTGGCCGCCACCAACACCAATATGACTGTGTCCATCCAAGACGATGACACGGCCACGCTGGTTGAGTTCTCCGCCGCCACTGCCAGCGTCGCAGAAACCGCCGGTTCCGTGACACTGTCTCTGAAACGTTCTCGTTCCACAGGTGCTGATATGGCGGTGCAGGTGGCGTTGACTGAGGTCGCCCCAGCTGCCACGGACTCGGTGTTCTCTGGTGATCGCACAGTGACGGTGACGGTGCCTGGTGCCGGCGCCACTTTCACAGTGCCGGTGTTGGACAGCAAGACCGCCACCGACACCAACCGCCAGTTCACTGCAACGCTGACATCCACCACCAACGGCCTGCTGGGTGCTACGACCAAGGCTACCGTCAGCTTGACCCACGTGGACTGCCGCCCGCGCGACAATTGCGCCAACGGCGCCTTGTGCGCCAACAACGCCGATTGTGTGTCCAGCATCTGTACCGGCTTTGGTCGCTGTGCTGCCACTGCCACGTGCTCCGACCTGGCCAAGAACGGTGCAGAGACGGACGTGGACTGCGGTGGTGGCACCTGTGACGGCTGCGCACTGACTAAGGCATGCAGCGTGGACAGTGACTGCGTGTCAGGAGCAGTATGTGAAGGCGACGTGTGTGTGGCGGCGCCGACGTGTGACGATAACGTGAAGAACGGAAAGGAGACGGATGTGGACTGTGGTGGTGTGTGCCTGCAGACATGCGCTGCCGGCAAGCAGTGCAGCTCGCACATGGACTGTGGCACTGACCTGTCGTGCAACAGCGGCGTGTGCGAGGTTGTGGCGACCTGCAGCGATGGGATGAAGAGCGCTGGAGAGGCCGATGTTGACTGCGGCGGCGTGTGCACCAAGCTGTGTGCCAAGGGCAAGACGTGCTCTGCCCATGCGCACTGTGAGCGTGGTGTGTGCTCCAGCGGTGTGTGCAGCGCCAACTACCGCGTGGATGGGTCGCTGAACCTGGTGGGGTACAAAACGTCGGAGCTTACGCCGCGTGTGTTGGATCTCATCAAGCGCGGCCTCGCCACGCACCTTGGTGTGCCCGAAGAGTCGGTGCATGTGCAGGCGGGCGGCTCTCGCCGTGTGCGCATCCGATTGTTGGTGCGCTCTGCCAGCGATGTGGCGACGGTGACGTACTCTGTGTACGGTGCCACGTCCGAGGTGGTGGCTGCCAAGGCAGACACACTGTCGTCGCCCAGCAACGCCGGCGCGCTCCAAACCGCTCTTCAAGCGCAAGGCCTCGAGCCGCTGTCCGTCACCTCCTCCGCCGGGTCGGTGAAGTCGGTCAGCGACGTGGTGTACGGCGACGACGGTTCAAGCAAGCCGTCGACAATGGTCATCATGCTGATTGTGGTGGCGGTGGTGCTGGTGGGTGGCATTGTTGCTGTCGCCTGCTTCACCAAGTCCTGTGGTCGTACTTCTCCTGACAAGCCGGTGAAGCCCGCAACTGTGATCAAGCCAGAGCCTGCGGGCACGGCTGCTGCCACTGCCTCAACTGCGGACGGCGGAGCATCTGACAAACCGTCTCTGAACGGCGCGGCCGTGGCACGCATGGAAGCTCGCTCAGAGTATGTGGTGAACGGCCAGGTGCTGAACACCGAGACTGGATCCACGACGGCGTTGGACCCGAGCATGTACAACTACTACAACAAGACCGGTGGCCCCGCTGCGGGCGGTGCTCGCGGTGGTCGTGCGCGCGGTGGTGGTGCGTTGCCGGCGCTTGCAGCCACAGGACCCGCTACAACAGGTGGGCGTGGGCGAGGTGGCGTCACATTACCGGCGCTGACCCCGGCTGGACCCAGCCAGCCGAGCAAGTGAGTGTGAGGTGGCGCGGTTTCACTGTGCAGTGGCGCGGCACACCCATTTCATGTCGCGTGCGATCGCAAGCACGTGGAGCTTTGAAGCAAGCAGCTGAAGGGGGATTGTTTCATAAATGTGATGATGGCTGACGCAGTGTGGCGCGTGGGTGTCTGGTTTCGAGGCGTGCCGTGATATTGTGGCGCCGTTTCGGTCCCTCCCTTGCATGCCCACCTGTGTGCCGTCAAACGCTGTACATACGCGAAAGTGTGAAAAAGGGCATTTAGATTGAGGCGTTGGGATTGTTTGTTCGGATGCTCGGTGAAAGCATGTCAACAGAGTGGTTGTTGTTTTACCTGGATTTGCGCTTGTGGATGATGGATCAGGCGGAGGCCTCTTCAAACCACCACGCACGGCACAAAACTTGTACAACGCCTGCTGCCACGGCGATTGGCAGAGGGGGCAGTTCGAATACAACACGCCAGCACAAAACCACTGCAACAACAATCAAACAAACAAACAAACAAACAAACAAACAAACAAACAAACAAACAAACAAACAAACAAACAAACAAAGCATGTTTAGTGGTGCAAGCACGTGAGCGATTTCTCACGGACACGATGCTCTGCCTGTGCCCTTCAACACACCCGCAAGCTGACTGTGTCACCGAGTTTGCATGATGTGCATGGCCTTATGCACGTGAGCTGGTGGCGAAACAGGCTCGAGATGTCCTTGTCGTGGGTGGTATGGCGCGCACGCGCGCTTGCGTCCACATGCTCGGACGTGTTGCTTGGTGCGTGGTGTGATTGGCACTCTTTGCTGTTGCCTGCTGTGTATCCAGTACACGGGCCATTGATCTCATTCATATGTTACCGTTCATCTCTGCTCGTCCATGGTGCTGGTTGGGCCCTGGTGTGGGCCACCATGGACTCACAGACACCGCCGCGACGCTGCTGGACTCAGACGTGGGAACAGTTGTCCGAGAAGTATCCAGCAGACCTTCTTCGTGGCCAGCAGCGTGCGTATGGCCACTGTTTGTGACTACACGCTCAGGAACATCACGGGGGGAGGAAGGGGGCGGGGGTCTGACTCGAAGCTGCGTTTTGTAATGTGCATTGTGGTCTCAGGGCGCGACGGACGTACTTCGGACACCTGCTTCTCCGTGCTGTGTTACCCGCCGTGCCGTTGTTTATTGCCATCACGGCCCTTTGGATTGGCCACATCAGCAGCACGGCGTACCTATGGACCGTGGTTCCACTGTGGTACTTTGTCAATGTCCTCACTATGGTGTTTCCATTCTCCGTCCTGTTTCCAAGTCCCCACACCAGGTGCTTGTCGGCGCTCCTGGTCGCCACCACAAATTCCGCTCGAGCCGGAAAGCGGTTTGCTTGTGCTGGGTGTCGTACCCTCACCACACACTTTCTGCTGCTGCTCCCTGTGTGTGGGTGTCGTCGCCGCGTCGTGGTGTCCGCCGTGTGTTTCGTCAGATGGATGTCTCCTCAACTTGCCATGTTCGCGCTGCTCATCACATCGGTCACTGTCGGGCTGGAAGCCTTGACAACTGCCTCTACCAAGTCACAAGAACTGGGTTGGGCTGTTGGAACCACTGTCTTCACCATTCTCTGTGGCTGTGGGCTCCCAATGTTACTGTACGCTTCCCCCTGGTGTGACGGCAGATTTGCTGCCTGGTTGCCTTGCTTGTGTGGCTGGGAGGGGTGTCTCACCACTGTTGACTTATGTGTGTGTGTGTGTTTGCGCGCGGCTGCAACCTTTACATTTCCCACTCCCTTGTTTGTTTTTTTCCTCTTTCTCACGTTGGCTCTGTGTGCGTTGACTGTGTTCGTGGCTCGTCCCCAGCTACTCTTCGCACGATCCCCTGCAACTCGAGTCCGGCTCGCCTCGTCCTGGACGCGGCCTCTCCGCACCTGTAGTGCTGAACGACGTGGGTGTGGCAAGTGCAAGTGCCCACCACGAAGACGGCGTCCCCCCACCCTCCAGTCGCATGTCCGAGACGCTCGCCCTAGCCCGTGCCTTTGCCTCTCGTGGCCGGTACGCTGATATGCGTCGGCGACAGCGCCAGTTGGCGACGCGACCCTTTGCGTCCATGTTCACGGACATGCCTCCCGCATCAGCCACTGGCCTCGCCGTGACAGGCATCAACGTTGTCGTTGGGCTTGCTGTCATGTGGATGGGGTACCTGACATCAGATTCGACACAGGCGTCGTTCTACTGGAGACTTCTGTGCGTGAGCTTGGCGTCGGTTCCTGTGGCGCTTGTTGGGTCTGGCTGCTGCATGTTTACGCCCCCTCCCCCACCCCTTATGGCAGGTACATGCTGCTGCCTATCCAAATTGCTTTAGTCGCTCGACAGCCAGGGCACCACAGATACTCCTTTTCGTACGTGTGGTAGTGCAGGCGCTGGTTCTGGTGCATGCGCTAGTGCCGTTGCCGGTGGTAGTGGTGGTGGTGGTGATGGTGGTGGTGGTGCGCTGTGTGATGCATTTGGCTTTGTCTACGCAAACATGTGGCCTGTTGCGGTGCAACTGATTACATGGCTGTGTGAACCCAGGTACGCGGTGTTCTACGCGTGCGTGGTCGTTCGCATGCCCGACTTTCTTGGCCACTTGACGCTTGAGGTGTTTGCCTTGATCGGTACGTGGCTGGGTGGTCCGGAGTACGCCGTTGCGTTGCACATGTGGCGTGTCAGTGAAGTGCACAATCCGTCACACAAGTGCGTTCCGTTGCCATACCATGAAATGAAAACAGAAAAGGAGACTGGCGAGCATGTGCCATACTTCATTGGGTTCTTGAAGCTGGCGCTCAGTGTTGGTTACATGGTCATCATGCACCTGTACTTCATGCTCTTGTGCAACGTCACATCACGGATGTCAGAGCCGACCTCCTTCCCCAGGTTCATTTTCATTGGCCAGGTGTACTACTATCTCTTCTGGTATCGCATCATGGCCACCGATGGCCCGGCTGACACTCAGTTCTGGGGAATGCTCATTTTGATGGTATTCCCGCGCATGGTGGCTGCACATGCGGGCGCTTGAATGATGAGTGGCTTCAAGCCCCAGCACGTGCCAGTGATTACGGCGTGACTGACCTGTGTGGTGGCGCCATCGCCGTCTGGTGCGTTGTGACTTGCCCTACGCAGAACATCCACTTTGTGTTGGGCAGCACCGGTGCATACGTGGACATTTTGCGTGGGGCAGCGCCGCGTCGCTACAGCCTTGTTTCGCTGTTCAAGTGGCTGCCAAAGGAACACACACCGCTCGCCCCTCGTGAAGCTGCCCAAGCGTCACAAGAACTCTTCTATCGCATCAAGGTGGCGGAGCAAGACAACTTGGCGGACGTCGCGAGTCTGGTGGCGCTGCCCGCCATCACAACCATGTTGGTCCTTTTGGGCCACGAACCCAGTGTCCTGGATTCATCGCAGGTGGGTGCTGTGGGTTGATGTGAACGGGGAGATGTGACAAGCGGAGAAGCGAGGATGGGGCATTGTGTCTGTGCTTCGTGAACGCCCACGTGTTGCCTTGCCTTGCGTCATGCGTGGACAGCAAACTGGCCCAAGCAGTGGGCACAAAAAGGCGTTTCAGCTGGGCAACTTGTGGCTCCGATTTCTGTTCATGGCGGTTGCCCGCAGTGTAAGCGCGCGCGCTGAGCGCCACATATTCGCTCGCAAGTTTGAGCACATTCAGGTCCGTACCGTCACCGCAGTGCTGTCGTGCGTTTCGTCGTGGGTCACCCACGGTGGGTGTCGTTGTGTGTAAGTAATCACCTGTCTAGTGGCATGACATGCTTCCTGTCGCCTCTTTGTGTGCGTGTGGCGCAGTCGGCGCTCCGAGTGACGACCAACGCATCCGTGGATCTGGAGGCCACACCACATGCAAGCGGCGGGAGCGAGGTGCCAGACATCAACATTTCCAAGGCCCCTGCGCCCGCTCTTCAACTCCCACGGGGTTCGCAGCATCCAGCAGCAACTTCGACGACTAGAGCCGCACTCGATGCGCCCCCGAGTGGTTCTTCCTGTCACGGGACTCCACCGCAGCTGCGCTCTGCAACATCCCCGTCCCCACGCCACCACCGGGTTGAAGATGCGACGCCACCCGGGCATTCAGAGTCTCCCTGCCACAGCGTGGGGGGTGCAAGTCCAACGGCGTCTTTCGATCGCTCCACACGCCGGTCCAACACCCACCCCTACTTCAGCGCCACGATGGCAGAGTTTTCCGAGTCCTTTTGGTGCGCCATGTCCCACAACACTCGCCTGCGTGCTTTTTTTTTTTTTTTTTTTGGGTGGGAAC
>Ga0213833_1000706_pt1 | contig 29136 bp, 6 predicted proteins | sample SWATP21_FD_160575 | JGI IMG/M metagenome (GOLD analysis project Ga0213833, IMG submission 160575) | Coastal seawater microbial communities from Marineland, Florida, United States - SWA TP2 #1 | ecosystem: Environmental > Aquatic > Marine > Coastal | place: USA: Florida | collected 2016-08-14 | reverse complement strand
TCTTTGTTGAACCGCATCACAACATTGTCATCGTGCGACGACGCCGAATGGCTGAATGTCACTTCGCCGTCACCCACAGCCGAGATGTCAAGGTCACGTCCAGGATGTACCGACACGTCTTGTCCAACTGCACTGCTCATGGCGACAGCGCCATCGCCAGACACGGACAGGCGCTGTGCGCCATCAGCGCCGATCATGGATATTTGTCCGCCTTCGATGCCAGACCCTGCTTGCAGCGCCAGACTACCGCCTTCGTCTGATCCATCACCAGCAGCAAGGGTAACGTGCCCACCCGTTGTTCCTGTTCCAGCCTGCATAAGGACTGAACCAGCTTGCGACATGGCAGAGTCACCAGAGATGAGGTGCACGCTTCCGGTACCGTGCGCAGCCGGTGACGAAGACACAAGTACATCTCCCGAAGACCCGTCGCTGCTTCCTTCCCCGCTCAGAATAGCCACGGAACCACCATGACCTGCCGAGGACCCCGCAGCAAGTGAAACTGAACCACCGGTGTTAGAACCAATGCCAGCACCAAGCTTCAGGTCACCACCACGTTTGCCCATGGCACCCTGAAGGATGATGTGCCCCGCTTCTACATCGCTTTCGCCTGACTGCATTACAATGGATCCGCCGGATGTGGAACTTGCTCCCGCACGAGCGCTAAGCGAACCACCTTCGGATGTGGCCGATGTGCCCAGTGTCAGCTTCATGTTGCCTGCCTTGTTTGTCGCGTCCCCTGTGGTCACGCTAAGCACGCCGGAATTGTCTGATGACGGTCCTGTCGCAATCAACACGGAACCACTATCACCACTGTTGCCAGAACTGCTCGAAGCAACGGAAACGGCTCCACTACCGCCTTCAGTGCTAGATCCACTTCGCAGTGACACGGCGCCACCTACACCGGACACAGCGGAGCCAGCTACCAAGTCAACGTTTCCACCAGTTGCATCCGAGCCGGTAGAGCTTCCGCTGGAAATGCGAACACCACCGGCTCGGCCTGTGTCGGCACCGGACGAACCCACGCGCAGGTGGAGGCTACTAGTCTGCTCGGTCGCTGCAGCACCAACATTGATGGCAACGGCTCCACTGTGAAGGCCTGTACCCGAGCTGACAAGCACAGAGCCAGACGCTTCGTGAGCATCCCCAGACTCGACGCTGACATCTCCTGAAGCATCTCCTGGAGCGGAACGAAGGGAAACGGATCCACTAGTACTTCCTTCACCGCTGGACAGTGCGATACTACCGCCCAAGCCGTTCGGGGAGTCGCCGCCGGTCAGTGTAAGTCCACCAGCTTGGCCGTGCGCCATGGCAGATTCACCCCGAACACTACCAGCTCGCATTGCAATGCCACCTGCAGTTCCGATTGCGTCACCACCAACCACTGAGGTGGGTCCGGCCATCGTGTCACCGACGGACGACCCAATTGCGACTGAACCTGAGCTCGCACTGGCAGAGGAGCCGGAACGAACGGACACGCTGCCGCCAACACCGTCACTGCCTGCTGATGACCCGGCAGCGATGGCCACATCGCCGCCTGAGCCCTGCTCACCGAAACCAGCAACGAGAGATATACCGCCACCGGCTGCACGCGATGCTCCAGCAGAGACAGAGACGGACCCACCACCAGACAAGCCGGTGCCAGCCGCCAATGTTACGCTTCCGGCTTGTGATGTCTTCGAATCTCCCGTCGCAATCGTTACAGACCCAGAAGCTCCATCCACATTGGTTGTTGACAGCGAAACACCGGAAGATCCCTGCGCTGTGACGGAAACTCCACCACTGGAACCACTGGAAACGGCAATATTTCCGCCCTGGATGTCTGAGTCTCCCGCACGGAGAATCACGCTACCACCCATGCCACGCATTGAAGACCCAGCCGACGAAACAACGTCACCTCCGACATCATCCTCTCCAGAACCTGCTACGAAGGACAAAGAGCCACCAGATGCACCACTGCCTGCCGCTGCAAACACGGAACCGCCCTTGCCGATCACCGTGCGACCTGCATTCAGGGCAATGTCGCCTGCAGTCGCCGCGCCGGAGTCGCCTGCGATGACAGAAATTCCACCGGCTTGGTCGAGCCGCGATGAACCAGTCGCTATGGTCATGCTTCCAGTGTGTCGCACACTGGAACCCGTAGCAATATTCACTGTCCCAGAAGACGCTTCTGAAGCATCGCCGGAGCCAAGAGAGACAGAGCCAGTGCTGGGAGACGTTGTGGAGCCGATACGAATAGCCCCAGATTCGGAACCGCCGCCACCGGAGACAACATGCACAAGCCCGCCAACAGTTGAGCCAGCACCTGCCGCCAGAGAAATCGAACCCGCTGCATGGCCTGAAGAGTAAGAATCCCCGCTTGACAAAGTCACAGAGCCAGACTCGCCGGATGAGGCACCTGCACTGATAGCCACTCCACCTGCCTGTGTGGCGGCCGTGCCAGTGGTAATCCTGGTAGACCCAGACTCACCTGCCGTAGCCGCGCCACTACTGACCTCAACGGCACCTGTTGAGCTTGCAGCATCTCCACTAAGTAGAGAGACGCGGCCACTGCTGGGCATCGTGGCGTCGCCAGCTGATCGCACAGACATATGCCCAGAGCGGCCTTCCTGTGCTGCTCCAGACACAACATCAACGGAACCGCCCTCGCCATGGTGCGTAGCGCCAGCAGACACCAGCACATGCCCACCAGCGGCGTCGTGCTGGAGAGAAGCAGCGCTTCCAGCAAGCAGCTGAACACTTCCAGCTTGACCAGCAGTTCCGGACAAGGTTCCAGACTTGATGGAAACAGACCCTACGGCAGCAGTAGCATCACCAGTCGTCATCGAGATGTCACCAGAGGTTTCCACTCCATTTGCAGTCTGCAACTCAACACCTCCAGACGAGGCCGTGGCGGTTGCTGACTTAACCAGCACATGGCCTGAGCTGGCACCACTACCAGATGATACGACAACAGAACCGCCTTGTTTCGTTGCTGAACCTGCGATGACAGAAGCGGGACCGCCCAAACCATCACCACTACCACCTTCCACAGAGACAGCGCCTCCGGTACCACGGACAGAGTCCCCAGCACTGATACTAGCAGTGCCACCGGACCCATCGACGGAAGAGCCGGCATGAATGGAAGTAGTGCCTCCATCGTTGCTCGATGAAGCACCTGCTTGTATGGCTACGCGACCAGACGAGCTCTGAGCATCACCCGATCCAATGAAAACGCTCCCCGAATCGGAAGTGTGGGAGACACCAGACGCCAAGTGAACTGCCCCACTCTCGGAATCGCTGTCAATGGTCATCACGGTTGCGGTACCTGCTTGAGATCCACGGCCTGCCATGACCGTCGCGTCACCTGCCTGACCTAAGGTTGACGCACCACCTGCGGAAAAGGCCGCGCTAACAGAGTTCCGCGAAGCTCCGCCAGCCACTGTTGCCCCGCCAGCACGCGGGGCATCACCAGGCTGGATCCTAATTGGACCAGAAGAGCCTTCGGTAACCGGTCCAGTCGTAAGACCTACACGGCCACTTTCCTCCGAAGCAAGACCAGAAGTAATGGTGACTGATCCAGAGGTGTTGGCTTCGGCGGACGACACGTGCACAGTTCCGGAAACAGTGTCACCGGCACCACTATTGATGAGTACACCCCCACCAACCTGCTCTCCTGTGCCCCCGGAAACGCTTAGCACCCCACCAGTGCGGGCATAGCCGGCTTTCAGCGTAGCTGCGCCACCAGTTTCATGGTCCGCGGCACCCAGAGCCAGGCTGCCACCAGAGCCATCAGCACCGGAGCCAGCACTGACACGAACATTCCCAGCCAGTCCTGCTGTTGCGTCCCCAGCAGCTACAACCACGTTTCCACCACGAGCCCCACTTCCTGCGGACAACGATGCATCACCACCATTCTTCAGCTCAGATGAGCCAGCCAGTACGGATGTGTGTGCTCCATCGCCTGAAACACTGTCCCCAGCTGCCACTACGGCTGCACCAGCGGTCAAATCCGAACTCCCAGAGGCAATGTGAATCGCACCAGAGGTATCCGAGGAAGCGCCGGAGCGAATGGAGACAATCCCAGAAGCGGAGCCGTCGGAAGAACTGATCGTGATGGGACCGGTCTGTGCGTCCGCAGCACCTGACATAATGGACACGGAACCACCACGGGTGATAGAAGTGCCTCCTGCAATTGCTGCATCACCACCAGCGCCCTGTTGTGCAGCACCACCAACGACTGCAACGCTACCACCTCCTGCGCCATTTTCACCAACACCTCCAACAAGACGAACATTTGCGCCCTGATCCATGCGCGACGCGCCGCCAACGATGTCGACATCCCCAGCGATTAGCGCATTCCCGGATTGTAGCAATACCTGCCCAGAGGTTGACGCTGCGTTTCCAGACTGCAAAGACACGCCACCGGACACGGGTGCGTCTGAAGACTGCATCATAATCGTACCGGACGCAGCCCCGCTGCCAGATGCCACGTGAACATCACCACCAGTGCCACTGTGGGATTGTCCGCCGGTAATGGAAACGGTGCCACCGGTGCTTGCTGCAACACCACCCTGGACAATTGCATCACCTCCCGTCTCCCCATCACCGCCATGCAGCGATGCCGTGCCGCCAAGCGCAGATGAGGAGCGGCCAGCTTGCAAAGACACAGCTCCGCTGTCGCCGACGGAGACTCCACTTGTGAGAGTCACTGCGCCACTTGCGTCGTCAGCTGAGCCAGACGCAATGCGCACGGCACCACTCACAGTCGAGCCGCCGGATGCGAAGGTAGCATCGCCGCTCGATGTAGCACCCGCACCACTGGCGATGTTCACGGAGCCACCGACGCGCTGTACGCCTTCACCAGCGCGCAAAGTCAAACTTCCACCGTCATGTGCAGCGCCAGATTCCAAAGCCACATTTGTGGCAAGTTGAAGTGAAGCACCAGCCAGACCGTCCGAGCTGCCTGACTGCAGCGACACAGTCCCAGCACTGGCAGAATCTGCAGTGGCGATGTGCACGTTGCCAGACACCCCGGCAGAGGTACCTGTGCCGATCACAACATTGCCACTTTGCGCCATGCCAGAACTAGTCGTGAGAGAAGCCGTACCGCTGGTACCAGACGTGCCAGTGCCCGATTCTACGATGACATTACCCCCACGGGCACCGCCAGCACCGCCTCGCATCGAAGCATCCCCAGCAGAATCGCCATCGCCGGCTACAAGTGCAACAGCGCCACCACTTCCAGCCACAAGATCGACACCACCTGATCCTTGCAGTGACATCATTGCGGAAGTAGCTGAGCCAAGCGATCGACCCGCAGACACAGTGAGTGATCCTGGGTTTGAGCCTTCGCCAGCTTGAATATCAACACCACCGCCAGATCGCTCACCGCGACCACCATGGAAAATGGCTGTGCCACCAACAGTACCAGAGCCAGCAACAAGGGACAGCTCACCACCCACCGCATTCAAGTCAGTTTCCGTGGTTGCGGCCCCTGCCTTGATTGAAACTGCCCCGCCTGACAGTCCACTACCAGCTTCGAGAGTGACGTCACCCGCGTATCCACTTTGTGCGTTGCCTGCGTTCACTGACACGGCACCAGAGCCGCCACCCGCCGAATGCCCTGAGTGAAGCGAGATGCCGCCTGTGTTATCGTCGCTGTGTTGTGTTCCAATCGTAGCCGTGGCAGCTGTGCCACGGCCTGAGAACATCTGCACCGACCCGTTGTCGCTGTTGGCAGCAACAACAACTCCTGTTGCTCCCACAGTTACATGGGCTGAGCTATCACTTCCACTGCCGCTGGTGATATGAATTGCGCCCAATACACCGGAATGTGACGAGCCAGTGGTGAGTCGCATGTCACCTGTCCCGCCAACTGAGTTTCCGGTCGCAATATGGACAGCACCTGATGTGTCCCCAGAAGCTCCTGACTGGAGCTCGATCGATCCGGACGCATCATTACTGTCCGCAGATTCCATTGCAATTCCATCCGACGCACTCTGCAATCGAATACTGCGTCCACTTACGGCAACTCCTTGGCCCAGAACAACAGCGCTTTCGGTTCCAGATCGAATTGAAACTTCGGCACCGCCGTCGATCCCAACGCCTGACCGAACAATAACATCACCAGCAGTGGTAGTCGCTGATGTTCCTGACGCGATTTCAATGTGGCCGCTACCAGACTCGGAAGAACTACCTGTCTTCGCAGTCAGACTGCCTGACGCTTTCCCACTGGCTGAGCGAATATCTACACGCCCGGAAGGTCCTCCAGCACCAGAGGAAATCGAAATGTCGCCTCCAATTCGTGAACCTGACCCAGCATGAATATGGACATTGCCCCCGGACTCCTCACCAACACCAGCGGTCAGTACGGTCCGCCCACCGCTTGCAACCCCAGCCCCGGCACCCAAGGTGACTTCCCCGGGCTGACCAGTGTGCGCGTCTCCACTTAGAACAGAAACGGATCCGGAGCTGCTACCGCTTCCTGTTTGAAGTTGAAGTGAGCCGGTGCTACCTGCAAGGGATCGTCCGGTGCGGATGAAAGCGTCTCCAGTGTCACTGGCATGATCTTCCGTGATGACACTCACAGATCCACTCGACGTGCCTGCTGCAGTTCCGACTATGGACACATCGCCCGCAGCATCCGTCCCGGAACCAGATGCAATGAGCACACCGCCTCCCTTCACGACACCACCTGCGCGAATTCTGATGCCACCACTGCCGCCATCGGTAGATGTAGACAAAGGAAGCAGCGAAACCGATGCTGCAAAGGACTGGGCGCTACCAGCACGCAAGCGAATCTCGCCTCCGCTTTCCTCTGCCACGCCAGTCTCGATGGTCACGTCTCCTGAACGTGTTGGTGCGGATCCAGTTGCCATGGAAATGCTGCCTGAATTGCCGTCGGTTGAATCAGGAGTCCACATGGACACAGCACCTGAAGATGTACCGGGTCCAGACCGCATGTGGAGGTCTCCACCTTGAGACGCGCCGTCCCCGGCAAACAGCTCGGTCGAGCCACCAACAACCCCCGACCCGCCAATGAGAGCTACACGTCCACCAGTTGCACTTGAAGAATCCCCACCAGACAAGGAAACGGCGCCACCAGATTCTGCGACTGACTTGCCGGCCGAGAGCTGCACTGAGGCGCTTTGTGCCTCACTTGTTCCAGCGGTGAATGAAATGGATCCTGCCGTCTGGGCTGCACCTGTGGACACAGATACATCTCCTGACTCAGTGGCAGCACCGGAAGACAAGAGAAGGCTGCCGCTGTGACCAGCCGCTGCGAGACCAGACTTCAGATGCAAAGCCCCTGAGGTAGTATCGGCAGTGCCTGACTCCATTGTAACATCTCCTGACACTCCAAGCCCTGATCCAGTTTCAAGTGCAAGGCGACCAGAGTGGAACCCGGCCGCAGTTAGGACGCTTGTGTCGCCAGACGATCCTTGCTCGCTACTGCCGCTTTCAACACGAACTGAGCCCCCCGTAGCACCAGAACCGGCCGCAAGCAAGACATGTCCACCCAACGAGTTGCCTTCTCCCGCCAGCAGGTGAAGTGGGCCGCCAGCTTCAGATGATGAGCCAACTTTCACAGCAATAGGCGCGCCAGCATCATGTGTGGAGTCACCAGATGAAATGGAAACACGCCCGGCAGTTGCTGAATCGGCATCCCCAGTCACAAGTTGAATTGAGCCGCTAGCCTCTTGCGAATGACCAGAAGCCAAGTGCAAAGATCCACTGGCTGTGGCTGCGGGAGACTGCACGACTACATGACCAGAACGGGACGCGCCCGTGCCAGAGGTCACTGATACATCTCCCCCCACAACTCCAAATCCACCTTCCACTGATACTGTGCCACCAATACCGCCTGCAGAGGTACCACCAACCAACGCAGATTCTCCGCCAGAAACTTCGCCCAGACCATCTCCACCACGCAGAACCAGGCTCCCTGACCGGTCTTTCGACGATCCCGAAGCGATGTGCACACTCCCAGCGAGGCCGGTTGAGTTCCCTCCTTGAAGCATCACTGCCCCACTGCTGCCTTGCGATGCGCCGGTTTCGATGCTGGCGTTTCCAGATTCCTCAGCCTCGCCCGTCGACATTGTCACAGATCCCGATACGTGAGTGCTCTCCGCAGAAACAAGTCGTGCGTCCCCGCTTCTCGCGGTCCCAATACCACTGGAGATAACAGTGTCACTGCCAATACCGTTACTGGTGCCTCCAACAGCCAAAATGCCTCCTCCGACGTCAGACGGAGACAGTTGCAGTGAAGAAGGTGTTGAACCGTCGACTGCGCCGCCATTCACACGCACGCCTCCTGATGATGACGACGATGACCCAGCTTGAATGAAGACTTCACCACTTCGACCTGATGCGGCTGACCCACTTTCCAGATGGACAGTCCCCGAGTCCCCTCCAAGGGCAGCGTGTTCAGACTGAATAGCAACGTGACCGGATGACTTGTCGACCCCAGCCCCGGAACGAATGTCAACAGCACCACCAATATTGCCAGAGCCTGCCGCAACGCTGATGTCACCACCAACGCCAGGTGACAGACTTGCTGAAACACGAATTGTGCTTGGTTGTTCTGTGGCGGAAGGAGCTCCGTTGATTGTGACCCCAGTGGATACCACAGAGACAGACGATCCCGATTCTCCAGCATCGAGCAGCAACGCGCCTGGGTGTCCGCTCTCTGACTTTCCCGTTGAAATAACCACACCACCCGTTGTGCCTTGACTGGCCCCAGTAGTGAGAGTCGCTGCACCTGATGACATAGCACTGTCACCACTGGAAACGTGAACGCCACCACCCTGTCTCTTTCCTTGTCCCGCGCTGATCAAAACAACGCCGCCGATCCCTTCCAGCGCCGAAGCATCCCCAGCAGCAAGGACTGTGCTCGCGCCAACGGTATCGGACGCACCAGCGGAAATGGTGACATCCCCTGCCGTGGTGGAAGCGCCGGACGTGATTGAAACAGATCCAGACCCTGAAGAACTTGTCCCAGTTGAAATAGACGCTCGCCCTGTCAAGGACCCGTCACTCGGAACAGTACCCAAAGATAACAAGTCTTCGGCTGCAGCCTCTATTGTTGAGGCTGTCATTGAAACCTCACCACTCTGTGCAAGCAACGAAATAGAGCCACTGCTTCCGTGATCGGAACGACCAGCTCGAACAACGACGTTGCCAGAACGCATCTCGCTAGCACCAGCAGATAGGACTGTGTCTCCACCAGCAGATGTCCCCGAGCCTGCATTCAACACAACTGACCCAGCTTCTTCTGCATTCGCTGTTTGGATGGAGATGGATCCTGACTGCTCAGAAGCAAGGGACTCGATAATCACTCCTCCAGAAGAGTGGCGCCCCTGTCCTCCGTGCAGGGACACAGAACCACCGCGAGCACCACCGTCTCCACCGTAGACATGAGTGCTTCCACCCACACTTTGCAGACCGGACCGAACTGATCCCGCCCCGACATTCAGATTGCCAGCAACTCCATCTGCAGACCCGTTTCCTGCCAACACAGATGTGCTTCCACCGCTTCTTCCAGAGCCAGCACCAATCACAACGTCACCCGCAGCGAGTGCGGGTGCGTGGCCAGTGCCAATGACAACATCTCCCGACGTTCGCGTGCTCGAAGCTCCGCTATGCACTGACACAGAGCCAGATGCCTGTTCAGAACTGACATCGGAAACCGCTTCACGGGATGACACCCGGATGGCACCAGTGGCAGTGAGAGCATCCTGTCCCACGTTGAAGCGTTTGTGCTGAGTTTGGAGTCCAACCAACAAGTCTACCATCAACCGAGACTCGTCAATATCATAGAAATCATCCATGACGTCTTCGCCGACCCGCACGTCGTGGCGGATGTGCACATACTCAGGATTTGTGTTGTGCACGGCCTGTCCAATGAGACCTCGCACAGCTCCATCAACGCCAATGGCATCCTTCCACTGCGTAGTGAAGTCCATATCCATGACCTCAAGCTGCTGCAAGCGCTGCAGAATGGTGTTTCCGTCAACTTGCTTCGAAGACGCCACAAGCCGCGCATCAGCAGGCTTTGTGACACGCCCCAGACTTGCAGCAGCATCAAGTTGCAAACCGGCGTCATCCAGCTGCATGCGTGCCTGGGTGGCACCAGCTTGGATAATAGTCTTCGTTTCGGATGCAACGCTCACGGTCCCATCCTGGTCAAGGTTGATACGCGAGCGCCCTGAGACCAGTTCCACAGTTTGGTCACCGCCAACACCAATGAAAGCATCAGCACCAGCAACTCGGAGTTGTGCGGATGATCCGGCTCCACCACCTGCGACCACTGACGCTGAACCGCCCACATCACCAGCGCCCGCTTGCAGAAGAACATCACCTCCGACAGTTTCCGCACTGCCACCCAAGATGGAAACAGAAGCACCTTGCGCACCCATCGACTTTCCGGCTTGCACCTGGATGCTACCTGCATTCCTTGCCGTGCCCGTCTCAATCAGCAGTGCGCCAGATGCCTCTCCAGCAGCTCCGCTGAACAGCCTCATGGCTCCAGAGGTAGAATCGTGCACCTGGGATGCCAAAACAATGTCGCCACTGGTTTGTGCGCCGCCACCAGAGACAATATCAACGGAACCACCCTGAGTGCCGCTCCCGTGAAGCACCAAAGAAGGCCCCTGCGCCTCAGCTGTGGATCCTCCCACCATCGACACGCTGCCCCCGGATGTGGTGCTTGTCCCACCGCTGATAGAAACGGGACCAGGTGCTGTGCTGGCACCGGCTCCAATCACAACAGATCCAGAATCTGACTCACCATCGCCTGACAAGATGGAAACTGATCCAGACGCTGACCTGCTGTTGGCAGAGGAAAACCGAGCACTACCAGAGGCATCACTGCCTGTGCCAGATTGTAGGTGAAGGTCGCCCCCCACGCCTGTTGTAGATTCTCCGGCCACAACTGAAACTGAGGCCCCCTGACGGACACTCGAGCCAGCATGGAGGAGAATGTGTCCTGCAGAGCCTTCAGAGCCACTGGCGTCGCCGGACTGAATCGAAACGGCGCCGGTTCCTTGAGGGGAGTTCGAGTTGCCAGACCCCACAGATACATCGCCGGAAACACCACGTGTGTTTGTGTCGGCGGATTTCAGCACAACACGACCGCTTGACACGCGACCAGAGCCCGTAGCAACAACAACACTGCCTCCAGTTCCGTGTTGCGACGCACCAGCGGTCAAGGTCACTGATCCGGCATCACCGCGAGAGGTCTCGCCACTAGAAACAACAATGTCACCGCTAGTGGAGGTGCCCTCACCCGAAGATATCAGCACAGACCCGGTTGATGAAGGGGAAGCCCCTGTTTCGATGGACACCGTGCCAGACTCAACAGCAGCTTCAGAACTCTGAACGGTGACATCTCCGGATGCGCCCTCGCTGGAGGACCCTGACTGAACAAAGACTGCTCCACTGGCTTCAAAAGCTTCTCCTGTTTGCACAACAACTGCACCGGTTGAAGAGGAGCTTGAGTCACCACTCGCAACAAACACTTCGCCGGATGGAGCCGAAGAAGACGCTCCACTGCTCAGTCGGGCGGTACCGGACTGTGCCACGCCCAGTGCGAGTCCAGACGAAACCATCACGTCGCCTGACGCAGTTTGATCCGACGCAGGGCGTCCAGGAGTTGATGAAGCGGTTGCTGAAGTAACTCGAATCTCGCCAGATCCAAGTGCCGGTGCGCCGTGCCCGCTTGAAATTCGGACGTCACCACCTTGTCCAGCAGACGCAGAACCAGCAGCCAACTCAATGGTGCCTCCCTTGTTGCCACCTTCCCCAACATGAAGTGTCACATCACCTGATGAACCAAGTCCTGCTCCTGTACTGATGGCGACAGTACCGCCTGAAGTCGTGGAAGCAGCCGACTTGACCACGGTGTCGCCGCTGGCTCCAGACGTTCCGGTGCCTGATGCCAACGTCAGTGCGCCACCTTGAGGCCCAACACCACCTGATACTGCAACAGTTCCTCCGACTCCATTGGAGGCAACTCCACCAGCGATTTCAAGAGACCCGCCTGAGGCACCAGCTCCTCCACTCAATGATAGTGGGCCTGGCTGGCCGTTGGCGGAGCTCCCAGTGGCAACGTGAAGCGTGCCTGACGTCGTGTCAGCATCGCCAGTCTGGATGGTAACGTCACCCGACCGTCCTTCATGTGTTGGACTTGATGCAAGGAACACTTGGCCTGAAGACCGTCCGTTTGATTCCATTCCAGACGCAACAGTGACAGACCCAGGGGTCGAACCAGACCCGGCGTTCACAGCGATAGAACCACCTTGGTCGACTGCAGCGCCACCACGAAGGCTCACGTCGCCAGCGTTGTGCTGTGACTCGCCTGTGTGGAGAGATACGGCACCAGATTCTCCCAACGAGGAGTCGCCAGAACTGAGATGAACGAGACCGGAGGAATGAGAACTATGAGCTGAGGACAAGCGCATGGTACCAGATTGCTCCCCGTGAGACGAAGCCGCAACGCCTGTTGTCAGGCTCACATCACCACCCCTTCCAGTGGATGAGAGGCCGTGAAGTGAGAGCGCTGCACCGCTGACACCGCTGACACTGCCAGCAGCGACGACAACGTTGCCAACCGTGGAACCAGTAGCACCGGACGTCACCACCACGTCCCCACTGGCACCTGCCTCGGCTGAACCAGACTTCATCAACACCGAGCCAGATGTGATCTGATTGGCGACTTTTCCTGTGGCAATGGTGACCGGGCCGGTGGAACCACTGACAAAACTCAAGGATCCACCCTTCCCAGAGGACGAGGACCCTGCCACTGCCGAAATGCTGCTGGCTGTTCCTGTGTCGCTGTGTCCACCGACGATATCAACGTCGCCAGCTTGGTCGTGAGCTGCTCCTGATGCCAATCGAACTGCTCCACTTGAGCCGCTCTCGCTCGACCCGCTGCCAATTCGAACCTCCCCGGAGCGAAGTCGCGAAGCATGGGATTCCATGGCGAGAGCACCACTGGAAACGTCACCATCTCCAGTTTGCACGTGAACGGCACCGCCCACCCCACGCACGGCCGTGCCACCGCTCAACAGGATGGCGCCAGCGATGTCGTTGTTGTCACCGCCGTGTGCGGAGCCTGCCGTGATTGCAACGTTCCCGCCGTCGCCACCGTCGATGATACCTTCGTCCAGGCCAGACCCAGCGCGCAGATTCAAATCACCACCACGCGCGAGCGAATCACCGGCCTGAAGTGAAAGTACAGCGCCTGCAGAAGCCATACCACGCCCTGCACGTAGTGCCACAGAGCCAGCTGCGCCAGGGGAGTCTCCAGTGTGCGCGTCGAGAGATCCAGACTGTCCAAGTGCGCCACCAGTCTGCATAGTGACGATTCCAGAAGACCCAGCGCCCACGTCGGCTGTTGCAATAGTGACAGCACCACCAACTGCACCGCTTGAACCAGCAGAAGCGGCGCCTCCGAACATTGTTACGGAGCCCCCAGATCCGGAAGGGCCAGAAGAAGATCCAGCAACGATACCAACCGCCCCGCCAGTTCCGTCGAGTGAGGAACCCGCCTTGAGCGTGACGGCACCACCTTCATCGTTTGAAGACTGCCCAGACTCGATGCGAATGTTGCCCGTCAAACCGCTTCCAGAGCCCGTGGTAACATGCACACTCCCGGAATCGGCTTGCCCGATCGCCGTTCGAAGTCGCAAATCGCCGCTGGTGCTGGCGCCGTGGCCGGTGACCACCGATATTGCGCCGGGGGTTCCAGAGCCTGACGATCCTGCGGAAATGTCCACAGAGCCACCAGCAGTTTGGCCTGTTCCACTCCTCAGAGAAATTGAAGCAGCCTCTCCACGTTCGCTGTCTCCAGTGCTGATAGACACTTCTCCAGAACTCCCCTGCTCAGCCAGGCCTGTTTGGATTTGGATGCTCCCAGAAGATTGGGATGCCCCTGTTGCCAAGAGCATGTTTCCACCGTGTCCACTCGCCGAATTTCCACTCGCAAACTTGACAGACCCTCCATGGCCATCTTCGGCGTGTCCAGCTTGCACTTGCACCTGTCCTCCTGCTTCGTTCAGGCCACCGTCCATACCAGAGCCAGCAGACAGCAGTACAGAGCCCCCCGTGGCGCCAGCAGCTGCCTTGACTTGTACATCTCCGCCGCGATTACCTTGGGATGCTCCGGCTTCCACCAGAACAGCGCCTCCAGCTCCTGTGACCGAAGTGCCCGACTGAATTGCAATGGTTGCACCAGCCCCATCATTGGATGCTCCGCCATGAACGGTGATGTCGCCAGCGTCTCCCCGGGCGTTGCCACTGCGAACTACAACATCTCCTGTGCTCCCATGCACTCCGCTGTGCTGTGAAGCAAGTGTGACAGCTCCTGTGGTACCACTTTCACTTCCACCACCAAGGAGGTCCAAGTTTCCACCAGCACCATCGCCCTTGCCCAACGACGCCGAAATTCGAACATGGCCTTCGGACGACGAGGTGGAAACGGGGGCAACTCCAGCTCCTGCAGCAATTACAACGTTTCCCGACGGCGCGGTGGCACTGGAACCAGATGATAAAGACAGGGTACCAGAAGAGCCTTGACTTTGTCCGGACACAATCGACACTGCCCCACTGTCGGATCCAGCAGCTTCAGCCGAGGACATAGACAGTGAGCCTGAAGAGCGCCGCTTGCTGCTTCCAGTATTCACGACGACATTGCCGCCGTCAGCATCGGTGGCAGAGCCGCCCATGATGCGAACATCACCTCCCACATCAGTCAAAGCCTGACCCTCTGCGACTCCGCCCTGAAGTGATACGATTCCGCCGCGGCCGCCACCTTCGTGATGCACTGCTTGTCCAGTGCCGCCTGCAATGAATACATCACCGCCAGCCCCATGAGAAGCTCGCGACACTCCTGCAACCAGATGCAAACTCCCAGCGGAAGAAGACTCAGTTTCGCCAGCAGAGATCATGATGTCTCCGCTCGCACGAGACGAGGCATCTCCAGTGGTCATGAGCACGCGACCGGTTCCGCCTGCAGGAGACGATCCGGTATGCAGGTGGAGCTCACCGCTGTCCCCGCCTGAACCTTCCTTGCCGGGCGATCCCGCCGACGCCGTGCCAACATCTACAACTCCTGACGATCCCTGCTCAGCCGTGCCCGACATGACAAGCACATCGCCTCCGGTTGCTGTCACGTCGCGTGTGTTACCGGCGGAGATTGAAACGCTTGACCCAGGTCCAACATCACTTTGGCCTGCAGAAATGGAAACGCCGCCGCCTTGATGCCCGGAGCCACTGGAAACTACAACATCACCGGATTGACCAGAAGCACTGTTGCCACTGGATACTCGAACCGACCCACTGAGCTCTGAGCCGACAGCAGAGGTCAAAACAGTCTCTCCTGATGTCGCGCCTCCACCAGATGAAGCAACAAAACGTCCGCCAACAGCACCAGTTCCTGCAACGATGGTAATGCTACCAGCACGCGACGACGTGGAGCCCGTGCTGATCTCAAGGCTCCCTGTGTTTCCAGTGGACGAGCCAGTGGCAAGCACACCCCCTCCGGTGGTTGACTCAGCGTCGCCCGACGATAGGGACACAGCTCCAGATACTGGACCGGAGCCTGAGGTGATTCCCACACTTCCAGACGAATCCCTCACGGAAGATCCACTGACGATTGTTACTCGACTCCCATGGCCATGTTGAGAAACGCCACCTCCAATTCGGATCTCAGGTGACGGGTCGTTGTGCCCTGTGGAAGAACCAGGCTGGATAACGATTGACCCCACTGCTCCTGCGCTTTGGCCAGTCTGCAGAGACAAAGCTCCTGATTTCACTTCACTGGAGCCGGTGGCGATTGAGCCCGATCCAGACTGAGCACTGTGCGCTGAGGCAAACGAAAAACTGCCTCCTTCTCCAGACACACTAGACCCTGTCGTGAGGCGAATGTCGCCGCCGCTGCCTTTCGAGTCGGTTCCAATGGAATCCCCAGCGGTTGCAAGGATGCTTCCGCCGCGCCCAATGGCACTTCCAATCGTGGCGAGCATGTCGCCGGAATCTGCCAGTGAGGACTCGCCGATCGAGAGATGAATGGACCCAGAAACAGAGCCTGCGGTCCCTGACGCCAAGCGCACAGACCCAGAACTCTGCTGTGAGGCGTGTGAGTTCATTGCAACATGTCCGCTTGAACCTGCAGAACTGGCTCCAGACGTGATGGACACGTCTCCACCTGTGCCGCCAACAGCACTTCCAGCATGGATCTTCACGTTCCCGCCAGCTACGGAGCTTCCGAGACCAGCTGATTCTCCCGCGGACAAGAACACCGTTCCACCTGAGCCCCCGTGTCGAAGCTCCGAGTTGGCTCCAGCACCGGCGCGAACGAATACATTGCCGCCAGTGGCGCCCTGACCTGTAGTCAATCCACCAGTCAAGGACACCGAGGCAGCCTCCTCCTCCGAATTTCCTCCAGATACTTCAACAGAACCAGCTGCTGTGGACGTCCCCGTGCCAAGCTTGAGGGATCCCGACGAAAGCGTTGCTTCACCTGAGCGAAGCAAAATGTTGCCACTTGAGTGTCCCTCAGAAACAGCGGTACCAATAAAGACATGACCAGACGCTGACGACTTGGAAGACCCAGACAGCAGGTCCAGTGAGCCTCCGTGAGAGCGCTCAGACGATCCAGCCCTCAGAGTCACGGGCGCACCATCGTCGTTGCTGTGACCCGCAGAAATAACAACTGCTCCTCCGGATGTACCAGACGAGCCACTGCTGACAATCACGCCACCAGAAGGTCCCATCGCACTGTCACCACTCCCAAGGGAGGCTTTTCCGCTCGCGCCTTGTGAGCCTGCGGGAGCTGTTGTGAGAATCAGGGCACCGCTCGATGTGACAACGCCTGTCCCTGAAGAAACCTGAACATCGCCACCAGTGGAAGACAGAGACTTCCCACCTCGGATGACAACGCGACCACCTGACAAGGATGCCTCACCACCCATCAGCACCGTATCTCCTCCGACACTCCCATCATTGACGGCATTTCCTGCAAGCAGCCGAAGCGACCCTCCGAGTCCCTTCGAAGCGGAGGCGATGCCCGCTTCAATGGTGACATCTGCACCAGTCGCCGTGGAGGTGCCTGGCTTGATCATAACCGAACCAGCGTCCTCACTTGAGCCAGTGATGACGGAAACAGACCCTGACTTGAGCGTTCCGCGACCAGATGCTATGTGCACGGCGCCCGTGGAACCCAAGGCCACTCCTGATGCCATGTTGAGCGCGCCACTGTCACCTGAAACACTGGACCCAGTCTGGATGTGAACACTGCCACCAGTTGCATGAGTTGCAGCCTCATGTGAAAGGGGATCCACAGCGGCCAGGGAGTTGCCGGCCACCAAACGGATATGGCCACCGGCACCCTTGGAGGATGAACCAGCCAAAAGCGACACAGATCCAGCATCGGTGTGTGCATCACCAGACGACACCTTCACATTGCCCGATGACGCCGTGGAATCACCGGTGTAGATCGCCACATGTCCTGAGCCCAAGGGAGCTCCTGAAGCTGTGCCAATGTTGACCATGCCACTTTGCCCGGAGGTCGATGATCCTGTTGTCATAGCAATTCCGCCTCCAACCTGGCCGTTGGCGCGTGACAGACCACCCATGAAACGAAAAGAGCCGGCTTGGAGGGCGTCCCCGGTGGAGAGAGCCACATCTCCACTCTGACCATGCTCGGCAACACCCGTGCTCACAACAGCAGTTCCAGACGATTCGACGGAGCTGTATCCGGATTGCAACCGTACATCACCTGTGGTACCAGTTGAAGCAGCTGACAGAACTTGAGCGTGACCACTGCTACCGGTTGCACTCGAACCTGACACGATCCGTACAGAGCCACCGCTGCCAGACTCAGCCTGCCCGGCAACAAGCTCAACACTGCCGCCGGAATCTGATGACGCAGTGCCATACGCACGCCCGGCCGCTATCACAATACCTCCCCCGTCACCACCGTTGTCGTCATCGGCACTAAACCCATGTCCTGCAGAAATGCGGACAGAACCTCCACGTTCTGCTGGTGCATGGGTGTCACCAGCAGCGATGTTCACACCTCCACCGTTGCCAAGCATGGCCTCTCCAACCTGCATGGTGATGGGGCCACCAGCACCGGCATTCGAACCACCTGTTGACAACACGATTGCTCCGGAGTTCCCGAGTGAGGCCATCCCGGTTGTTGCGCGAATAGTGCCACTGGTGCCAGCAAGGCCAGAACTGGGCGTGTACAAGTCAATGTCGCCACTTCCAGCCTGTGCAGATGATCCGGAGGAAATCGCGACACTTCCGCCCGACTCCACATCCAATGTACGACCTGCAGCCAGTGAGATGTCTCCTCCAGTACCGACCCGACCTGTGCCCACCGCGAGCTCGATTGGGCCAGCGGCGCCATCTACAGCTTCTCCAGTTCGAACGAGGATCGATCCAGATGGTCCACGGGTGGCATCTCCTGTGAGAACCTGAATGGAGCCAGTTTCGCCTTCCACACCGGAATCGGCAGACTGGATTGTGACCTCGCCACTGTCACCGGTACTGGACGAGCCGGAGGAGAGCTGGACAGCTCCTCCTGAGCCGCCAGCACTGTGCCCACCAACGACTTGGACACGCCCTCCATGGTCTCGGGATACATCTCGCCCCGCTCCATCGCCACCCGCAATGAGAATGTCGCCTCCACTGCCACCACGCTTGGAAGCAGAATTGCTGCCGAACCCAGCTCGGATGGTGACCTTTCCCCCGCTTTGCCCAGCAGCTGTACTTTCCCCGGCTTGCAAGGCAATGTTACCGCCGCTTCCAGTGTTTCCAGCACCGACTCCAATATCAACACCACCTCCATGGCCCCCGTTCGAAGAACCTGTGCGGATGCGCACGTTGCCGCTGTGGCCGCTCGTTGATCGTCCAGTCAACAAGCGAACGTTGCCACTCACACCCGATGCTCCAGCGTTGAACGTTCTCATCATTAGTGAACCACTCGATGAAGCCGCGCCGTGACCTGTCACCAATGCAATGGATCCACCGGTGGACCGGACCGCTGCTCCAGCCTGGATGCGAATGTTGCCACCCGGAGACGTCCGCGCATTGTGACCATGTCCAGTACCAGCTGAAATTTCGACGCTGCCTCCTCGACCACCCGTCTGGCTTGTTCCCCGACCAGCAATGATCTTGACTGTCCCACCGGCAGAGTTCTTGGCTGACGTTTGTCCAGCCACCAGCCGCACTTCTCCGCCATCCCCAGTGTCGCCAGCACCAACACCGATATTCACGTGACCACCGGCTCCACCCACTGCACCCCCTGATACAAGACTCACAGTACCAGAGGCCCCGTGCGACGAGGTTCCAGTTGAAAGGTGAAGGCGTCCGCTGGTGCCTCGGATTCCTGCGTTCGAAGAGCCGATTACGACCTCGCCGCTCGATGTGTGCAGCGATCGACCACTGGACACCTGGACGGAGCCACCACGACCATGCGAGTCAGTGGTGCGACCAGCCATCGCAACGATGTCTCCACCGTTGCCTGTGTCGCCGTTTCCAACGACCAGGGCAATGCCACCTGCACGGCCTTGCATAGCTGGACCGGTCGAAAGCTGAATGCCACCGCTGTTGCCTTTGGTTGACCTCCCAGTCGCCAAGTCGATGGTTCCACTCGTTCCTGCTTGCCCTGCATTGGCGGTAAACAGCTGTACATGGCCAGAGGAAGACGTTGCACTTGCTCCACTGCCAATTATCACGTTTCCTCCGCGCCCACGTCTCGCTGGGCCACCGGCAATGGAGACAATGCCACCATGATCACGATCCACGCTGCCACCCATTGCTGCACCGCCAACAACTTCAACAGCGCCACCGTTCCCTCCATCTGCAAAGTGTGAGCTGCGTCCAGCGCCTGCGCGAATCGTGACTTTTCCACCTATCGCAGCATCTGCCAGAGCGTCACCAGCCAGCATATTGATGTCACCACCAGGTCCAGTGTCGCCTGCGCCAACTGAGAACAGAATAGAGCCTCCAGCGCCCCCAGTTGCACTCCCAGAAAGCAACGACAACGTTCCACTGTTTCCATCACTTGACGTGCCAGTTTGCAATGCGATGGAGCCACTGGTCCCAAGTGATCCGGCGTTAGCAGTGTGCACAGAAAAGGCGCCACTTGATGTCTCCGAGCTGTAGCCGGTATCCAACGAGATGAAGCCTCCAGCGCGGGAATCACTTGTGCTTCCGGCAGTAACAGACACGTGGCCACCTTCACCAGTTGTGCCGTCACCAACACTCATGGATATGTGCCCACCATGTCCGCCCAGCGCGGAACCAGTGGCAATTGCTACAGACCCACTTGAACCTGCAGAAGTAGTTCCTGTCTCGAGGATGATGCCACCGGTGACGCCTGCGGTCCCCGCGTTGGACGTCGATACCAAAATATGTCCGCTCGTGGTTTGAACACTGCGACCAGAAACAATGGCGACGTGACCGCCCGTTGCTTGGTAGGCAGTGCCACCTCGGAAGGTCGCATCACCTCCAACGTCATCAGCACCATTGCCTTGGGCAGCACCGCCCATTATCTCAACGCTTCCACCATCACCACCATCTACAGAATGAGGACTCGAGCCAGTGCCTCCAGTGATGATGACGCGACCGCCACGCTGGCCAGCGGCAGAGGAGCGCCCAGCAACGACCCGGACGTCCCCACCGTCTCCAAGGTCCCCATCACCAACAGCCATGGTGATATCGCCGCCGCTGCCATGGGCAGCAGGGCCTGTTTCGAGGGAGATTGCTCCAGTGGATCCTGCCGTGGAAGCTCCGGTGGAGATGCCAACGTCGCCGCTGACACCAGCCTTGCCAGCGTTCGTTGTGGACATGAGCAACGGCCCGCTGGAGCGGTCACGACTGCGACCAGTGGCGAGAATAATGGCTCCACCTTGACCTGCTTCAGCATTTCCTGCGTGCAGCTCGACATTGCCACCCGTATCGCGGAAATTGTAGCCAAAACCTTCTCCTCCAGAGATGAGTACAGAGCCACCATTGCCACCATTGCCGAGATCCGTGCTGGTACCAGCACCAGCTGTGATGCTCACCTGACCTCCGGTAGTTGCAGCCAAGGTGGATGCGCCAGCCACAATATCCACATCGCCGCCGTCATCGTACGTGCTGACACCCACAGACAATGAGATGTCTCCAGCGCGACCTTCCGTTGCATCACCAGTGTAGATGCTGATGGAGCCAGTTGTACCCGAACTGGATGTACCAGTGTACATGGAAACGCTTCCAGAGGCACCATTGACGCCGGCATTCGCCGTTGCAACGGTAACATGGCCAGATGATGTAGCTGCGCCTGTGCCAGATTGCAGCGACACATCACCGCCTGTGAAGGTGCTCGCAAAGCCACCTTCCACAATGACGGAGCCAGACGGTCCTTGGGCAGATTTTCCACCAGCCAAGCGGACATCACCACCCTGACCTCCTCCCAGAGATTCCCCACCAGTGATCTGCACGTCACCACCTGCTGTGTTGGCGGCACTGTTGCCAAGACCACCTTGCAGGGCCACGGTACCAGCTTCTGCATTCTCGTCCGTCGTAGACCCAGCAACAAGAATGACATCCCCACCAGAACCCATGGAGCCCTCTCCAACACGCAGCTCGATTGAACCACCAGAGCCAAATGCTGTACCAGAGCTCAAATGGATACCACCGCTGGGCCCAAACGAAGTTGTGCCCGTTGACAGGTTGATATCTCCGCTGGATCCTGCAGTCCCGCCAGTAGCTGTCGTCAACAACAGGTTCCCACTTGACGACTCTTGACTAGCCCCTGATGTGATGGACACAGATCCACCAGAGGATGCTGGGGCGGTTGTTTCTCCAGCCTGGACTCGGACAGAAGCTCCTGTGGTGCTGTTGGTTTGGCCAGCCGTGATCGAAATGGTACCGGCGGCGCCCGACAAAGCGTCTCCAGTTGACACGAAGACATCACCAGAGTCACCAGAGCTGGTTTTCCCAGTGGATAGGGAAAGAGAACCACTGGAACCCAAAGTGCCACCATCAGCGGATGCGATGGAAACTGTGCCACTTGAAGAGGCAACGCTTGCTCCGGAAACAATGCTGACGTCGCCACCAGAGGCAACTGCAGCCGCGCCGGCCTGAACCAGCACGTTCCCACCGGTGTCTTGCTCGGTCAATCCACCAGCGGATCCGGCCGAAATTACCACCTCCCCACCATTTCCGCCATCCACCTCAGAGTTGCTTGAACCGGAGCCGGCGGATATGTACACCCCACCACCGGATGCTGCTGAAGAAAGGGTATCACCGGCACTGATTGACACCGCGCCTCCGGCACCATTGGCGAGTGTGGTGCCGACATCAAGCACGATAGCACCGTGACTTCCGGTGCGACTGTCACCCGTGGCAATGGTAATATCTCCAGCGCCGAAACCTGTGGCAGTTGCAGCTCCAGTGCGCAGTGATACGCTGCCACTATCACCGTTTGACCCTGCGTCTGCGGAGAACAACGAAACCGATCCACTTGATGAACCGGAGCTTCGACCAGACTGGATCTCAACATCACCGCCAAGGCCTGTGCCAGTATTCTTGCCACCGACCAGAGAGATACTGCCACCTTGGCCCACTTCGGAAATTCCACCCGCAAGCAGAACGTTTCCGGCTGTACTCCCATGACCTTGTCCTGTTGCAATGGAAACATCACCGGATGGGGCAGCGTTGGCGTCACCGGAAGAAATGGACACACTCCCACTGCTACCCAGCACACCAGCATCAGCGGTGTGGGCTGTGAGATCTCCGCTTCCTACGGCTGCACTAGCCCCCGTGACGATATCAACGCCTCCACCAGTGCCGTCCTGAGAGGAGCCTCCAGAAAGTGTAGCAACCCCACCCTCCCCTTCAACAGCGGAGCCAGCTTGGACGCTGACACTGCCGCCTGCGGCTTTTCCACCAAACATATCCACCCCAAGAGCGCTGCCACCGACGACACTGACGGAACCGCCAGCGCCACGGTTTTCATTGGTCCCATCTCCCGCTGCAATGAGCACATGGCCCCCAGGACTGTTCACGGCTGTGTTGGCTCCGGCCTGGAGAGTGATGTTCTCGCCCGACAGGACAGAAAACTCGTGAGCGTCGACGTTGACGCTGTAGAATTGAGTGCTTGTCTTGTTGCCTGTGACAACACTGTTAGTTGCGTGACCAGGATTGCGAAGCCTCCAACTCGTACCGGAGACGTGAAACTCTCCGCCGCCAACCGCGGGATCCTCTTCGACAATCAGGTTTCCGACCACTCGGTTCTCTGTACATTCGCAACGTCATACAAGTCGAGGGCAACACACGCACAGACCGTACCCCCAATGAAAGATGAAGGACAAGGGAGATCGAACACCGGGAATCGGCAGTTGGAACTGAGTATCTCCGACACGATCATGCAGCGTCGTTGGGAACCGCACCAGGCGCAGTCTTCAACCTCCGCACACAATGAGCAGTCCGAGATCTCGTGACACGTTGGTAGAGCTGCAACACAAACACATTGGTTGATATCACTGGTTGTAGATCCACGCACGTTGCTTGTCAACTCTACTAACCTGGACAGTCAACTGGAAGGTTGGTCCAGTCTGGACAAGGGGTGCCGTCAGCAGGGCCTTCGGCATCTCCGTCCACACATTGCAACGTGGAGAGGCAGAACCCACACTGCGGCTGCGTCACACATGCCGTGCAGTTTGAAACCTCATCCCTGCGTAAAGTTAGCACGAGATCATGTGAGAACGGTCAATAGTGGGCTGAAGCGCACGCGACGAACCAGTAGGAACCATCAGTGGGGTCGTTGAACTCGGCACATGACGTGGCTCCGACCTGCGTCAGCCCCAAGACCAGGGTGACGGCTAACATCACTGCAGTGCACCATGAAGTCATGGAAACCATGATTCAAGGGAGCAGGTATGCCCGCTGCACCGCCGTGCGGGTTGTTCTCGTTGTGGTGCGTCAGCACGAAACGCGTGACACTCCGTCAACAACAGTGGGCTTGCGCCGAAACGGCAAGTCTGGACACTTGCACGCCTTTCACAAGTGCAGTGAAGCACGAATGCTTCGTAAGCTGCACAAAAAGTACGAGTGTTGTGGACAGGTTCCACAGCAAACGCGAGCCACGGTTGCTCACAAAGCTAAGCTACCAGAACACTCAAACGCGCGCGCGAACGTGGAGCCACCACAAACAAAAGACAGGTGCAACGTAACAAAAAGCACTGTTCTTGGAAGTTCACTTCCGGAACTCTCTTCGGATTGTATTTCTCCAACCACCGAATGTTATGTGAATACGCACTGGCGACATGGTTTTCAGTTTTTCGGTGGCGGCGGTGCGCTGGCTTTTCACGCCGTTGTTCCACAGCAACCATGAGCCAGGCCAAGCGCCCGACTGTTCATCGGCAGCTTGCTGCTGTTCGCGAAGAAGTGGATCAGTTTCATCCGGAACCCAGGTTCAAGCGGCGGAACAGTGCCACCTTGCGACATGTACGTGCTGGTTTTGCTTGCTTGTTGCATTGATGGCCCTGACGCAGCCGCGCAGGTGGGCACCTCTGGTAGTGGAGGTCTCCCTAGTCTCGGAAGCACTGCACCTGCCCAAACTTCTGTACGTTCAGTGAGGGCCGTGTGCGAGTGGGTGGGGTGATGCTTTCGTTTCTCATGGACCATGAACAGAGCGCCGAGCGTGCTCAGAGCGCACCCAGCCGAAGGCGGAAAAAGCTGGGTCTTACTCTGAAAACCTTAGGCGCTGTGGCTGCGGCAGCCAAGCCAATTCATAGATCGGCATCAGAAGCGAAGGATTTGCTTGCTGATGCCCCAAGAAAGGGGTTTTACATTGACGATGATGCTGATTCAGATGACTTGGGAGGTTTCAGTGATTTCGGCAGTGAAAGTGACTTTGGCGCCGCTTCCTTCGTGTCTCATGGTAGAGCTTCGCGCGGGGCTTCGCTCTTGTCCCATGACGCGAGCTATGCGCCTTCTTTGAGTCGTTTGGGCAAATCTATGCTGGTCGATGCAGCGTCTCTGACGGGCAGTTTGCGGTCTCCGAAGCCGGTCGCCAGCGTGCGGAGTGTGTCCTCTGCCAGCTCGCACGTGTCCAAGGACGAATCTAAGTCAAGCCGCAGTGAGTCCAAGTCCACTCGTCCGTCAATGGACGTAACCCCTTCTCGTCGGGATCTGTACAGCAAGATTCGGTCAAGTTCGTTTCGACTGTCTGGTTTGCCGGAAGACCCACGCATCATGATGGCCAAGTGCGTACACGGGCTGGATGGTGCGGTGTGGTGTGTTGTGATGTGTAAACAAGCTTTGTTTGCAGACTTGATGATGAGCTTGCGGAGCTAGAAAGCATGGCTCGGAGCGAAACCAGTGCCGGAGGAGTTGAGGTTGACGAGACTGAAGCCGCAGCAATCTCCGCTGCGTCCAAGAAGGTCGAGACAGCACGGCAGGCTTTCACAGAGCTGGAGCGGTTGCACCGTTTGGACCCTACTGCGAGTAATGGGAGTGCAACTGTCACTTTCTTGTCGAAGGTGTGGCTGCGAACCATGCTTCGGCTCCTTGGCTCCCCTGCGTGCTCACTGTGCTGTTCGCCGCATTGTTTTCAGGTGCGCGCGGCTCAGCTCCAACTGCGGCGAAGCAAGGCGACGGTCGAAAATGTCGATGATGATAGGAAGCGTCGCGAAGGTGCAAGGATCATGGCTCGCCTTGCTGCAGCGCAAGGCGAACTCGTTGTGGTTCAGGCTAAGCTTTCACAGTTGCAGCAAGACAGTGGCAAGCACCATGTGCGTGGCTTTCACTCTGCACTGGCGAAGGTGGAAGCTGCAACGAGGCTTCAAAAGTTGGTGGACCCCACCAACCGAGCTCTTGTTGAGCAGTTTCAGTCCGCTGTGCAGGTATGTACGCGGGCATTGGAAGGTGTCGTGGGGTATCTTGGCTGACGTGCCTTGCTTGTACAGGCTGCTTCTGAAGCGGTTGCTGGAGCCAGCAACATGCTTGTTGCTGCACAGGATGAAGCCGCTGCGAAGGAGGCCCTTGAGGCAAGTTCGTCCATCGAAGAAGCTAAAGAGATGCTCGAGTCTCGACAGTTGTCACTGAGGCTTGCACAAGAGCTCTCGACCGCCAGCGCAACGATCCATGTGGCGCGTGCTCGCTTGAACCGCCTTGTGGACAGTGGCCTGCCTACAGACAGGTTTGATGCCGCTGAGCATGCATTGGTGACGGCAGAGAGTTTACTTGCTCGGCTTGAACAACATGAGGAAGCGGGCACCCGCCTGGACAAGCTTGCTGTCCAAGCCGTGTCTGAACGCGCCGCCGCAGCTGAAGAAGCAGTGCAAGAACTGCAAGCTCTTGGTGATGACACAGCGGAAGCGAAGATGGAGACAGCAAGCGGTGATGACGACACAAACCCAACCGTTGGTTTGGATGAAAGCCAAGCAGCGGGAACGTTGGACGTGGTGGCTGCGCGGTTTGATCGTGCTTCGCGTTCGCAGTCTCGGCGTTCCAGTGACGTCCCACCAAGTTTCGTGGGCGTGAGGGCTGCACTGGAGACTGCACGCACTGTGCAGCGCTTCTCCTCGCTGTTTTCGAGTGCGAGCGTCAACCACGCGTTTGTGAGGCTCGTCCAGGCTGCGAACTCCGCTGTTCAGTGGCTGGTGGCACCCTCCGACGCAGACCGTGCCGCTCCATTGTTGGATCAAGCAAGCGTTGATATCGCTGCTTCGGTCTGGAAAGCTGCAGGAAGGCTCGCCGGCTTGGCCTATCAGGTCAAGTGCATGCAGCAGCATTTGGACGAACGTGGGGAGTCGAGTGCCTCACTTGGCACCGTTGTGGAGGCCATTGCAACAGCCGAGGCTGCGTTTTCTCGCTCCTTGGTTATCGCCCGTGACAAACCTGCCGTTGACACATTTGTTGCGGCTTGTTCTCGGGCAGCGTCCGTGGTCACCACCGAGTGGTTGCGCTTGACCAGCTCCGTGCGCGCCAGTTCGCAGGTCGCCCTTTTCGCAAAGCATGAAGCACTCGCCAGTGCTCATCGTTCAGTTGCCCGCGACAAGGAACGACTGCGCTTGTTTTCGTCGTTGTCGGTTCCTGATGATGACCGATTTGCGCTCTTGTCACTCGCCAAGTCTTGCATGAAGTGTGCTCAGCTGGCCAACAGTGTCGTTCGAGCTGGCCGAAGCACAGAAGAAGTGACGTTGGTGACCAAAGTTGCGTCGCAGGCATCGGAGGTTGTCAGTTCCCTCGAGTCCATGATCGTTGGCAGCACAGACATGGGTGCCAGTGTCTTGTCAGACACCAGCCACTTGGACTTTGTCTTCAAAGCTGACCTTGCTGCCGGTGATGATGTTGCCGAAGGAAGTGATATTGCCAAAGCTTCCAAGGCCCAGCCGCATCTTGCCAGCGTTGCGAAGAACCTGCTGCGGCTCCGGGCAATCGAGGAAGAGCTTACGAAGCACAACTACTTCATCAACCACGAAGCTGACGCCCGCTGGCGCTCCATGCTGCTGTCCAGTTTGCACACTGCCACATCGCAGGTGGATGTTGCACGCTCTTTCAGGTCCACGCTTGGTGTTTCTGCCGATGGAGTCAGTTTGAGCGAGGTCCGTGCACGGAGTTCTGTGTTTGTGAGTTGGAATGGTAACCAACAACTTGGTGGGTTTGGTTGCAGGGTACTGTGGTTCCGGAGGTGGTTGCGGAGCAGTTCGAGAACGCGGTTGACACTGCTCACAATGCCATCGGCTCTGTGCAAGACGCGATCACGACCACTACGAACACTAATGAAGATTCTGATGTCCAAGGGGGTCGCTTTGAGTACGCTGGCACTGACTATCAGTCAGTCCTGGGAGCGCCTCGGCTCGGCTCGCAAGTCAGTTTCGTTGCTACGCCCGGTTTGCGGGCAACTGTCTCTCGACTTGTGGCTTCCTTCCGAGAGCAACACGAACAGGTTCGTCGTGCCGTCGTGGTGTGCTGTGCAAAGTTGTCTCTCTCACATCACTTGTGCTGCAGTATGTAGGAAACTGCAAACAGCTTCAGGTTGACCTTGATGAACTCGAGCGAAAGCTGCAAAGTAACCCGCTTTCATCTTCGTCGTCACGAACAGCGCTTGACCTGCAGCTGGCCAGGTCGGAGCTCCGCGACGCTCAACGAGCCATTGCTGAAACCAAAATGGCAGAAGACATTGACGGCGACCACAACACTCAAGAGTTGCTTGACTTGGTTGTGTGTGTTGCGAAGGAAAAGGTTGGTGTGTGCAGCGCAGCCCGTGCGTACGCTCGCTCGTGACGCGCATTGCGCAGGTTCTGATTACCACGACGCGGCAAGTCCTGAATGATGCTGGCGGCGATACTAGCCCTGCTGCAATTGCGCAGCGCCAAGATGCGTACCGCCATGCCCTCAGCAAGGGCCAGCGGGCAGTCAAGAAAGCGTCTCTCACCCTGAATTCTCTGGAAGGAGTTGTCGTTGGTTTGAATGGTAATGCTGCGTGGCTCGTTTTGCTGTTGCGATTGCTCACACCTGGCACGCTGTCTCAGCGTCACTGGATGACGAGAGTTGGCAGGCGCTTCGTCGGGCCCTGACAACGGCCTCCTCGGTGGTTTCTTTCGCTGAAGGCGAATTGCGGACGGCTTGTGCGTTGCATCGTCCATGTGGTTTCCGGCGTAATTTCGACCTGACAGGTGCTCGTGCTTGTGTTCTCTCTCAGCCGCCGAGCCTCTTGTGGTGTCCGATGTTGCACAAGCGCTCGCGTCTGCTTCTGCTGCGAACAAAGTGGCCTCCACCGTTAAGAAGCTCATCAATAGCGCTCGTGATGCCGCAGCCGCTGCTCCCGCTGCAGCTGCGGCACCCGCTGTTGCTCCCAGCTCGTCGTCTGGCACTGCATCTGGAGCAGGGTCTGGTGCCCCATCCGCTGCAAGCCGACTGGTACGTCATGTGTGCTACTCCCGCGGTGTACTGGCCACTCCACTCACGTTTGAATCACAGGAACGTGACGTGTCGCTGCGATTCCATGAGGCCAAGACCAAATTCCTGTCCCTGCGAGATGCGGCGATGTCCTATGGTACGTTGTGTGTGGTTCCCTCCCCCCCCCCCCCCCCCCCCCCCCCCCCCCCCCCCCCCCCCCCCCCCCCCCCCCCCCCTCCCCACCCGCCCGCG
>Ga0213833_1000705_pt1 | contig 29142 bp, 40 predicted proteins | sample SWATP21_FD_160575 | JGI IMG/M metagenome (GOLD analysis project Ga0213833, IMG submission 160575) | Coastal seawater microbial communities from Marineland, Florida, United States - SWA TP2 #1 | ecosystem: Environmental > Aquatic > Marine > Coastal | place: USA: Florida | collected 2016-08-14 | reverse complement strand
GGAGGGGGTGAGGGGGGGGGGGGGGGGGGGGGGGGGGGGGGGGGGGGGAGGGGGAGGGGGGGGGGGGGGGGGGGGACCAAAAAGAACGCAAAGTGAGAGTGACGACGCGGCGCAAAGAGCAAGGAGCAGGGAAGCCACAGGCAAATCATGGCACACACCCCGTTTGTGAAATAAGGCGGCAAGCAACGCAATGACTTGCACCGTTTTACCCAAGCCCATGTCATCATTCAATACTCCACCTGTGTACCAACGTGCCCAGGTCAAGCCAAACAACACCATGCCAAGTCGCTAGCAACAGTGCGACCCACCTTCCCCTCGTGCATAATTCGAGTACATCCACTGCACACCTGCACGTTGGTATGGGCGAAGGTCTGCATAGCACATCGGGTTTGATGACAACCCATGTACCCAACGATCAGCCCGATCGCTGCCCCGATCGCTGCCCCGATCGCTGCAACACGCAACCCAGCATGACGCACATCTGTTAATTGACGCGGGAACTCTGTGGACCATGCGACGACGGCATGTGCTTTCGTTGTCCGAGCCATCCGCGTCGTCGATGTCAACATCAGCTTCCAACACAAGCGGTTTGGTACAGCCCTACCCGCGCCCACGCACAAACAGAGCAAGCATGAAACCACACAGAATGTTGGCAACGGCACAACGAGCGTGTGGGGCGGCTACGTTCAAGGCCGTCCACGCACCTCCACCACTCCCGACCGGCCAGCGAAGCAAGGCCGCTGAAGCTCTCCGGGTCGAACGAAGATGAAGCCTGCACTTTGTGTCGGACCAGGTCCCTGCTCCCGCTCCCGCTCCAACGCTGACAACAACGACGATGCCACTTGACGTGGGTTGCGACTCGCACGGTCTCTGCGCTTTGTTGAGCGCTTCATGCCACGCCGTATGATACGAGCAATTGCATCGGCTTGGGCATCTGCAGCACCAACGGACTTGGTCGTCAAGCAGTAAACTTGGTCACCAAACAACAAACTTGCCCACACGCACCAACATGACCCTTCCTGGGCCTCTCTGAAAAGCCACTCGTGCCATTGCTCCTTGTACTGCACTCAAAATCGCTCTGGCACGTCTCGACACTGGCTTCGTCGTCTTCCCCCGACAACATTGCGGAAGGTGCTGGGTGGGGACGTGGTGGTTTTCGCCGTCGACGCCGCCTTGACTTGGGCCGTTTGCGCCGCTGGTGGCGTGTTGTAGGTAACATCGAAAGTGAAGTGATCCTATGCGTGGTGTGGCTGCTGGGGTCGTTGTGATTGTCCATGTGCATGTTTGCGTGCCCCACGGCATGATCCGACACACATCTCCCAGCGCCGCCAATGTCATCGTGACTCTGGTCCACGCTCGAACTCACGTCGTGGTGCATCCTTGTGCGACGGCACTTTCGCTTGAGGCGGGCATATGGGACGGTCCGGTGTGGCAGTGCCCGAGTTCTCCGTGTGGCATAGTCCTTCCCTCTTCTTTCTCGAAGTCGTTGTCTTTCCGCCTTTCGGCGTCGTCGCAAAGGCTTGAATGTACCGTCTTGACCCCTCTCTCTATCACTTGGACACCCGGGTAACGGCTCAGATGTGTTCGTGCAGCCATCGCTTCCATCGGTGGCGACACTAGCATTCGCGCCACTGACACCGCGCTCGGCGACCGCTGCGCAACGAAAGTTCCGCGACGTGTTCGAGCGCTGTGCCCGACCAGAGACGGTTGCCGTTCGCTGGCTGCGTCTGCGATTCCGTGATACTCGATGGTGAGAACCCACTCTGATGGAACACGGTTGCTTGTGCAACGCATGCACTGATTGGGAAATGATGCGGTGGACGTCTGCCCCAAGCACGGCCTCCAGTGTCACACGCGGAATGCTGTGCGCTTGCACAATGCTGGCGGTGGGCCGAGGCGAGTCAGAACCAGAACCACAACCAGAACCACAACCAGAACCACAACCAGAACCACAACCAGAACCACATCCAAACTCAGAACCAGGAGAGTTCATGCTGGTAGCATCGTGCTGAGCAGCAACAGATGCAACGCGCCCGGTCTCGGATATGGGCAACGCACGTTGACGCCCACAGCTGTCACGAGTGCTGTGTACAGCACTCGCTGAGTGAAGTTGCGTCTTGCGATCGCAGAGAGGTGACACAAGGGTTTGAACCCGCGAACTGGTGCCTGCTTCCGCACGGGCCGCAATGCTGGCTTGCATATGGACGCAGCACGCCGGCATGCCGTGCGCAATTCTCGCGCACGACAATGCCAAGAATGCGTGTCATTTTTGATATGTACGTACACTGGAAAGACCCGTGTCAACACAGACACAACACAGACAGGCCCAACAGGCGGATGGCTGTGCAAACAAGCAAGCAGTGCTCTTGTTGTGACTCACAAGATACAACATGCGCTTCGCAGCACTACAGAACAGGAACAATCTCCTTCAATTCAAACAGGAAGTAGATGGCACAGGAAAAAACCAACAGGAAAACAAGACGACCCGCTCCACAAACAAAGGGGGAAACATCCAACGACCTCAAAAATCAAAACTGCTGCCCAACGAGGCAAACAAAGGGCACCAAACGGAACCTCTGAGCAGGTAGCTCTCTCAAAGAAGAACAAAATCGAAAAAATCACTTCGCAGACGCGGCGTCCCACGCAGCCATGGCACTTGACAAGCTGGACGTGCGGCGGCGCACCTCGTGCGTACGGGGTTCCCAAACCTGGCTCTCAGGAAGATGAGTCGGCAAAACCAATGCGAGTCGGACACTGGGTAGGCTTGGGACACTGGCACTGCTGGAGCATTGAAGACTTCCTGCGCTCCCACTGCTGGAATTGCGCGGAGGGGCCGACTCAGAGCTGCAACTTGAAGGCGATCCGGAAGTGCCCAACTTGCAAACGGCCCCATCTTTCGAGGAACCGTGCTCCACAGAAATTGTTGGCGTGCTGTCGGCGTCGTGTTGCTTCGCTGCCGAGCATGGTAACACCCCCTGCTCAACAATCGCAGACGGCTCGACTTGCCCGACGCCCACACGGATGGTAGTGTTCGTCGGCCATTCATGCATGTCATTCTCTTCGTCTATTGTCGGCTGGCGAATCATTGGAACCAATGATTGCGCTGGCACCCCAGTGTGCGCGTTGCTCTTCGCTGTTGCACGCGAAACCGTCGGGAAACAAGCCGGGGTATCAATCCTGTTGATTCCTGGTTTTTGACCAGTGGAGTCCGGCGCGAGTGACGCGGGGAAGGGCATGGATTCGACTGTACACCGTGAGGTCACTGAGGTCACAGGCGTGCCACTGACCAACGAAGACACGGGAGGCGACTGTTGGAAAATTTGGCACGCTGCACACTTGCAAGCGTCGGATGATACGTGCAGCGTCTCACACTGCGGTTCCGCACCCATAACCGCAACTTGGTTGCTGGCACACATCCCCATACTTGTTGTGGATGATCTGTGGTGAATGTGAAGAATGGTCTCGTGTGATGTGTGCTGCAATGACAAGCCACCAGTGAGAGTGAGAGAGTGCTAGTGGCGACAGCGTGACTCACGAAGAGTCGGTGCGCATCATGATCACTATTGGAATTTCGTGTATAACCTCAGTTATGTACCCTGTGTGAAAAAAATTCACACGCACCGCGTGACCAAAAAATGCGGTTGTTGCTGCATGCTGTGCTGTCACACGCACGAACCTCTGCACTTGCATCCAACGTACGTGGGCGATGTGCCTTCCATTGTGCCGCAAGTTCAGCTGTCTTCGCAAGTGTGTGGGGCTTTGCGGAGCCAGACAGCGCCTAGTAACTGTGTGTGTGCTTGATTCACCCGCGCAGGTCTCTGCAAGATGGTGCTTGGTCCTGTCGGCTATGGCGTGTTGACCGGTCTCTCCGGTGTGGGAGCCGTGCTGATCAAGAACTCCTTGATGAAGCTGCCACATCTGGCTCGTAAGTACATCGCCAAACGTTTGTGCTGCCCGCCTGTCGGCTCCCTTCCGCTCACGCTTGTGCTGCAGGGCCGTGGGAGCATGTGATTGCTGGTGGTGTCGGCTTGTACTTCGGCACCAAGATCGGCGCACTGAACTTGGAGACGTACAAGGTTATGCAGTACGAGAAAGCTAGTATTGCACCCACTCCGGCGTGGGAGAAGCCCTCCAACTAGGCTGGCTGGACTAGTTTGCGTTTGTGGTTTGGACAGCGTGTGCGGGCATGCAATGCGAACCATCCTGTTGTTTCCACTTGTGTTCCTGATCGCTACACGTCTAGTCTCAGCACACCCGGGTGTGTTCCTGATACAATAAGTGGGGCCAAGCGTCCCGAGCTGGAGCTGCGTGGCGTGCCCGTCAACAAGGGGTCGTGCGCAACATCCAGTGGGTCGTGCAAAGACAACGGGCTTGTCGCCTCATGTTGGCGATGGCTTGTCTTCTTGGCTGCAGCACAGCATACAGATTTGTCAGCGAGATTCCCAAAGCCCCATCTTACAAGCGAACAAGAGGCGGTCCCGTACCTGGTGATCTCCTGCGGATCATGGAGGCAGACTGCGGTCTTTGTCGAAACTCGTGTGCCAGTGCGTCCACTGCAGCATGCGGCTGGGTGCGTCTTGGACTACTGCTGCACTCAGCGTTTGTACCATCCAATCACAAAGCATCACATCACACACGCACACCAAGATTGTCATGCCACACAAACAACGTGTGGCTGCAACAACGGTACGCTAGTAACGCACTGTTTGTATGCACGCGACTCTGCTGCACCCAGTCCACGCCGGTGTCGAGCCGGGCGGTTGCTAGAACGGGCGGATAGGGACGCTGGATTCGATACAGGGGAACTGGCCTGCGCTCGTGACGTTGCCAGCAAGTTTGCCAGCTTGCGCGACACAAGAGGTCGCTTCGTTGGCTGGGGAATCAGTCACACAACACAAAACGTACAACAAATGTACCCAGCAATCAGGGCACCAACCCACATGATTGATCCCTTGTAACCAGCCACCTACCAGGCGTGGACTTGCCCGGGCTGTTCGTGATCTGAAACCACACATTTCCACACACAAATGCATGAGGACCGCGTGCAACGCAGGCCGCTGCGCACTCCCTCTAACCGTCTGTCACTCTCCAGCATGGGAAACACAAAAGACGGGCCAGAGCCGGGGCTGCCGCTTCGAGGCGTTTTGTGCGCCGTTGTTCGCATTGGGGACACGAGAGGGGAGCCTGCTCGGCTCAGCACGTTTTGCGTTCGAAGCACCAGCTTCCTTCTCGAACCCTGCTTCTTGCGCATGCGCCGGTGGCCTAAGGAGCCACTTGATGAGGTTCGCACCAGCGACGATGATGATGACGCGGTGGACAGCGTTGATGTACTCGAGTTCATGCGAGTGCTTCCTCCTCCACGCAGAAGAGACGAGGATGAGCCCAAGGACGAGAGCTTGGAGTCAACCTTGCGGAGTGATCGCTCCGACCGCAGCATGCGCTTGTGTTGTTCCTCCACCAGTTCATGCTCCGCCTGCTCCGCCAATCGCTGTTGTGCAGCGCGCGCGGCGTTGTCCTTGAGACGTCGCACCTCCATGCGCACCTTGTCGCGCTGAATTCCAACTTGCGAGTTCAGCATGTTGCTGTACCTGAAGACACGGCCCACACCCAGTGAGCGACGCACGTCTAGTGACGACAACCAGACACGACACAACGTACTGCTTTGTGGCTTGGCGCACGGCGTGGGAGGACTGCAGCACATAACCTGCTCCGGCACGGGATCGAGGTGGAGATTTGTCTCGCGAACGAGGGTGTAGAGGATGCGTGTTGGTGTGCAGCTCGCGTTGCAACGTGCTGACGATGTTGGATGCGGTACGGAGGCTGGACTTCCGTAAGCGATCCAAGCCGTCCTGCGCATCCGGGTTTAGCTCCACCTGAACTCGAAAGGAGGGTTTGGACTTCATCGCCAGGGTTGGATCACCCAGCAGCAGGCGGCCAATTTCTGTCGCCTGCTGCTTGGCTGTGCGTTCGCTTTGGCCAATGCCCAGCAGCTGCGAAAAACACTGCAGCACGCGTGGGTGCTTGAAAAACAGGTCCTTCAGTTGCCGGTGGCCAATGGACTTGTCTTTAGAAGCAAACTCAAAACCGCGCAAGATGCGCATGGTGACTCGGGCATTCTTGTTCTTCTCCTGCTGCCCATGTACCACCATTGTGCGAAGCTCATCCATCTCCAGCTCGCCGTTGCCATTGGCGTCAAACACCTTGAACAGAAAGTCCACCACGTCCTTTTTGACTCCACCCGCAATCTGTCCCAGCATTTGTAACCATTCATCGCGCGGGACAGCTCCCTGATTCTCCTTGTCCAACTTGCGAAAGGCTCGTGAGAACAAAGAAATGGCGTCCGCGTGACATCCCAGGTCGTGAAGCAGGATGCGGGCTGCCTCTTTCTCAGTGATGGTGACTTGCAGCTCCGAATCTGAAACTGTGGACGATCCATCGATAGCCACATGGAACCGATCCCAGAGAGCATCCACTTGTGCCAACGTCACCTTGTGGGCTTGTGGAAGGGAGTGGTACTCGGGCATCAATCCGTCAAGCCCAGAACAAGCCGCTGAACTTTGGACGCAATCGAAGAGCGCTGGGTTTGCGAGTAGCTGTGAGCGGAACCTTGATTGAGGAATCGCACCAGTTCCGTCGACATCCAGGCCAGCCACAACCTCTTCTGTGAGCTCCGCAATTTCAGCGAGTTCTTGAAGTCCCCTGTTGTTGCCGAGCATGAGAGCAGCGTGAAACAAGCCCAAAACCACCTGCACTGCACTGACAACGTACATGTTGAGCAATTCTCGTAGCGCTCCAACCTTCACTCGGCTCTGGCCATCTGAAAGTGCCTCGATGACCAACTGCAGTTTCTTGTCTGGATCACCAGCCATGCGGCGGCACAACCCGATTGCAAACTCCTGACACAAAGCACACACAACACATGTTGGCATCGCCTCGCTGACACGCGAAGTCGCAAGCACCCAACACAAGCTTTTCGAACCTGGTAGTCGATTGTGCCGTTGCCATCGGAGTCGAATGCGTCGAACAGGGCATCTACAGAGCCAGTGGCAGCCAGAGCGGGGAAATCCGCGCGCAGAAGGTGAAAAAACTCCTCTCGAGACAGCCCATCGCCTCCTGAGGCGGCATCAGTGAACTTCACCCGCATCTTGCGCAGCATGTCAATGTCGAACCCGTCGTGCTGTCCCAAATCCGTCAGCATGTTATCAGACGCGGAAAGAGTGGAGTTCAGCGCGGCCAGCCTGGCAAGCTTGGACTTCTGATCAGACGATTGCTGGCTGGCATCGAGACACTGAACGGTAGCGCCATGCCTCAATCCCTTCCTGCGCATGTCCTTCACTTGGCCCAGCAGCCGTTGGAACTCCACGGACGTGCGAGACCATGAAGCAACCTGGGGGAGCGAGAAAGTCAATCCAAACAAACCCCATCATTCATGCGTGCAACAGTTTCTGACCTGTTCTTCGTTCAGCGTCGTGTCATCAAGTTCATCTGCTGCCTGCCGAGTAATGGCACCAATGGTGGCATACTCTGGCAGGCGTCGAAGAATGCCGACAGCGTGGGCTGACCGCAGCATCCACATGATCAAGTCAGTCCACTGCTTCAAGCTTATTGTGTGGCCATCATCCCCATCTCCGTCACTTTCTGACGCTTTGGCATATTCAATGGTGGCTTCACTTGATGGAGCGGCGGCTTTACTCTCGTCCAGGGCTGGCGGGTTCTCAGAGCCGTTGTCATCGAGGCTGCCATCGCTTGCAGTTGCGTGACCGTCGGCGAGACTCGAAGTTGGGGACGCAACAACAGCAGACAGAAGCTTGTGGCATTTCCAGCATTCAGGGTCGCCAGACCCACCAAATAGCTCGAAGATGTCTTGAAAAAGACAAACCTGTGTTTCGGGGGTCGTGTCGCAGGAGAGAGCCAAGAAAAAGAGCACGATTCGAGCATCCACCCCCGGCAAGGCTATCACCTCGTCTGTGCGAGACGCGTCCTGTTTCGTTTCACAACGGGTGCAAAGATTGCTCCCGCTTGCAGCCAAGAAAGAGTACGCGGTTTGGTTCAAGTTCACGAACGAGTTTCCGCGGACAACACTGTAGTCCATGAATGCTTCATAAAAGGTGGCACGGGTGAGTCTCCCGTTTGGTGCCAACTTGTGAGCTCGAATGGCAGCCCGCCGCACCATGCTGGGCGTCCACCCGAACAGTTGGCGGATCTCTTCATCTGGTTCTGCCTTGTGTGACACGGACAAACCCATCGCCGTCGCGTGCTGCCGCGGGTTGCACTGCTCGCGCACGGAACGCACTGGATTGCCGGCAAGATCGGTTTCGGATTCTTTATGATTTTATGGCCTGTCTCCATAAACGAGCAGCCCACTTCGCCACGTGGGTTCTTGCAAGCAGCACAGACTCTTGGCCACGATCTTTTTGGTTCACAGTGGCTTTGACGCTCAACCCATCACCCTTGCTGTGCGCGATTGCGCTCCCCCGTGGGCTGCAGCAAGTGGATTTTGTGCTTTGAACGAGCAGCTTTCGACCCCTCTGTTCTTCGTGTGCGCCGGAGGGGCGATACGCTTGTGTGGTGTGCATCACCGTTCACGTTGCAACTGTGCCGCGCACACCGCCCATGCCCAAACGCAAAACGCGGTCAAGTATGGCAGATCAGAACCAGACGTCGTCGAGCAAGACTGCTGAAAGTGGTGGTTCTGCGAAAGCACCGCGCGTGACGCCTGTGCCTGAGGGTGGCCGCCGCCCTCCCCAGACTCCCACTGCTGATGAAGCTTCGTACGACACAAGTGTGCCGTTCGAGTTTCGGAACTGGTCCGTCGGCAGCCGCTTTCATATCAAGCGATTTCTTGGCCGGGGAAGCTACGGCAGCGTGTGTGAAGCTTTTGACAAGGTCACCAAATCCCGAGTGGCGATCAAGCGTATCACAGACCTGTTTGAAGTGAAGGTAGGGTTTGCCACGCTGTGTGCCGCGCACCGGCTGTTTTTCATGTTGTTCGTGTCTTGCAGGAGAATGCAAAGCGGATTTTTCGAGAGATCCGCTTGCTGCACCTGCTTCAGCACCCCAACATTGTTCGAATCGTCCACTTGCACATGTCCAAGCGGCGCAACTTCAATGATTTGTACATCGTTTTTGAGTGCATGGACACAGACTTTGGCAAACTTACGTACGACACGAGCCAGTTCTTGACACTTGCCCATGTTCGCTGGCTTTTCTACCAACTGCTTCTTGGGGTTAAATATCTCCACTCCGCTGGCGTGATTCACCGAGACTTGAAGCCCGCAAACGTGCTCATCACCTCCAGCTGTGACTTGAAAGTGTGCGATTTCGGTCTGGCTCGCGCCGTCGGCGACTCGGACACGTCCGATCTGATTAGTGGTGGCGATGAGGACGATGACGATATGACCGCTCCTCCAACAATCCAGCGCCAACTGACTCGCCATGTCGTGACGAGGTGGTACCGGGCTCCTGAGCTGATGCTGTACAACGACGGCCTGTATGGCTCGAAGATCGATGTGTGGAGCCTGGGTGCGTGTCGAGTGGCTGTGTGGCAACCCTGCGCGGCAATGGGGTATTTGGATCTCATTTCCTCCCTCGTTTCCTTCCCACGACCAGGCTGTGTGCTTGCGGAGATGCTGGGCATGTTGGACAACCGTGATGCAGATGATCTTGCCATTGAACGTGAAGCGCTCTTCCCGGGATCCTCGTGCTACCCTCTCAGCGGCTCGGCTGGTACGTTGCACGCATACACGTGATTGTGTGTGTCTCGCGCGCGCGTGCTCACTGCGTTGTTGTTTTGGTATCGTATCATATCCAGCCTCTCCCGAAGCAGCTGCCCCGCGCATGGCAGCCCGAAACGATCAACTGAGCGTTATTTTTGACGTGCTGGGAGCGCCGTCGCATGAAGACCTGACGTATGCGCGAACAGAAGAGGTGCGTTTGTCGTTGCTTTTCGTTTCCCTTTTACTTGGGGCGCGTGGAAAAGTGGTTCACGGGGAATGCAATGCGACGTCGATCAGGCACGCACCTACCTTGCCACCGTGAATGAGCGACGCCGGCCAAAGAAGTCTCTGGACGATCGGTTCCCCGCTGCTTCAGAAGAGGTGATGGACCTTTTGCGTGCGATGCTGCAGATCTCGCCAGAGCAGCGCATATCGGTTCGTGCTCCCCCCCTTCGCGCACCTCTGCCAGCTGGGGCCGTCGCATTCGTGACCGCGCTTGTTCTTTTGGTGGGTCCCTCAGATTGATGAGGCACTTCGTCACGATTTCCTGAAGCCTGTGTGGCGAGCGGTTCGTTGCCATGTCGCTTCCTGCCTCGTGTGTCCTGTCACAACACAGTATCTGACTGCCATGTGTGTTATGTTGCATTGCAGGATGAAGAGCTAACCCGTGACCATAAGATCGACTTTGACCTCATGAAGAAGGGCGACGATGTTCGTCAGTTGGTGTACAAGGAAGTTCTGCGGTACAACAGCGACCCAGCCACACGGACTTGCCAGGTGCCATACACTGGCATTGGTGTGTCTAGCTCCAAGGAAGATGATGGCGATGATGTTCTACTTGCCACCCGCGACGAAGCAGGTGGCGCGGCGGCCACAGGTGGTGCAGGTGCAGGGGCTGGTGCGGGGGCTGTCCCCGCTGCTGGGTCCGTTGCAGCTGCTCCGGAGCCTCCGGTCGCCACAGCCAGTGGTTCTTCATCGGCAACCAGCCTTACGGAAAAGTTCAGCGAGGCTGGCATGGACACACCCTCAGAGTGATGTCACGACTCATGATGCATGGGGCCTTTGCTGAGAGCCTTCTGGTGGCTGATAGTGGCGCCTGCTTTCTATTTCCATGTGTGGGGCGCATGCGTTTTGAGAAGACAAGTAAGCAAGCACACGCGCCGTGTGACAACAGTGGTGTTCACAAAAAACAAACTGCTTTCTATCTTATTTCTGCGCACACCATACGGCGCTGTTATCTGTGCCGTTTTCCGTCTCGATGGCTCCTTGCAGAGGACCTGGACGTGAGACCCATCCCGAGCCACGTGTTGGACGACCGGGCCGTGGAGGCGCATGTTCGGTGTGACACCACTCCCGACCTCGGCCTCCGTGTGTGCGTCGGGCCTGCAACGCTGCCGTGGGCTGGCATGACCCGTCGTGCTCGGCGCTTTCGTCGAAGCGCTTCCTTGACTGCTTGTTTGGCATGGGCGCGGGCTGCAGCTGGGCTCCCGTTGGGTGGGCTGGCGGGGACATCCCCCATCCAGGTGCCGTGGCGAGCTAAGGAAGGCGCGGCAGACATCGGACGCTTGGCACGCCGCGAGTGGCGCGAAGTCGATCGAAGCTCTGTGCGTGAAGAGACTGCGCTGCGTTGTGTTTCGGCTCCGCGATGCGTGGCGGATGCCCTGCGAGGTGTGTACCGTTTCAAGGTCTTGAACGTGGCGCGCACGCGTGCTGACTCTGCTGCTGAGACCACCGAGCCACTGGATGATAAGTATCTTGGCATGTGGCCCGCTGAGGGTGGCCTGTCGGCCTTGTCGCGGACGAAACGTGACAACGCTGTGGCGTCGCGATGCAACACGTTGTACCACGTATCACGCTTGTTGTCGTACGTTCGCACACCGGAACCATGGTGCAGTCCATCCACCTGTGACCGATCCACCCGGGCAGAGGTCCACGGGTAGTCCACCCGCCAGTGTCGACACTTTCTGGATAACTCTTCAGTCTCCTCGCGCCGCCCTGTAGCGGCCTTCCAAAGATATGGAACCTTGTAGTCGAGTGGGGGATTGGCCGCGAACGCCTCTCGCGCCATCGCTTCTTTGTTGATGATGTCTCGGAAGAACAGCATGCCGTCGGTCTGGGCATGACTCGCAAAGCGATCGCCATGCTTCCTTCCCAGTACATCAGCATGAGTTGGCATCTTTACAGGCGCTTTGTGTTGGAAGCGCCGCGCACAGGAAACCGTTACGAACGAAACGCAGTGTCCGCTCGCGCCATCATGTGCAAGCAGCAAAATATCTTACACACACTTTTGTTTGAATGTACGGCAACCAAAGCTGGTCGCCGCAACCTGTGCTGGTGCTGTCGTGGAAGGCTCGCCTTCTCCCTGTGTTCCCGAGGCACACTGTCGCTTGTGTCGGTTGCTTGGGTGTTACAGCACCACTGGTGTGTTGTCCAGGCATCCGGGCTGTAGCAGTTCTTGTGGGCATCGCACTACGAGAGCAAGTTCGGCTGCGCGGGGCACCCCTGTTTGTGCCACTCGCATACCATGCGTTTTTCGTTCCAGGTGAGTGCAATGGGTGTCTCAGCTGCATTGGTGCCGGTGCCACTAACGAGTTCAAGTGCCTGGTACCAGTTCTCGAACCAGTGTGGGGTGGTATACAAAGGTGGGAACGTCGTGTTTACGCATGACGGCAATTGCCTGCTCAGCCCCATCGGAAACCGGGTCACGGTATTCGATCTTGTAGAGTACGTCGGCGGGACGTTGTGTGGCGTCTTTTTGTGACTTGGCCACTTTTAGCTTTGGCATCACGTATTTTTTGGTCTCCAGGCACACATCGTTCACCCTACCTTTCGAGAATCGGAAGACGATTCGCCGTCTTGCATTGTCACGCAACAGCCGGCTCCTCATCTCTGTTGACGAAGGTGCGTGTGGCCACTGTTGTCGCACTTGGTTTGTTTTGGTTTGTTCTGTTTTGTTTGGAAGTGTGCAGCGGTGTACTGCAGCTTGCCTTGCCTTTGCGGAGTACTGTTGCTCATGCTCCTACTGTTGCTGTTGCTGTTGCTGTTGCTGCTGTGGTGGTCACTCTCCGCAGACGGACGAGCTCTGGTGTCAAACCTGCGTAGGCGGCTTGTTCTGCACCGTTTCAACTTCAAGAAGCCGGTGAGAGATCTGCAGTTCAGCCCAGACGACAAGTTCATTGCTGTTACGCACGGACGACATGTGCAAGTGTGGCGGGCGCCGGGCCTGCGTCGTGAATTTGCTCCGTTTGTGCTCCATCGCACCTACACCGGGCACTACGATGACACCACGTCTGTGGATTGGAGCCCATCTGGAAAGTGCGTCCACACATTGGCATCTTCAGGCTGTTTTGTGTTGCCGTGTCTGTACTCAAGCGCGGTTGGTGTGGTGGTGGGTACGTGGTGTGAACCGCCAGGTACCTTGTCACTGGCTCCAAGGACATGTCCGCTCGCATCTACTCTCTGCACCCCGTGGATGGCTTCGTCCCCATCACGCTGATGGGTCATCGTGGCTCCATCATCCGTTCCTTCTTCGCCGCCAACGACGAAATCTATACCGTCAGCCAAGATGCTGCGTTGTTTGTGTGGAAGTGGCAGGCTCGGGAAGAGCTGGACTCGAGTGTTTTGGCACTGACGGCGGCTGGGGCTGGGGCAGGTGCAGGTGGCAAGGCGCACTCCGCCCTTGCATCTCGCAAGCGACATGCCGTGCCAAACCCCGATGCGGGCGATGGTGATGCCTCATCCATGTCAGTGCTGCATGGCACATGGGACATGCAGGGAAAGCACTACTTCAAGCAAGACCAGGCGCAGGTGTGCTCAGCGGCGTACCACCAAGCAAACAACTTGCTCGTGATCGGCTTTTCGTCCGGTGTCTTTGGCATCTACCAACTGCCTGACGTTGCCAACATCCACACACTTAGCATCTCGCAGCGTCGCATCCACACGGCTGCGATCAACAGCACCGGCGAGTGGTTGGCGTTTGGTTCTGCGACCCTCGGTCAGCTTTTGGTGTGGGAGTGGCAAAGCGAAACATGTGCGTGTGTGTGGCTGTGTTGCCGTGTGCTGACAGGTCCTGTGATACGCGTCCTGGGTCTTTGGCGTTGACGAGCCCTTCCTTCCTTTTGTGTTGTCCCTCGTCAGACATCCTCAAGCAACAAGGCCACTTCTTTGCGTTGAATTCGATGGCATACTCTAACGATGGGCAGATCATTGTCACTGGTGGCGATGATGGGAAGGTGGGTTTCCATTCACGCGTGCCCGACAATGGTGGTTGGTGCATTTTGTTTTCTTCGTTTTTGTGTGTTGACCGTGTGGTGGCGCCGGCGTCCATTGTGGTGGCCAGATCAAGCTTTGGAACACACACAGCGGGTTCTGCTTCGTGACGTTCAACGAACACACAGCGCCGGTGACGGGTCTGGACTTTGTGGGCGGGTCGTCTGGCAAGAACCACGTCGTTGTGAGCTGCTCCTTGGATGGCACCGTGCGAGCCTTCGACCTCATTCGATACCGCAACTTCCGCACCATGACAACACCCACACCGGTCCAGTTCCTATGTGTGGCCGCCGACCCCAGTGGCGAAGTGGTGTGCGCCGGCACGTTGGAGCCCTTTGACATCTACGTTTGGTCCCTGCAAACCGCGAAGCTGTTGGACGTGCTGAGTGGGCACGAAGGGCCTGTCGCCGGGCTTGCCTTTAGCCCCACCAGCGGCACTCTCGCCAGCGCTTCGTGGGACCGCACCGTTAAGGTGTGGGACGTGTTCAATGCAGGAACTGCCACGGAGACGTTGCTTCATGAGTGCGTGCGCGCGCATGTGTGGTTGGGTGGTGGTGGTGGGTGGGGGGATGTAACCTCACGTTCTGTTTCGTTTCGTTTCGTTTCGTTTCGTTTCGTTTCGTTTCGTTTCGTGTACCACAGCGCGGATGTCCTCTCTGTGGCATACCGCCCCGACGGTCGTCAGCTGTGCACGTCCTCACGTGACGGGAAGTTGTCGTTTTGGAACACACAGCATGCCACGTTGGAGAAGGTGATCAATGGGCGCAAGGATGCTGTCGGCGGTCGCAAGGTCGGCGACCGGCGCACGGCTGAGTCCTCTGCCGCTGGAAAATGTTTCACAAGGCAAGTGGTCACCAAAGAAAGGCGTTGTGGGTTGTGTCTGGGTGTGCGGAGCCGGCGGCAGCTTACTTTTTTTCTTCTTTTGTGTGTGTGTGTCCGTGGATGTGTGGTGATGCGTGTCGCTTCCCCAATGCTGTTGGTGTTGGGCTTTGTGTTGTGCACACAGTGTGTGCTACACAGCTGATGGAGAGTGCGTCCTCGCTGGTGGCCGTTCCAAGTATGTGTGCATCTACGCCATTGAGAGTCAGTTGTTGCTGAAGCGGTTCCAGCTCAGCCACAACCGCTCCGTGGCTGGCACCGTCGACAAGCTCAACACCAAGTTCATGACCGAGGCAGGCGATGTCGGGGAGCTGGACATGTCGGACAGTGATGAAGAGAAACGGTGGGTTGCGGGCGAGATGCAAGGGGCCACGTCTGCAGTGCTGCATGCCGGTTTGGCGCGTATGCGTGTGTGTGTGTGTGTGTGTGTCAACGCTGCGTGTCCTCCCTGACCCTCGATGTGCTTGGTTGCTGTGCTGTGCTGTGCAACAGCCCCGACGAATCACTCCCGGGCGTGTCTCGCGGAGACTTGAGCACACGCAAGACCAAACCTGAAATCCGGTCGGCGTGTGTGCGCTTTTCTCCCACCGGCCGAGCCTGGGCTGCCGCCACCACACAGGGGTTGCTGGTGTACTCACTGGACGAGACTCTCACCTTTGACCCCTTTGAGCTCGACGAAGACGTTACCCCCGACGCAATCAAGGTCGCATTGACGCGCAAGGAGTGGAGCAAAGCTGTGCTGGTGCGTGGATGGGTGGGTGGTGGTTCTTCTCTTCTTGTTTGTGTGGTTTGAGTGGCTGTGTGTTTGTCGTTGGGCTTTGTTTGTGACGGCTTGTGTGCTTCGTACTGCCACCACACCAGATGGCGTTGCACCTGAACGAGGACGAGTACATTGCACAAGCTGTTCAAGCGGTGCCACTTCCGTCTGTGTCGTTTGTAGCACGCAGCATCCCCCTGGTGTTCCTGCGTCGGTGCGTTGCCTTGTGTGTGGGGACCTAGCACCTGCTGTCCCTCATGTGTATGAGTGCTGCCAGGTTGTTGGTGTTTGTGAGCCAATGCATCTCCAAGTCCCCCCATTTGGAGTTCTACCTCCAGTGGTCTTTGTTCTTGTTGCAGCACCACGGTCGGGTGCGTACCCTGGCTCCTCTGGTTTTGGTTTTGTGTTTGGTTTGCTTGACATCATGCGAAGCCCCGCCTCACCCTGCCCTTTGTGGATTGCTTCGGTTGTGTTGTTTGGTGATGGGTGATGAACAGGCCATTCGCGCCCGTGGAGCACCGATGCTGGCTGCACTTCGCGCTCTCCAGCGCTCTATCCTTGTGCACAAGGATACCCTCACCAAGCTGTACGTCGTGCAGGTCGTGGCATGCGCAGTGGGTGTGCGCAACGCACAAATTTGTGGCGTGCGTGTCCGGATGTGACGCGCTGTGTCTCGTTGTCGCTGACGCTGCCTGGCCCGGTGACGCGCAGGTGTTTGGACAATCAGTATTCTCTGGACTTCTTGGCATCAGCGAAGGCAGCTCGGCCTGCGGAAGGCAAGCCGAGCGAGGGTGCGACTGAGGATGTGACGATGTAGTTGTGCGTCTTCATGTGGTGCAGGGGGAATGGCAACCAAACAGTGCAACACCGTGATTGTGTGAACGACACACCCGCACTGCTACCACCCGCACGCCAGCCTCACAACCATACATAAGTTGGTGCTGTGGCGCGAACTCAAACAAAACATGCGGTAGCACTTGCACTGCGCGAGGGGAGGGGGATACATGGCACCCGTATGGCATCCATCTACCTGCCGTGACGGGCTTGCTTGCGTGGTCGTGACCGTGCCATCTCTGTAGCAGGAGGCGGACGCTTCGTGGCTGGGGACCGCACCCATTCCGTTTCTTGTACCGCGTACACCTGACCACACTTGACACCGGTGCAGGTGTGGGGAGAGCGCGACGGCTGCGACGTCACGGTGGTTGGCGTGCGCGATCGCTCGGCCGTTGACGCCTCAGCGGTCGCCATGTTTACATCCTCGGCAGCACGGGCCACACCTACCTGGGATCGTACTGCAGCGGGCAAGGCACCGTGTGGAACAAACTCAAAGTGGGCAGCGTGGGTGATGGTGGCTGCGCACGGTGCACCAACCAGGTAGGCACCCCATGTGGCCATGGACACAAAACAAAACACTCCGCCAATCACGTTCAGGGACGACCGATTGGACACACACAGCCTTTCGCCGCCCCGGCTCTTGATGTCGCCACAGTAGCCAGTTCGTTATCGTCTCGTGCCACCCCCACCCAGCTGGCACGTGGGACAACACTTGAGCACACCCGGGGTCTGCTCAGCTGACACGACAGTTGCCGACAAGTGACATCCGTGGTGAAGTAGCTCGCGGCGCCGAAAGCGATTCCTCCTCTGCCGACGATGCGCCGACACCGTGTCGCTCACTAGCATGAGCAAACTCTGCACAAAGCGCAGCAAGGCCAAAACGAAATGGTGCAGTATCATGACACCAAGAAGTGCTTGGCTCAACCAGCGCGCCCACTCACAAGCTCCGCTCCAAACCGGTGGCACCAGTGGCGGGGCATGCAGGCGGAGCAGGATGTGCTGTAGACACAAACCGACGCTCGACAGTGGCACCACTCATGGTCAAACAAGACGGTTCAGGATTTGGAAGTGGGCGCTGCCGCTTCAAGAATCTTTCTGGACATGCAACGACGCCCTTGGTGGAATACAACGAGCGGTGCGAAGTCTGAGTGCAGCTACGTGCCGCCCTTGGAAGGATGCAGTGTTGGTTGGGGGCCAAATCATTTCGTGCGAACAGTTCTCACAGATCAGGCAGCATGGCGTTGAGCTATGCGTTGGTGCTGGCTGTCGGTAGGCAGGTCATGACGGGCGCGGAGGAGTTGCACAAACACCATCAAGTCGATGGCATCAACGCAGCATGCACATGAGTGTTGTTGTCATTCCATGCGTACACCAGCGCACTACTGCTGAGTGCCATTCTGCGACGGTGCTCCTCCGCCTGCGGCAGCACGCGCTAAGTTCTGTGCGGCCTGGTTTCCGCGTTGCACCTGGAGGCGCTGTGCTTCGGCTTCTGCAGACAAGTCTTGAATGGTGGTGTCCTGTGTTTCGCACGTTACCAGGAACCCCATGCCAACGCGTAGACATAGACCATTGGACAACAAGCAGAGGACAGCCAAAACCAAACAACAAGCAGAGCAAGCCACCCACACCACAGAAAGAGACAATCAGACAATGCAGGCGAGTGTCGCAAGCGATCTGGCCGTGCCCACATTCAACCGTCCACACGTACATCCGCCACTTTGTGGATGCTGTAGTAGTAGATACCAACACATGCAGACGCTACACCCAAACCGAGGATGGCATTCGCCAATCGTGGAGCCTGAGCCATGGTGCTGAATGAGTTGGCGCAATGATGGGCTGGCAAGCAGAACACGCACAACATTTGATGAATACACACACTGCAAGTCAACAAGGCATGCCACCAAACGTTGCCGCCCCGACCTGCGTGTTTTGGTGTATCGAGGAAGCAGCTCGTGACTCCTTTCCAGCATGTTCGCGACTCGTCGTGTCTTCGCTAGTGTGGTCAAGCGCTCCACGGGAATTGTGGGCCTCGACGCAGTTCCGAACGCACGTTCTGTGCTGGTGCAGCTGTACGAGAAAACGCTGCAGGATGTGCAGGTTCGGAATCGGTGCGCAAGCGCGGTGTGTTGCCGTCAGTTGCGTGAACGTGCTGTTGTTGACAGATCATGCCCGACCACGTGGAGTACCGCAAGGCAGTAGAGGCCATCACAAATTACCGGATGAAGGTTGTCAGGGACAATGAGGATGTGCGTTCGCACGCTGCCGGTCAGCGCACCCGCGCGCACAGACAGCCCCTGACGTGACGTTTGTTTGGTGCTGTTCAGATCCGTGTGATCGAAGACACAATCGCAGCCGGGCAGGTAGAAGAGCTGATCGAGCAAGCAAAGGACGAGCTTCGGTTGATCCCGGATTATGCTGGTGCGCCACTTCTGCGCCGAGTGTGTGTGTGTGTGTGTGTGTATGTGCTGGCCGTGATGGGAACCCCTGGCCCTTGTGCTGTGGCAGACTGGAAGGAGTGGGAAGATAAGCCCGCGGAGCCCATGGTTGATCAGTTCCACGACATCATGGAGGTGGACGAGTTCTCCCGCATGAAGTAGACGACGTGTGAGCTCCATCTTCGTCGTGGTCTTTGGTGTGTGTGTGTGGTGTGCAGCGAACACCCGGAACCCCTTGTTTTGTTCTTGTTCGGGGAGCAAGTGCTTTGGACAACAACACTCGTCTTGCCTCGATACCTGTACGTATGGCATCAGAAATTGCCTTTTGCTTCCAAAACTATGTTGGCGGCCACGGCACTACAGACCGCGCCGCGCCTCCACTCGCGCTGAAGCACAGCTGCACTCGCAGTCACTTGCCCTCGCCGCTTAGCACAGGTTGCTGATGGGAATGCCCATGTAGTGCAAATGATCATCAATGCTATCTGGAAGTGACAGCGAGTCAGAGCAGTCGGGGTCCTCTCCCGATCCGTTGCAAACTTGGAACCTGGGGGCGCCAAAATGCACGCCAGGTGACAACACGGGTGTGTCAAACGAAGGCACGTCCACTGCACAACCGAGAGCGCAGGGTGCACACGCATGCGATGCACGTACTGCACGTTGTCCTCTTGGTACCACACTTCAGTGGAAACGTGCCAAAAATCGAACAACATGGGGGGCAGATGCGGGACGATGTCCGCGTAGTGCACGACGCGATAGCTGACGTCGGGCCCAAGGGAAGTGTCAAAGGCGGTGGCAAAGGTCTTTGTTCCACACCGTGGGTCGCCGAACGTGTACAACGCCTCCACTTCATAGCCGGCGTGCTGTGCAAGAGCACAAACGTCGGGTGACAGGGTGAGGCACGTGGTAGGCATGACACAACCTGTGCGGTATCACCCACCGCGCTGGGCGGCACAATGCGCCCGCTTCCCTCCCCCACGCACCTTGATATCAATTGAACCGAAGACTGCCATGGCAGCGCCTAGGGAGTGGCCGGTGACACGGACACGCGAAAACGTCATGCGTTCCAAAGTGTCAAGCACCTGTTGCTTCAAGCTGCCGTACGACTCGAAGAAGCCCTTGTGCACCTGCGACACAACACCAGTGAGAACAATGCTGCCACTGTACGCTGACTACACACGCACCTCACACCCCGAGCACAGATCGTCTGCAACCCAGATACAATGTCATGCACACAGTGAGATGACGCGACGTGCAGCACGCAACGGGCCACCACGAACAGTCGGTTTTCGTGAAGTCCAGATCATCAATCCAGTCCTTGAGACTTGAGGGGATGGTACCACGGAACGACACAACTGCCGTGCTTGGATCGTCAATGTACTGGCCAACAAACCCAGCTGTGTTCTTCTCGCTGTCGTACAGGTACATGGTTGTGTTAAATGATGGGGTCTTGCCGCAAGCTTCGCAGCTCCAATCGTGCACAGATTGCTGGGAGCAGTACCTGCGGACCCCCCCCCCCCAACACACACAATACACACAACATACACAATGCAGGTGGTCAGGCACGTCGTCGCAAGCACGGAACAACGCCGGAGTCGGTCCATGCAACGCACGCTGCTGCAGCCATGTATGCCATCTCCAACGCGAACGTCTTGTTGTACGATTCGGCAGAGGAACGAGACACACACAACAAGAGGACAATTCCAACTACACCAAGAACATGACGACAAGACGTATGCGCCATTCTGGCTCAACTACAAGGGGTGTGTCGTGTGGGAGGTGTGCTGCTGCTGTGGTTGACCCTAACGTGACACTTGCTCTGCAGATACCATGTGTAAATTGGCGTGACTTGAAGTTGCTCAGCGCGTGGTCCTTCTCCAGCTGTCGCCAGGAGACCTCGTGCCTGGCATCCCGTGTGCCTGTGACGTGGCTGACCAGCAATCAGCGCTAGGGCACATGGGACCAGGGCTCCGGGTCCAAGGCGAGAGCATGGACTGCACAAGCAACGCCCCCGCAGGATTTACCCTGACCATGTCTACTTTCAAAAATAAATGATTGATGGGGATTCGCACGTTGCACAGCACGAGCACAGCACACAGGCACAACACAGCGGGTTTGGTCTTGCCACGGGATGTTGTGGGACTGGAGAGGGAGTTGGGATCCGGTATCGACTCGATAAAAGGGTTGTGTTGGGGGCTTCAACAATGAAGCGTCGTCAAAAGCCCCGGGCGAGGTTCAATCATCGGCGATTTGGCCGCAACATCTGTGTCGTGAATACACAGGAAGCTCAGGTTCGGAGTCTGTGTTGGGCACGCACATCGCCTTCAACTGTTGCCATTGCAGTGTCCTCATGACCGCCATGTACAGGAATGGCGGCAAATATTCACGAAGAGCCCAGGACAGCGGTCAGCCGAGGAGCTCGAGCGGGTTGACAACACACTTGCTAGTCGTGTCAAGTTTTTCTTGTGCGTCGCCGTGCCGCTGTGGTTGGTACACATGTCAGACGCATCTGATCACCGTGCCACCTGCTCTTGTGCAGCAAGCTACCGAGGTCTCAGCGCCTTGGCTTGTACAAAGTGTGCCGGTTTGTGCACGTGCGGAAAGGAGAAACGCTGTTTCACCAGGGCGACATTGGTGCGTGCAGCTAGCTGCTGCTGCTGCAGTGAAGTGGTTGTGGTGACATCACCTCGCATGTGCCGTTCCCGTATATTCCCCAGGCAACACCTTCTACATCATTCTCAAAGGTCTCGTTGATGTGAATGTTGCCATGACCAAGACACACAACATTGATGATCTTGCGAAGGTGTGAAACAGCGGTGGCTTGCGTTCGGGAAGGCGTGTTGTAACGTAACTGGTGGCCTGTTCAGATCGCTGCCATGTCACAAGCTTGGAAAGAAACGGTTGACTTTTCAACAGTTGCGACGGTACGGGCAGTGCTTTGTTGTGGGGGTGTCGTGGGGCAGGGGACTCACCCCCGACATTATTTTTTTTCGCAGCTTGGCCCCATGCAAACATTCGGCGAGCTTGCCTTGGAGGACTCGGACAGCAAACGCAAAGCTGCTGTCGTCGCCGTTGACGAAACGTGGTTGCTTGGCATAACCGGTGCGGACTACCACATGGTGCAGGTGCGTCATGGCGATAGACATACCTTTTCATGTTGATGAGCTGGGCGGTGGGCTGTCGGCCATGCGATGTGGTGTTGCCTTGTGCGGCATGAACTGCCAAGTCGCACTGACGGAATGCATGCATGCCTGCCTGCCTGCCACCAGGAAGAGTGGCGGACGCAGCAGTTGCGTCTCATTGGCGCCACGTTGCAAATGTCGACGATATTTGGCAGTTGGGCGCCCGAAGCCGTGGCTCGCCTTGCAACGTTTGTGGAGATTCGGGTTGTGCAGCCGGGGGACACCATCGTCAAGCAGGGGGAGTCTGTGGAGGAGATTTACACCGTCATGAAGGGACAGTGCAACGCCATCCGACGGCTGACCGCTGACACGGAGGTCGTCGCCGCTCTCGAAGTGCGTGTGTTGCGTCGTCGTCGCAGGGTCGTGGTTTTTTTTGTGTTTGTTTGCCGTCGGGACTCGTCCAAGCTCATCCCTTTCCCCTCCTTGTGCATGGATGTCGCGCAGAAAGTAGGGCAGTCCTTGTGGCAGCCCGATACGGAGTACACTGTGCACGAGCGCACGTCAGAGTCTAGTGGCACAGACGTGTCTGTCACTCTTCGTAACTTGGGCAAGTACGTCAGACCTGCTTGGTCTCGGTGGCGAGCCGAAAGCCCTCGTTGTGTGTGTGTGTGTGTGTGTGTGTGTGTGTGTGTGTTTGTGTTTGTGTTTGGCTTTTGTTTGACCTGACATCCACACTCCTCGTGTTTCGCAGGTTCGATGTGTTTGGCATGGTGAGCGCCATCAACTTGACGCCCAGTCCGTTTTCCTTTGTGGCTGGCACACGCGCGGAGTTGTTGGTCCTTCACCGCGACGACGTCGTTGGTGCAATGGCGGCCAGCGACGGTGCATCGGGCACCTTCAAACTGGCCTGCCGCTTGGAATCCTGCATGTTTCCCTCGGACGAAGTCCTGCTGCAGCGTCTGCGCGACCAGTACAACTGGAAGTTGTACAAGCTGGCCTTGCTGCAGAAGGGCATCGTAGCACGGGACCAGCAGCGTCCCAGAGACAGACGGAAACTGCGGCCTGGTGCCATCCCGAAGCCAGCGTCCGCCGCTGCGTCATACCTCCCGCCCACCTTCAGTCCAACGGTCGCGCCCAGCGCCGCTGCAGCAGCCGCTCGCACCCGGCGCACACAACAGCGCGCCAGTCCCCACATCCAAGCGTCGTTTGGGTCGGTGGCGCACCGCCCCGCGACGCACCCTGTGCAACCCCGTGTGCCCAGTGCCCCGTCGCCCTCACGCGGCAGTAGTGGTGTGGCGCATGGCGGGGCGCATCGGCGTCGCCACCTCAACATCAGCGCGCCGGCGCCGGATCGCAGGCCGGGAGGCCGTTTTGGGTTTGGGCTGCACGCTCGCACGCCCAAGCAGCCGGTGGCGCCGCAGTTTCCGCCGTCAGGACGAAGACACGGACAAGGGCAAGGACAAGGGCAAGGTGAAGGGCAGGGTGAAGGGCAAGGTGAAGGGCCAGGGCAAACAACACAGCCACGCACCGCGAAGGGGCGCCGTCATCACGGTCATCGACGCGGTCGAACGCTGCGTGTCTCAGATCGCGGGGCTCGTACTCGCACGGCGCCAGCGGTCGGGTCGCCGAGCACCGGCCGTGGCAAGCCGAGAGGTAGCGGCAGCGGCAGCGGCAGCGGCGGGGGTCGACGACACCATCACCGTGACCCTGACTACGACCACCACCACCATGACGAGGGCGCGTTGATGGCCCCGTTGCGCGGGCGTGGCGCCGAAGAGGCGGTACTGGCGCGCATGCCGGCGGCGTGGAAGCTGCAGCAACAAGAGGAGGCCCAGTGGGTGCCGCCACCGACCCCCAGGCGACGGGCAGCGGCCGTGGAGGTGCACAGTGCGCCGGTGAGTGCCACGTCCGTCATCCCCCGGCCCTGGTCGTCATCGAAGCAACGCAAAACGCCCGCCGAACGGCCACACACCACCACCACGGCTGCGGGTGCCCCACGATCGGCTGGGATGGTGGCCCATCGCCAGTTTCCCCACTTGCACATGCACATGCACGCGCACAGACCTGCGCCACCGGGTGCAGCAGCTGCGAACTTGGCGTCTCGCGCACGCCAGGCGAGTGCGGCACGCCATGCACGGCGTGCGGCGCTGCGATCTGCGGGTGGTGGTGGTGGTGGTGGTGGTAGCTTGGGTGGTTCGGGTGGTGTGGGGGGCGCCTCCTCTGTCGCCGGCAGCTTGATGACGGGTGGTGGGTCCCCGGGTAGTATGGCGTCGTCACGAAGAGGCTCCAGGGGTGGGTTCTCTCCGGGTGTCGGAGTCCGTCACCACAGGCGCCAAGTCAGTGCCCCGGCTGCGTTTGTAAGCCACCCGTTGGTTCGTTCCTTCATGGTTGTGCGGCAGCCGTGTTCAACATTGGTTCATGGTGCATGGTTCACTTCTTTTCTTCTTCATGTGTGGTCATTGCGGTTGGGGTTGGTTAAGTGTGCGCGTGTTCCGTTTGACGAGGTGCTCTGGGTGTGTTCCTTGTGTCTTTTTGTGATGTTGGTGGTGATGGACAGCGTTCTCGCGTCTCGCCAACGCGACAGCCTTCTCCACCATCCACGTCGGTGCATCGCCGTGTTGCCCTGGCATCAAAGCGTGCAGCATCTGTCCGCGATAAGCTCGCGCAACATCCGTACGCGGTGGTCCACAAATCCGTCCTGCAGCACCTGGACTCGTTTGCAGAAAGGTATGGTGCAATAAACATGTGACTGTGGTGCACGTATCTGCGATACAGCGCCAGTGTAGAGGAGGCTCACGGTCACAAGCTTTTTTTTTTTCCCGTGGTTTTGGTTGTCTGTTCTTTTCTTGTGCAGACATGCGTCACGAAAGGCAAAGTCAAAGTCGCGCACTCGGCGCCAAGCCAGCAATCGTAGCATTCTGAGCAGCTTGTCCAGTGCCGCTGGTTCCATGTACGCTCTGTCCTCGATGCGTGAAGAACTTGCGCTTGCTATGGGACTTGCACCCGCAGAGAAACCGCCGCTCGTTCGCAGCATCCCCAGGACACCCCATCAAACCAATGAAATGTGCGCCGTGTCGGTGCCGTGTTGTGCTGTGTCGTGTTGTTCCTTCGCATGTTTCGTTCGTGTTTCGTTTGCGTGGCATGCAGCCTGATGGTTTTCCACGATACACGGGGTGGTGTGCAGCTACCGACAATTCTTGACGGGCTCGTTTGACACGGCTGCGTTTGAGCCAGTCTCCTCTCTCGTACCCCACTCAACCGGCCGGGACGCACAATCACCGAACAACAGCGCCCACGCTGCGAGGTGAGCAGCGCAGCCTTTCAAGGATGTGTGGCGTGTTATCGTAGGTGTCGCAGTTCAGTTTACCACGTTTCTTGCTTCGCTTCTTTTGTTGCGTTGCCGTCCGTTCGCAGCGACGGAGATGGCAGTGTTCGAGGAAAGCGTGGTGGGGGGCGTGTTCGGCGCCAGGGCACGTTTCGATCGTCCACCAGGACCATTGGTGTCATCTCAGAAGCGGACAGCGGCGAAGAAACCGATCATGATGTGGCCACACGAGCCGCTGGCGGCGGAGGAGGCTTTTCGCCTCGTCCAGCTGCAGACAGTGGGTCGTCCGACGAAGAGGCAGAGAATGAGATCCAGGTGCGCTTGCTGGTGCAGCCCTGTTGCTGTTGTTGTTGCTGCTGCTGCTGTTGGTGTTGTTCTCCTGGTCTGCAGCGCAGTGCAGTGCAGTTGACCGGGTTGCTTTCCTTTTTTGGTTCCTCATGTTTTTTTGTTTGTTTTTTGTTTGTGATGTTGCTGGGTGTGTTGTGCGTGCAACCTGCGTTGTGGCACAGGATGCCTTCTTCGAGGTGTTTGGAGTTGACGAAGGTGACGTCCGTGGCGTGGTGCTGACTGAAGAAGAGCTACAACGTGCGCCGCGGTGGTGGTACAAACCGAAAGAGCACGAGAGGCAAGCTGCTGAGGAAGACAAGGCAGATGCGGCCGTGGTTGCGCGCGTGGCGCGTGGCTCGAAAGGTCGGGGGCGTGTGCGTGGCGCTGTCGCAACGTAGTGCGTTGCTCGCAGGGTACAAACAATGAAAACAATGAAAACAATGAAACAAATGCATCTGAGTCTCGCGTTGTGGAGCTATGTCGATGCGGTTTCTGCGTGGGTGCGCAGAGAGAGTATGAGCTCCCTGTCTCGGGACACGCCCCTTTCATGGCATGTGCTTCATTCCTTGAAGACACACGCTGACCGTGTAGCATTGTCCGTGGTGTCAAAACCTGGTGCTGCGGGGCATCGCGACACAACCCAGGCGCCGTACACCCGCAGGGACGTGTTGTTCCGGGATCTGGGGTGCCATGTGCGTGATGGCTCGCGCTTGGGTCGTCTGTTGCGAAGCCATTGCGTGACGGCGAGAGGGGTGGCTCCGGTGGTGACTATCTTGCCGGCCTCAGCCGCATACACTGTCGTGGCGCTGACGTGCATCGTGCGCGGCGTTCCTTTCGTGCCTCTTGATCCCGGTGCGCGCACCGTTGCTGGCTGTGTGAAGAGTGGTGACGTTGCGTGTGTGGATGCTTGTGTACTCGTGTTGGTTTGGGGGCTGCTGGGAGTCGTGCCCTCGACTCACACCACTACATATTGCGTGCGTGTGCTTCAGCACACCCGGTCCAGCGGGCAGCGCATGTGTGTGTGGACTGTTCTCCGGCCATCGTCGTTGCGGACACGGCGAGTGACCCTGGTCTCTCTCGGCATTTGACTTCGTGTGGATTCTCCATCGTCGACAGGCTCCGAATGCCAGTGGTGGGCGAGGACACAATGCTCCTGGTCATCACCAAACAGGGCAGCCCGGGCGATGATGGCACCAGAGCTCGGGTTGTGCCGGACGATGCTTTGTACGCCATCTACACGAGTGGTTCTACTGGGAATCCGATTGGGGTGTGGGGCAGCGCCACAGGTGGGGATGTAGGCGCGTGGTTGTAGTGAGTGACGGGAACGTGAATGGCGTTGACGCAGTCACGGACGTGCACAGGAACTCTCAACCGACTGAGGTGGCAGTGGTCGTCGTACCCTTTTGGAAAATCAGAGGTCTGCCTGGTGAAGTCGTCTCCCAGCTTTGTTGACTCCATTGCAGAGACTCTAGCTGGCTTGCTTCAAGGCTGCCGCAGTGTGATTGTGGGCGCGGGTCTCTCCGTTGATTTCGCCTTCGTCGAACACATCTTGCGCCGTGAACACATCACACGAGTCGTCGCTGTTCCTGCTTGGTGGCAGGTGTGTGCCTTTGTTTTTTCAGTGGCTCATACTGTGCCCTGCCCAAAGTTTTGCATCGTCACACCGTGCTTGCGGAGGTGGTGGTGTGGGTGTTGCGTTGCAGGCGTTGTGTTTTCAACTGGACATGTGCAACACCCCTTCGTCGCCGTTGTCCCATGCCCATGTCATCGCGTCAAGTGGGGAGCCTCTGACATGGACACTTGCCCGACGTTTGCTTGCACTCGTCCCGCCCAGTTGTGCACTCTTGAACATTTATGGGAGCACAGAGGTTGGTTTGTGTGGTGTGGAAGGGTGCCACCGTTGCATGAAGCGGGTTCATTGCAGAATTGCATTCACCCACGCCACATTGCGCTGCAGGTATCCGCGGACTGCACTGCGTTTGACGTTTCTCGCCTGAGGTCTGCCCTGTTGTCACCCGATGGTACGCTTGCCGGACTGGAATCATCTGTACCGGTTGGAGGGGCGTTGTCGAACTTTGTTGTGACGGTTGAGAAGGACGGCACACGCTGCGAGCCACGCCCACATGCTTCAATGCAGCGCGGGTCATCAGGGGGTGGACACACACCCACCACCATCCGCTTGAATCCAGCGAGTGCGCGCGGTTGCATTGTTGTGAGAGGGCGAGGTGTTGCGAGGGGGTACGTGCAAGGACCTCACCCCCTGCCAATGCATGTGTCCAAACGTTTCTCTGGCGAAGGCGATGGTCGCCGCTTCGTCACCACCGACCAAGGCCGCTGGGTTTTCGTTTGCACCAAGGCAGCTGTGCATGGACCTGTTCTGCAGGTGCTTGGCCGTGTGGGGTCCACAGCACGTGTGGTCAAGGTGAAGGGGGTCAGGCTGCACCTGGATGGCGTAGAGAGCATACTGTGCCGCCATCCGTCTGTGCGAGCAGCGCACGTGACCACCTTCGCACAGTGCGGACATGCGAGCCCGGACCACATCGAGACTGACATGCGTCCGTGTCAGCGTGCTGTTCGTTCCACCCAAAGAAATTCGCGAAGCTCGTCTTATCACTGGGTTTGGGTTGGCTGCTCACAGGCACTGTGGAGTTGTTCACATGCGTCGAAGTGCCAACGGGGAACGTGTCTGCTGCTGTACTCCAAGATTGGCTGCGTGGGCGCGTGGTTCCAGAGGCAGTCAGCCCAACGCGTTGCTTCCATGTGCTGAAGCGATTCCCTCGACTTGCCAGCGGAAAGCTCGATCGGCGCCAGCTGAACCGGTTCTCGAGCACCCGAAGTGTTGGCGCTGCGTCTGGTGCAAGGGGCGTGTTGCAACAAGGCCCACATGGGATGGACGAGCCCCTGTGGTGCTCCATCGTTCGTGAGTTTTTGTCCGTGGTTCCATCGCTGCCTGTGGAGTGGAAACCCGGCCACCTGTCGCACGCTGCGACCCTCGACTTCTTCAAGGACCTTGGTGGGTCTTCGCTGCACGCCGTCCAAGTCCTGCATCGTGTTGGAGCGATCATCGGCAGAACTGTGGCGTTCAGTGAACTGGTGGAGCACCCAACCGCCAAGGCGTTTGCCCGCGCGCTCCAACCCGCATCGCAACGTTTGGCGCAGGGGTATGGTGATGGAGCCCGAAGTCCGCCCAGTCGCCACACCAGTTCCGGAGTTGTTGCCGGCCGTACCTCGGGTGCGGTTGGCGCCGCGGAACGCACCCGTCACCACCAGCATCGGGGCGTGGCCGCCAACCATGGTCGCAAAGAAGAAGCGATGTGCACCACGAGCACGTCAGTTGTGGGTGGCGTGGGTGGCGTGGGTGGCGTGGGTGACGTGGATTTTTCCCTCCACGATGCCCGGTGCACGGGTATATCTGTGTCGCCCCAGGACGGTACGGCACTGTGGGTGCTGTCACGTCATGGGTGTTTGGTGCAGGAGGGCG
>Ga0213833_1000703_pt1 | contig 29226 bp, 19 predicted proteins | sample SWATP21_FD_160575 | JGI IMG/M metagenome (GOLD analysis project Ga0213833, IMG submission 160575) | Coastal seawater microbial communities from Marineland, Florida, United States - SWA TP2 #1 | ecosystem: Environmental > Aquatic > Marine > Coastal | place: USA: Florida | collected 2016-08-14 | reverse complement strand
CCCCCCCCCCCCCCCCCCTTTCCCAACCAAGACGGACGGACGTACGACCGAGTTCAATGATGGACATGTTGAGCTCCGCGACCAGCGACAGCAACGACGTCGGGCGTGGCAGATTCAGCAGCGCCGACGCGACGCACTGCGTGTGGCGGGCCAAGGCGGCAGGGTCCACCGCCTGCGCCACCGTCCTGTTCAACCCCACCAGCGACACCAGCACGCCCTGGTTCGCGACGCCGGCCACGAAGTCGCCCACCAACGGCACCATGTCACTCGCCAGCGCCACCGGGCTGTTTGCGACGTCCGCCACGGCCTGCAGACTGCCGCCCACTCGGCGGTTGCCGAGCGTCTCCCCGGCGATGGCAGAGGCGAGGAAGGCCGCCACGAAGGCCGCCACGCCCAGGCGCACCAACCAGCGCTGGCCCGTGGTGTACTTGGCTTCATGCAGCGGCCCGTTGTCGGTGACGATGCGGTAACCCATGCAGCCGCAGCAGCCGCCGGCGCGGGTGGGGTGCGACCCGCCGCAGCACCCGCGGCCGTCGCCGCACCACCAGCACAGCGGGGAGCGGCCCACGCACAGGCACACCGCGAACAGGAACATCAAGGTGCCGGACAACACGCCCAGCAGCGCGTACATGATGACGCCCTCGGCGTAGGCCGCGGGGGAGCGGCTGTTGGGGGTGTGGTAGGGGCCGTCAAAGTCGGGCGCGGTGTGCCAGTGGCAGCGCCCCTCGTGGCACCCCAGCCACGCGTACTCGCCCAGGTTGGGCGACACGCGTTGGCCTGTGGCGGTGTACCGTGGGAACGACTGCAGAGCGGACGCGCTGAGGGGGGACGACTGGTTGCACGCGACGCAGGGGCCGGCGACGCACTGCGTGGCGTACACGGCGTCAGAGAACAGCGGCGCAGGGGGCTCGTTCCATGCCTCTCCGCGCAGCTCTCCCGCCGCAGCTCGCACGCACACACAGCTGCATGCCACGGCTACCAACGCCAGAAGGTGCAGCCCCGCGCGCATGCTGCTCATGGTTGGCTTGGCTTGGCTTGGCTTGGCTTGGCTTTGAGTGTGACGGACAGGCTCGTTTCACAGGTTTTCGAGGGCCGGACTGCTTGGGGTGGGGAGTGTATACGTGGCAGCGACAACACCCACAGGACACGCACGGTGGATGCGACGTCGCACAGACACGTTGGCCCGCACCCAAGCCCGACACAGCACGCGTCCGGCACAAGCCAACACGTGTGCAGCGAACACTCCTAATTTGCGCCAGCACAGTGCCTGGCACAGGGAAGAAACATGGGATTTCACCAATGATTTGGGTTCAGTTCGGTAATGTACCTGATCACTTTGAAACATGAAGCCGCGGCGCGTCACGCAAGTGGCAACAAGCTGCTGAGTCAGCCGCCCGCACCCTTTGACACAAGAACTGCCTTCCGTCGCCATGTCCCGCCTTTCGCTTGTCGTGCTGGCTGCGGTGCTTGGTTTTGCTTGTGCTGGACTCCCAGATGTGGGCAAGGACATGGCGGATATCGTGAGCGAGAAAGGATACCCCATCGAAGAGTGTGCGTCTTTTGTGGCACTTGTCGCACCCGATGTTGTTGTTGTGCCCTCTCACGCCGGCCGTCGACCGTCGCAGACCACGTGCGTACGGCTGACAACTATGTCCTTGGCATGTTCCGCATTCCCTACGGGCGCAACGAGAAGCCACCTACGAAGCAGCGCCCGGTCGTGTTTCTTCAGCACGGCCTGTTGGATAGCTCGTGCGTTCACCGCCCGTGGCACCACGCCCGACACCCCCGCTGCCCCTATCCACACCCATGTGCACCTATTGGCGCCCGCTCATGCATGCCGTTCCATGGTGTTGTGTGTGTTGTTGTTGCTGCTGCTGCGTTGCAGGTACACATGGGTGAACAACTTCCCCGGCGAGAGCCTTGGCTTTTTGCTTGCCGACGCCGGTTATGATGTGTGGCTTGGGAACTCACGGTACGCGCGTGCCCTGGCCACTGGATGCGCCCTGTGAGCCTCGTCTTTCTCTGGGCGCAGCGGTGCAAGAGTTGCAACTGCCCCCAGGTTGGCAATGTGGTAGTCTTTGTGTCTCACACTGCCCTACAACGTGCGTGTGCCACCAACAAAACAAAACAGCGGCAACTTCTACAGCACGCCGGAGAGCCCCCCAGCCAATTTTTGGAGCTTCAGCTGGGTAGGTGGTTGGCTGCCCTCGCCCCACTTTGCACGCATCGTCCGTTCACTGTGATGTCTTTTCCCCTGACGTGCGTGCACCTTGCACCCTGCACCTTGCAAATGATTTCTTCAGGATGAAATGGCGCTGTTCGACCTGCCGGCCAACGTGGAGTTCATTTTGCAGCACACCGGGGTGGAGACCCTTTCCTACGTCGGCCACAGCCAAGGAACCACGCAGGCGTTTGCTGGGTTCTCTCGCAACGCCACGTTGCAGAGCAAGGTGTGCTAGGGTTTGGTTGTCGCTTCGCAATTGCGAGTCTTGTCACACCTGACGCCCCCCTCCCCCGTGACTGTGCGGTGTGTACCCCCGTGACTGTGCGGTAATGTGCAAATCGTGTGGGTGTGGGTGTGGGTGTGGGTGTGGGTGTGGGTGTGTGTGTGTGTGTGTGTGTGGCAGATCAACTTCTTTGGTGCCTTGGCACCGGTGGCGTACGTCGACCACCAAAAGTCGTTCCTGCTGAGCTTGTTGGCGGACTTGGACATCGTGGTGCTGTTCGACCTGTTTGGTGTCAAGGACTTCCTGCCGGACAACAGCCTGCTGCAAAAGCTCGCCCCTCTGGTGTGCGAGATTGTCCCTTGGGGTGCGTGCGCATTCGTGTGTGTGTGTGGCTTGGCGCACGGGCTCTGTGTGCGAAGATGTTCTCTTGATGCTGCCCGGTTGCGATCCCCCCCTCCCTTTTGCGGTGGTACCACAGGCTGTGACGATTTCTTGTTCCTGATTGTGGGTGAGTCCAAGAACCTCAACAACACCCGCCTGCCTGTGTACATGTCGGAGACGCCCGCCGGAACATCCACCATGAACATGGCCAAGTGGGCCCAGGGCGTCAAGTCTGACACCTTCGAGATGTATGACTACGGCTGCGGCTGGCTCAGCTGTGACAACATCAAGCACTGTGCGTTGCATGTGTGTGTGTGTGTGTGTGTTTTTTGTGTGTTTTCGTGCCGGGCTATAGCACTACTGCTGTCCCTTTTCGTGATGTTTTCCTGTTTGTCTGACACATGATCCTGCGTTGGTTGACAGATGGACAAAAGACACCGCCACCCTACAAGCTCAGCCAAGTGACTGTGCCCACCGCGTTGTACGTACTGCGCGGTTGTGCACCGTTGCTTCTGTGTGTGTTGCCGTGCTTGGGTGTGCAAACAACACATGTGAGAGCCGCTTGTTCACATGGGAGCGTGGTGTTGTGGTCGCCGTTCACGCGCGACGATGCGCTGCAGGTATGCCGGAACGCATGATGACTTGGCAGACATCACTGACGTCCAAACCCTCATCAACCAACTGCCCAACACAACCGTCATCCACAGTGACGTGATTCAAGATTACGCCCACATGGTATGCTGCTATGATGTGAATACGACGTCGCGCGTTCGCTAACGTTTGTGGTGCAACGCCAGGACTTTGTGTGGGCGCCGGATGCGCACGTGAAGGTGTACGCTGACCTCATCCAGCGCATCGCACAGCACAACCCAGGTGCCACCCCGTAGACTACCGATGCAAACTAGCCTTGTGTGTGCAAATGTTTCCGGCGAGACTTGAACCGGTGCTGTGCGTCGTTCTTGTTGTGAAGCTTGACGTTGTTCTTTGTCGTGTTGTGGTCGGTCGTATGTGGTGGTAGTTTCTTTGTACCTGTGTGCACTGTGTTGGTTCACTGTGGCGACGGAGTGGTGGTTACTTCTCGGCCACTCCGAAGGATTTTATGTGGTGACTGTGAGTGTGCTGTGCTGTTGAGCTCAATCGGGTCCACAACATCCTCTCAGAGAGTTTCTCGACTTTCTTCCGATCGCTGCTACAGCTACAGCTGCAAGGTTTGCGCATGCGCCACATCGTTTGCTGAAACAGGGACACCCGTCAACCCCGTGCCCTGTCACAACTGCTCCAGCACACAAATCTCTTGCAAGATGCAACACCGTCAAGACTTACGGGCACGCAGCGGTGTCCACCAGCCTGCCCGACAGGCTGACATGGTGTCCACCTGCACTGAGTGAGAATACAAGCCACGTCGCGCAATCCTGAAACTCTGTCCCCCCTGCCGCTCTGGCACAAACTTTGCCGCCAAACACCACGTTCAATCAGCACACACACGACGCCAATGATTCAAAGCGCCATCAAGTCACCTCACCACCACCACCACCTACCAGCTGTGACGATGTGATACGTTGACACACCCGCACCTGCTCGGACCAGCACACACCAAAGGGTGTCAAATCCGCTGGACACGAAATCTCCACTACGTGTGACTCACAAGGATTTGAAAGGAAGCCGGTCCGGCCTAGCGAAGTCCATGCACTTCACATTTCTCGCTGCGCTGCAGGGGGGTCGCCGAGACTACTTGTATGAAAGCACCAGACAGTCTCTTGATGTCATCATGCCACGTAGTGTGGACACTGGAGACTTCGGTCTGCGCGCAGACTCTGCGTCGCAGAGTCAACTTGACGTTACGATTTCACTTGGTAGTTTTGATACATTCCCGAAAGGCGCGGATTCAGCGCACACACAAATTCACACCAATCCCGCAGCAACATCCTGGCGCAGAACAATGAGACGGTCATTGAGACAACGCACGTGGTTGCAGTGGATCGGCCTCGCAGTCTTGCTTTGCCAGGCAACGCTTGTGTCGGCAGCGTTGCAGACTGGATGCACGAAAAATGGCACCGTGCTTTTATCGTGCTCCGGCGTGGCGTCGGGCGCCCAATCGCTGGACTTGGGCTGCAAAGGACTGACGGCCATTGCTGCCGGCGCCTTTGATGGCGTGCCGGGCTCCGTAACCACAATGTACGTTGTGTGTCTTTCCCCAGTGCTTTGCTGCGTGTTGCGTGCAGCACGTGCTGGATCGATTCCTTCCACGGACTTTGCAGCAACGACCGGCCTGTGGCCGGGCCACTTACACTGTTCCTTTAGGCATGCACCAGTGCAGCACCATGACTCACTCGTGTTGCAACTTGCAGGGCTTTGAACTCCAACGCCTTGACAACACTCCCCGCTGGCATCTTTGACCCATTGGCGGCCATTGAGATACTGTTCGTGTTGTTGCCGGCTGCAGTGGACCTTGCTCTGAGCCTCTAACGGTGTGCAACGGCCGTGTGTCCTGTGTGCGACACACTGTGTGTTGCTACAGCTATCTGTACTCGAACGCCTTGACATCGCTGCCTCCTGGCATTTTTGACCCGCTGACAAACCTGACTACCCTGTGCGTTGTGCAGCAACGTGTGCAGCAACTTGTGCTGGTGCCGCTTGCTGCCCCCGAAGGCCACTGTGTTTGCTAAGCAAACTTTGTTTGGCATGTCACATGGTGCATGATTGCAGGAACATGAAGGACAACGCATTGACATCGTTGCCCCCTGGCATTTTTGACGCGCTGGCCAGCATGGATACACTGTGCGTTGCGCTTTTCCCGCGTGCTCCTGGTGCTTGCTTTGTGTGCTGCCTCGGCGTGCTGCCTGCCATGGCCCGCGGCCCATGCCACGTGCTGGCTACACATGATGTCGCATACATGTACTGCAGGCTGTTGAAACTAACAACGCCTTGACATCGCTGCCCCCTGGCATTTTCGACTCGCAGGCAAACATGAATGCCCTGTAGGTTGTGCTGGTGCCGCTTGCCGCGCTGATGATGTGGCCACTGTGTTTCACGTGCTGCATGCATTGCAGGTGGCTGGACGACAACGCCTTAACATCGCTGCCCACAGGCGTATTCAACAATGTCACAAGCCTGACCAAGCTGTGCGTTGCGTGGTTGCCCTCGCACAGCTGACGGTGTTGCTTCCGCCACAGCCACAGTGACTCGCCGTGGCCGTCGTTGTGTGGCATGTGTTGCAGGTCCTTGGAAAAGAACGCATTGACATCGCTGCCCGACGGCGTCTTTGACAATGCTGTGAGCCTGACGAGGGTGTATGTTGTGCGATGCCGCTAAATTTCTGCACCGTTTGTATGCCTGCATGTAGTTGTGCTGAGTCGTGCTGCTATCGTGTCTTGGTGTGGCATGTGCTATGACAGCGACTTGAACTACAACTCCTTGACATCGCTACCCGCCGGCGTCTTTGACAGTCTGACGAAGCTGACTTTTCTGTTCGTTGTTGCTGCCGAGCAATCATCCCCACGCTGCTGCTGCTGCTGCTGCTGCTGCTGCTGCTGCTGCTGCGACCTGGCCCTTGCCCTGGTCACCTGGGTTTGTCCTCAAACGCCAATGGTGTGGTTGGGGTGTCACAACGTGGTACGGTACAGGTTCTTGGGTCACAACGCCTTGGAATCGTTACCCGCCGGCGTCTTTGACTCTCTGACGGGTTTCGATACCCTGTACGCCGCGTGACTTAAGTCGTTTACGTCTGCTTTGTTTCGTGCTGACGGTACAGCACCGTGGCGGTGCTTGTGTGGCGAATGAGGCAGGGTCTTGTACAACAATGCCTTGCTTTCGCTGCCCACCGGTATCTTTGACTCGCTCGCCAGGTTGCGATTACTGTACGTTGTGTGCGCAACCCGTTGTGTTTGCTGCCACCGAACAACATGATAATGATGTTGGTTTCGTGGGTCACTGTCCTTGGCTGTCGGTACTGTTGCGGTGTGTTGTGCAGGCGCTTGCAAAACAACCTATTGGCATCACTGCCCCCCAACATCGTTGACAATGTGACACAGCTCAAAGAACTGTACGCAGCGTGGATGCTCCGCTTGCTGCTGCTGGCTCCCTGGTGTGTGTGTGCTCATGGTGGTGGCGTCGCTGTGCTGCGGCACATGTGGCAGGAACTTGCACAACAACTCCTTGGCATCGCTAGCCGCCCCTGTATTTCACACTTTGACGAAACTTGAGAATATGTGCGTTGTGTGGTTGACACGGCTGCCAACTGTGACTGCTGGTGACGATGGCGCTGGCGCTGTTGTTGTTGTGTGTGGAGTAACGTGTTGCAGGTTCTTGAGCAGCAACGCCTTGACTTCTCTGCCCTCCGGAATTTTTGCCTCACAGACGAGCATGAGGGTGTTGTATGTTGCTGTTGACGCCTTGTTGCTGCTGACACCTTGTTGCTTCTGACGCCTTGAGGCTGCTACCGCCCTGCAGCTGCTGCTGTGTGATGGCACCGCGGCTATGGTGTGTGGAGTGTGTTGCAGGGACTTGAGCAGCAACGCCTTGACATCGCTACCGACCGCATTGGGGGTAATGAACAACCTGAACAACCTGTGCGTCCTGCTGATTGGCTTTTGGCTTCTGCAGCCGTATTGCGTGTCCTGAGCCGCTGTTGATGGTGCGGCACGGTGTGTGGAATGTGTTGTGTAGGAACCTGGACCAGAACAGGTTGGCATCGCTGCCCGCTGACATCTTCAACTCATCGACGCGTCTGACTTCAATGTGCGTTGTGCAGTTGCTCTACGGCCCCTTGTCTTGCTTTGTGCTCACGATTGTTGCTGGCGGTATTGTGCACATGTGGCACTGCAGCAACTTGAACAACAACAACTTGACATCTCTGGCCCCCGACACGTTTGATTCGGCGACCAGGTTGTGGGCGTTGTACGTTTTGCTATGGAGGACATCGCTGCTGTCGACAACTTTGTTGGGGGTGACTGACGGTGCTCGCACCGTGGATTTGGTTGACAGGCATTTGCAGAATAACTCCTATTCATGGCTTCCGGCCGGCATATTTGAGCCCTTGACGCACTTGGCGACACTGTACGTTGTGTAACAACACACAGCGGGTTGGTATTAGTTACAGTTGTATGTTGCTGGTGTGTTCAACTGGATTCGTTTGTGTGCTCTGCAGCGAACTGGACGTGGCGACATCGTGCACAGCACCAGCCGTCGCGGCCGATTTTCTGTCAACGTTGTACTGTGCATGCGCAGACGACGATGGAGACGGCATCGACAACTGCAGCGAGGAGTGCCCCAACGACCTGACAAAGTTGTGCCGGGCCAATGCGGCTGCAACATTGCTGACAGGGATGACGATGGCGACGGCACCGCCGACTGCTCCACCGACAGCGACAGTTCGGTGGGCCTAATCGTGGCTGCTGCAGTGCTGGGTGTGCTGCTTGTGCTGGCTGTTGTGGTGTTCCTGATTGTCGCACGGTCACGAAGGGGCCGTGATAAGGTAGCTGCCAGTGAAAACGTGTAGCATCCGTGTCCTGTGCAACATAGTGACGATGATATCAAACACTTGTATCTCGTGTGTCACGCACACGGCTCGAATCTCAAGATCTGGAGCTCGGGCCGGTCGCGGAAGTCGGCGTGGATGTCTTCACGTGGAACTTGTGTGGGTGGTTGGAAGTGCTTCTTCATGCGGTGAAAGAACACGCTTTCGATGTCGTTGCGTGGCTGATACCTGCGGAGCAGCTGTCGTTAGAGAACGACCGCACCACGCATATAAGCACACAAGCCAAGCCAAACCGCAATGTACAAACACAAGGCGGTGGAGCCATGACGCAACACCAACACACACACACACACACACACAACACACACACACAACACACACACACACAACACACACAACACACACACACAACACGGAACGCCCCAACGGGTGGAAGTACCCTATCACAACTGCTCCATCCACAGCACACAGTCTCTTGCATGATGCAACGAGCGACGACAGAGCGGCGGCGTAGCTGTATGTGAACCACAACGGCAGCAGAAACGGACAGAACGTGTGTTGTCAAATGCAGCACGGTTGCTTTTTCGCGGCTGGGGCAACACCGCCAAGACGTACGGGCACGCAGCGATGTCCGCGCCAAACACTAATGCCACGTCACCAACTGCAGCCATGGGGTCGACCTCTGGTTCACCAAATGATCCCCTGGCGGTGCTCAGCATATGTTCAAGCAGGTAACCAAGCCAGCTATCCGTGTCAGCGCACAACAGCAACAACAACAACAGCTGCTCGTGTCCCACGCACCACAGGTGATGCACCACTCGGATGCGAGCCCGCACCTCAGGGACATCTTTGAGGTTGGCATCGATGTTGTGAAGCAGCAGCTTCAGCAACTCCTCGTTTCCATCCGTCGCGTACACCATTTTCGCGCCTGCGGAAACACCATCATCGCAGGACACAACAACGCCATCAGCCCTTGTCCACCTCACAGACTGTGTGAGTCACAGTGCTGTACCACCGACCTGCAAGCGCTGCAACGATGGCGGTCAAACCAGCTCCGGCACCAAGCTCGACGCACACCTTCCCCTCGACCAGTTCTGGGTGAGAGTCTATGTAGGCGGCCATAACAACGGCGGAAGGGTACAAGGAGGCACCTGGCAGAGAAGGAAACGCAAACACCGTGTCACGTGGCACACGGAGGGCCTCAGCTCAGTTACTGCAACCCCCCACACGCACGCCCCAATAGACAGTTCCATGTATGTATCCAGTTCATTGGTGCACGTCCACTCACCAAAGCCGAGGCCGGTGTCACCGAGTTCTGAAGGTGATGATGTGGTGTCGCTGCCCGCTTTTCTGCGCTCCCACTGCTGTTGAATCCGCAGCACTCGGCCACCAAAAACAAACAGGCGCTCCTTGAGTGTCTTGGGATCCACAAACTCGCTGATGCATGGTTCCATGACACATACCCAGCGTCAGAACGAAAAACGCACGCAACACACAGCAGCGGCGGTGTGTGTGGTGCGTGCCTGGCGTAGCTAAATGGCACCATGGCCGTGGATCCGTCTTCCACCATGTCACACGCTTCGGCTGCACCCTCCACTTCTTCTGTTTTGTGATGACTCCCCACGTTCTCACCCCCGATCCCGCCCTCAGCCCCGCCGGCCTCCATCATGCACTCGCTGCTGTTTCCGTGCGCACAGCGAGACAAGTGTTGTTTGCATTTGTTTGTGATTGTTTTGATGTTTGTTCCAACATTTTGCCACGTTTTGAGGTGTTCATGTCGGAAATTGACGTGACAGAGTCCTGCTCAACGCATTTTGGAGTGCACCAAGGTGCAGGATACGATCACACCCTGCCGTCCTGCACTGCCACCCTTCGTTCAGGGTCGCCGCGCCCACCCCATCCCCAAGGCGCTCACGCGTGTGTTGTATACATTGTGACCACATCGTGCAACGTGTGCGTGTGTGTTCACAATACGGGCACGTCGCGCCCTTCTGTTCGAGGTACGGGTGCCGCTTTCCGGCCGTTTGTTGGTGGAATGGCGCAGCAACCGTGCGGCTGCAAGCCACTTCTCACGCGCTCGGTATCTGTACCATGTGTTTGTATGCGTGATGAACGCGTGGTTGGGGTGTTTTTGGTTGGTGTGGCTCAGTGAGAAGGGCTGCCACGGGCAGTTCCGCCGAGGCATCTTGGCATTCTGTGCGACATGTCCGACTACGAACTGAGCAAAGCACTGGAGGTGGTGAAGGGCCGAGTGTACTACATCGCAGTGCGCGCCCATCCGCGGCCACGTCCAGACTGCCACTTCTTTTGCATCGACGACACGCTGGTGTACTGGAACTTCTTTCTGGATTTCGGCCCGCTCAACTTGGGACAAACATACCGATTCTGCACAATCCTGCACACTCTGTTGACTTCGAAGGAGTACCAGAACTTGCGAATCTATTATTACAGCTCCACGGATCCGCACAAGCGCACCAATGCAGCATGGCTGGTGTCTGCGTACCGAATGATGTACATGGGGCTGACGCCAGAGCAGGTGCGGCAGCTTGGGGCTGTGACTGCGGGATGGCGCTGGTTGTCACTCACGTTGCGCGAGCTTGCGATGTGCAGGCATTCAAGCCGTTTGAGCGCACCCAGACACCGTTTCCTTTCTTCCATGATGCATCCCCTTTCGTGTGCACCTACAACCTGTCCATCTTGGACTGCTTGCGCGGCATGAAGAAAGCCCACGACTGCGGCTTCTTCAGCTTCGACAAGTTTGACATCAACGAGTACGAGTACTTTGAAAAGGTCGAGAATGGCGACCTGAACTGGCTCGTGTACGGCCGGTTCTTGGCCTTTGCCGGCCCGCACGAGAAGCGAGCGATGACAGCCGAGGGGTACACCACACTGTGCCCCGATGACTACATCCCGTACTTCAAGAAGAAGAACGTGAGCCTGGTGGTGCGGCTGAACAAGAAGTACTACAACCAGAAGCGCTTCTTGAATGCCGGCATCGACCACGTGGACATGTACTACATGGACGGAAGCAACCCGCCGAAGCACATCCTCGAGAAATTTATCGAAGTGTGCGAGAACGCGAAGGGTGCCATCGCGGTGCATTGCAAGGCAGGGTTGGGACGCACCGGCACCTGCATTGGCGCCTACCTCATGAAGCACTACCGTTTCACAGCAGGTACGCATGGCATCCGCACCCGCCGCACCCTTTGTGGGTGCCTGTGAGGCGCTGCTGCCGCATGCTGCGTCTTTTCTGTGTCGCGTCTCCTCTCATGTTTGGCACGTTGTGTGGTGGTGTGGTGGTGTGGTGGTGTGGTGCTGTCCCTGTGGCGGTGGGTGTGCTGGCTTCGTGGTGGGTTGGTGCTTTTCCGTGGTGTTGGGGTTTGCTGCTGCCGCTGCGTCGCCGGTCCGGTGGCCTGGCTTCCTGGTGGTGGCCTGGCTTCCTGGTGGCCCCGGCCGCGGCCCCAATACAGCGGAAGTGATCGGCTGGTTGCGCATCTGCCGCCCGGGCAGCATCATCGGCCCCCAACAGCACTTCATGAAGGAAATCGAGCGCCCCATGTGGGCGGCGGGCGATGCATACCGCCGCCGCCAAAAGAAAATCAACGCCGCCGCCGCCGCTGCTGCTGCTGCGGCACCTGGCGCGCCGTCCTCGTCCAAGCTCGACCCCGGCAGCGGCAGCGGAAGCGGTGGCAGCAGCAGAGTCGTGACGCGGTCCATGGCACGCGCGCGCGCCGCCGCGCCGGGTGCTGGGTCTGGTGCGAGTGGCAGTGCGTCGCGTGGCTCCAGAAAGACAGGTTCGGGGTCCCGAAGCGCGGTAGCGGATCGCATGTCGTCCTTGTCTCTTGGATCTTGTGCGTGCTACGCTTGCGCGCTCATCCCCTTCCCCCCTCGCACCATCTTGCCCGTGCTGTGTTGTTGGTGATGTTGTGTGTGGTCTGTGGTGGCGGCGGTGTGGCTGCGTTGGTGTTGGTTGTTCGTACGCTGGCGTGACCGTTCGACGTGTTGTTGTGCGATTGCCGTTGCTTGTGGCCCCACAGCTTCGCGTAGTTCTGGATACGGACGATCACGCTCTGGGAAGAAGGCCTCCTCCTTGTCTTCTGCAGGACGGCTAGGACTGTCAAGGTCTCTTGCGTCGCCCAACCGATCCACCCGGCGCACGTCACCGATCCGCGGTGGGCCGTACAGCCCGTCCTCTGTGCAAAGCGATGCTTCCCAGGGTGACGAGCTCCGTGCAGCACGCCAAAAGCGTTCTCCCGCAGCTGGAAGCCGGCGCACAAAGTTTGGGTACCGTGGATCGTCCTACAAGTGATGACTCGTGGTGGAGGAATAGCGAGCGAGCAGCAGACAAAAGAGAGGGGGGGGCTTTTTTTGGTTTGTTGTAGTTGGCGGCTGCTTGTGTTGACGTAAGCCCACCCCACAACAGCGTGGCCGGTGCAGAATAGTGTGGGCAGTGGTGCATAATGTGTTCCTGTGGGCCCTTCGGGCTCCTCTTTCTGGGGTTCGGATGAGCCTACCCAGACACATGTCACAGGCTGATTGATATCATATCTACCATCGGGTCTTGGCATGTCATGCGCAGCTTTGTGCCACACCCCTATCAGCAACGGACCGGACGCCATGAACAAGCGTGGAAGAGCCAACATAACTGGCGGAGACGACCTTGTAGATGACTGGCTTGTAGAGGATGTGGGGTTGGACAGTGGTTCCGATGACGGAGCTGCGTTGCTTGAAGGTGAGTGTGTCGGGGTGGTCTTGCCATCAAGCATACGCGCCTTGACACTCACAGCGTGGTGTGCCAATCCGAGTGAGGCAGACGAGCAAAAGAGCGGCGACCGCGGTGCCACAGATGATGCGAATGCCAAGGAGCAGACCGAACAGGAAAAGAAGAGGAAGAAGAAGCAGCGAAGGAAGAAGAAGAAGGCGCGGAAAAGTCAGGGCAAGCCAGGCGCAGCACATGACATCAGCTGTGCCAGTGCCTGCGCGCAGCGGGACTTTCTCTGGACGACTTTCAAGTCCACCGTGGGCAAGGACATGACAGAAATCGAATCAGGACCTCCTCCACCGGGTATGTTGAGCCATTGCCATGCCATTGCCATGCCACGACACGATCCCATGCTGTTTTGTCGCCCCGCCCGCGCGGGTTTCCACCCCCCAGATTCTGCCTTCGTGTCGCTGCCCAGCGTGCCTCGCTCCACGCTGAACTTTGCAAACTTCATTAAAGCGGCTGTGCCCTCCTTCAAGCGCTCCATCATGTGGTCTCGCAACTCCAAGCGAGCGCCCGGTCCTCCGACGGTCATCGTTGTGTGCTCCTCTGCCCGTCGCTGCGTTGAGCTGCTCAAGTACGTGCCTGCAGAGTCCAATCACACCACGCATGACGCATGTGATGGACGCGCACATCTTGCCTTACATGGGGTGTGGCCTTCATTGTGTGTGGACCCACGACAGGCCGCTGGCTGCCTTCAAAACACGCGTGCTGAAGCTGTTCGCGAAACACACGAAGCTGGAGCAGCAGCAAAACTTGTTGGCATCCGGCACAGTGACGCTGGCTGTCGGAACCCCTGCTCGCATCAGGTGTGGATGCTGTATTTGGTGTTGGTGTGGTGTCGGTGCAGCTGGTGTTTGTTCTTGTATCGTTGACGGCTGGGGCGGCGTTGGCCAATGCGCCACTGTTGGCAGGGCGTTGATTGAGCGGGGATCCTTGAAAGTCGGGGAGTGCCACGTCGGCAAGGCAACGTACCCCGCCTTGGTCGTGTTTGACATGGTTAGAGATGCGAAGACGTTGACGTTGCTGGATCGGCGTGAAACAGTAGGAGAAACGATGCTCCTGTACCACCAACACTTGAGCAGACCTGTAGATGAAGGTCGTGTCAAGCTTGCGTTCTTTTAGAGAGGTGCATGGCGAACTTCCAAGCGCTAAGCTCTACATACGCCATCTATGGCTTGAACTGCAACCCCTGGTGTGCCAGGTAGCTCAATCAATAGTCGTACCCAATCGCGTCCCAGAAGTCAGCGCACAGTGCCACTCCGTTCTGGTTCACACGCGTATCAGCCAGGACAATGTTCTCGCGCCCACTCACGGTGAACTGCTCCCAGTTCACTTGGGACGAAGCACCCGCTGCGAGATCGAGCACGCCACACACAGGTGAGCAACCCCACCGATCCAGCCACCACCCTACCCACCACGACACGGCCACCTACTGTTGGGGTCACCATGGATAGCAAACGACGTCCAGTAGTCGACGAAGGCTTGTGAAAGGTCCTGCTCAACCGGGGTCATCCTGTTCCATGGAAAATCACCACGCGACACAACAAACAAGCGGGAGAAAGCAAAGAAACAGAACACTACAATGAGTGGTGGCTGCCATTTGCTCCGTGGTGGCTTGTCTGCTCGACTCACGTGAAGTTGGCCACGGGGGATGTAACGGTGGTGAAGTGGAACACCATCGGGAGCTCAGAGCCGTGGCACGTCTGTGGTGGTTGGGCATCCAGTGGCACAGCACAACAACACATGGGTGCGTCATGATCAGGGATGAATGGAGCGTGTAGTTGCAACCATGAACACGCGGCACACATGACGGTGCCGGCTAGACAAATAACAAATGACGTACGCGGTTCTCGCAAATGGTGGGCAGCCCAAACTTCGGGAACAGGGTGGGGTCGCTAAGCACATGGTCGTAGACGTAGCTGCGGGGTTGGAGGCACACACACACACGCACACGTACATAGCGAAAAAGGTGACCACATACGCACACAACGTTGCAAAACAAGCCACACATACATGTATGAAGCAGAGCCTGCCTTGGTAGCGGCAATAGCGAACTGCTCTGAAGCACAACGGAACCTGAAAAGAAACAACGGGTGCACACATCGCGTCAACACACTTCAGAAACGCAAGCAGCAAGTGACCCCCCTCCATCAACTACTACACAAAACACGCACCACCAGTCCGTCAAGATGCGAGACAGGATGGTCCGTGCGTCACTAGAGTCATGGATGGGCTGTCACAACCACGCAGTCAACATGAGATCAGCACCTTGTTACACATAGCTGGCGTGGTGTTTCGTGCAGCAGGGAAACGTACCGCGTAAAAGTCCAGAATCTTGGCAGCGTTAGTCTGCTTCGCGGCAAGGGCACCACGGATGCAGCAGATAGATACACACACGCGCACACACGCACACACACACGCATGTATGCGTGACTCACACTTGGAGCGCACCAGTGCGCAACCATCCATCCCCACGACAACCTCCTCACCCACCTTGCCAAAGAGCAGATCCATGGCCAAGTCGAACAAAATGGGGTTGAGCGCCTTTTCCAGCGCCGCGTACACAAACGTGGAGCCCTCGTTCTGGTTGGTGCCCAGCAGAATGGGCACGCCCTTGGTGAAGTTACCGGCGGGAAGGGCAACCATGGGGTTCTGTGGAATGAGCACGCCATCGATGGTGGGGGTGCACATCAGGAATGCGTCCAGGATGTGGTGCCAGTTGGCCTCCGCAATGATGACGACGTCTCCGCCTGTCTTGGACCACGCGTCTTCCACGTCCTTTGTGTCCGCGGCTTGCATGCAGGTGGTGTTGCACACGGAGCCGGACCTGAGAAGTCAAGTCAGTGTGGCTGTTGGTGAGCGGGGTGGGGTGACCCAAAGCAAAGCAAGCAACGACACACAGCAGTCGAGCAACAACACGCGACTCGCAAGACGCAAGCGTAGTGTGTGTGTGTGTGTGTGTGGTGTCATGCATGAATGAAACGTGGAGCAAGGCTCAGTGGGGGGGGAGGAGGGCTTGAAGAGCAAGGCGTGAAAAGGTGTGTGCGGCTGTGAACTAGGCAGCGGGGTCGGCCAAACATAAAGGGGCACAGTAGCTGCAACTCTCATCACCTCCGGCCGACATGGCGCCTAGGTGCCATCCTCAGAACGAGGATGACGAAAGGCGGCACCACATCGAAACGACAATCGGTTGTTCCGTCCATGTAACGAACGCGTACGTGGGAGGGTGCTTTGCGGCTCCACAACAAACAGGAGCCCCAGGGGGACTACAACTGTCGTGGCGTGGAACTTCACACAATAGCGTGGTACGCGCCCTGACATATGGGCGGGGGTGTTGTGTGTGTGGGAGAATGTGTGTGGGAGAATGTGTGTGGGAGAGTGTGTGGAGGGGTAGGAAGGAAGGGCATCGTACACCACACAACAAACAGCACCAAAGCCAAGCCAAGCCAAGCCAAGCCAAGCCAAGCCAACAAGCCCGCACCTTGATCTGCGTGTCCGTGAACAGGAACACGGTGGACTTGCCCTCGAGGCCCGCCTTGCGGTACAGCGTCCGCAGGTCCTCCTGGAACTCCATGCTGCGGTACAGCTTCGTGATCTGGATCTGGAACACGTCCATCTCCGACACGTACGCCGCCAGCCGCGTCAGGCTCTGGCGCCCGCTGCCGCCGACGCCCACCAGCATGGCGTTGCCGCGGGGCAGCGACAGGATGCGCTGGATGCGCACCACGTGGCGCATGGCGTCGCGGAAGATGACCAGGTCCATGGGCAGCACGTTGGCCTCCAGGTTGTAGTCCTCCAGGCGCTCCTCCAGGATGCGCTTGAGCTTGTCCAGGTCCGTGGCCTCCTCGTACGGCGCGGCGCCGTCGCCGACGGGCTCGGACAGGAAGTTGCAGTAGACGGGGCCGGCCAGCGCGTCCTCCAGCCCGCTCATGACGGAGGTGAAGGAGGAGTTGAGGGCGGAGGTGAGGCGCTCGTCCACCAGGTTGCGGAACTTGGCCTGGTCGTCGGTGGTGGTGAAGCGGTCCGAGAAGACGCGGGAGCACTCGTGCACCCACAGCCGCAGCAGCGACTCGCGCGAGTCGAAAAAGTCGCGGTCGGCCTGCAGCATGCCCTGCACCACCTTGGAGATGTCGCGCATGTTGAACAGGTAGTGGCACTTTTGCGGCGTCGGCAGGAAGGTGTGCTCCACGGCGTGGAAGAGGGACACCGTCGCCGCCACCACCGCCGGCGCCATGGGCTTGATCTCGTCCTCGAACTCCGACAGCTTGGGCGCCAGGATGCACTCGAACACGCGGCGCACCTGGGCCTCGGCCGGGAAGGTGAAGTTGAGGACGTTGAACCGCGTCTGCAGGCGCTCCGAGATCTTGCTGCGGCCGCCGCCCGGCGGACCCATGGCCGCCACCAGCTGCATGTCCAGGATGTACCGCCACGTCTGCTTCTGGCGGTCGTACCAGCCGCCGTAGTCGATCCACTGCCGCAGCAGCTCCAGCGGCGGCTGGCTGCCGAACAGGTCCTTCTTGGGCATGTTCAGGTCGTCCACGAAGGTCACCAGCTTGCGCCCCGCGGTGGGGCCCAGCTTGTCCTTCGCGCGGCGCTCCAGCACCCCCTCCAGGATGTCCTGCGTCACCACGGAGCTGGTGGCGGCGGAGAAGTACATGGTCTGCGTCTGGAACTTGTCCTTGGGCAGCAGCCCCAGCTGCTGCTGCACCAGCACGCTCTTGCCCGTGCCCGTGTTGCCGGTGCACAGCACGTGGCACCGGGTGTGGATGAGCTGCGACAGCACGAACGAGTTGCGCAGCGTGTCCACCGTCGGCACGATGACGGACGACAGGTCGCAGCCCATGTCGCGCGGCGGGCGCCACGACGACGACACCTTGTCCTCCCACAGCTTGAAGTCCTTGGTCTTGGGGTCGACAAAGTACTCGTACACGCTCTGCATGGGCGGGTACTGCGCCTCCACGTTGCGGATGCACTCGTCCACCTTGCGGCGCCCCGCCTCCGTCGCCGTGGCGCCCATGCTCCACGTCAGGCAGAACGTGAACCACTTCTCGCACAGCGCAAAGTAGCCGTCCGCGTCCGCGGCGCGGTCCAGGCCGTTGGCGGGCGTGAGCAGCGCGTCCAGCAGCTTGCACAGGGACTGCACGCCGTTGAACTCGGAGATGGGCACCAGCTCCTCCACCTCCTTGCGCTTCACGACGCCCAGCTTGCTCAGGTACTTCTCGAACAGCGCCAGGAAGAACTCGCGCTCGTCGGCCGCCTCGAACTTGTTCTCCACCCAGCTCTTCACGAAGGGCTGCCAGCCCAGGTCGTCCACGTCCAGGTACACCATGCCGGCGCGCGACACCGTGGCGGGCGACGCCACCGCCAGGTCCTGCACCTCGAACAGCAGCGACATGGTGCCGGACATGGAGATGCGGTCGCCGTTGATGAGCGTCAGCGTCTTGTTGTCGTCCATCACCGTGTTCATGCTCTCGATCCACAGCGTGTCCACGGGGCCATCCAGGATGAGCCACTTTTCGTCGGGCTTGTCGTCCTTGGAAAAGTTGCGGAACACGGACGACAGGATGCCGTCCGTCCACTCCATCGTTTGCAGGTCGTACGCGCCGTACAGCTCGTTCATGGAGATGGACTTGGGGTTGATGACCTGCGTGCGCACAAACGTGTAGCCCTCCACGCCCCGCTTGGCCATGGTGCTGCGCGCCTTCGCCAGCATCGTCCAGCACGTCGACTTGCCCGACAGCGACAGGCCGACCAGCATGTTGCAGTGCCGCGTGGCCTTCGAGTCCCGCAGCTCGATGCACTTCTGCACAATGACCGGGTGCTTCTGCAGCCCGGCGCCCGCCAGCTCGTCGCGGATCACGTCGCCCAGGTCGCCAAACTCGTACGGCGGCAGGTCCAGCGCCGGGAACAGGTCCGACAGCAGCAGGCGGAACAGCTGCGCGTCGGCCTTGATGAACTTGGGCAGGTTCATGTCGCGGATGGCGCGCAGCATGATGAGCTCCTCGTTGATGGTGGGGTCTTCGCGCTTGCGGGCGCCGGCGCACACCAGCACGCCGCGCAGCGACCGCAGGCCGTAGTCGTAGTGGTCCTGCTTGGACAGCTGCTGCACCATGAGGCCGTACAGGGTGACGGTCTTCTTGGCCAGGATGCGGGAGCCCTGGAAGCCCTCGGCCTGCAGCATGACCTCCGCGATCAGGGCCAGGTCCGGCACCATCATGGCGACGGGGCGGAAGAGGGACTTGAGGTTGTCGGGCAGCTCCGTGCGGCCGGCGTACCCCGGGTTCATGGTGATGAAGATGCCGCAGTTCCAGTTGCACTTGATCTCGCTCTGCATGAACAGGAAGCGCGTCTTGCGGGCCTTGATGGCGGACATGATGGCCAGGATCTGCTGCGCCACCACGCTCAGCACCTCGATCTCGATGCGGTTGAACTCGTCGAAGCACCCCCACCCGCCGGACTGCACCAGCCCCGAGAACATGCGGCCGACGGAGATGTAGTCCAGGCCGTCGGAGCAGTTGAACACCACCACGAACTTGGCCAGGTTCTTCCCCAGGTCCTTCACCGTCTCCGTCTTGCCCGTGCCGGCGGGGCCCATGGGCGAGCCGCCGCGCTGCAGGTGCAGTGCCGTGGTCAGCGTCAACACGCAGCGGTCCGTGAGCGGCGTGACCACCAGCCGGCCGTTGTTGCCCTGGTACTCGTAGCCAAAGGTCAGCGTGCAGTTGGTTTGCTTCACGACGCACTGGCCGAAGCGCCCCTCGTCCTTCTGGAAGTACAGGCGCAGCTGCGACAGCCACTCAAAGTCGTTCACGTTGCTGCAGCCGGCCTTGATGAGACGCTCCATGATGTCGCGGTGGTGCAGCTCCACGGTGATGAGCGCCACCAGCTTCTTGCGCGTCACCTTCGCCAGCGGCTTGCGCACGATGGCCGCCAGCTTGTTCAGGTACACGTTCTGCTTGCGGCGCTGCCCGCGCATGGCGCTCTTCTGGCCGTTGGAGATGGACAGGAACTGCTTGGTGCAGGCGACGGCGAAGGTGATCATGCCCGTCGTCAGCAGCAGCTGGCCCGGGAACTCGTTGATCCACCGCTCCTTGTTGCCCTTCACGCCCTGCACGCTGCCCCGCAGCACCTTCTGCAGCGCCAGGATCATGGCGTCCTCAATGAGCAGCAGCCACTCCTCCACGGGCCCGTCCACGATGACGTTCTCCACAAACGCCACCTCCTCGCCGTCGTTCGCGCGCATGCCCTCCGCCTCCACCGTGCGGTTCCCGCGCTCGCCCACCGGGATCATCTGCAGGCGGTGGATGCCCGCGAAGCACTTGTCGATGTGCTTCTGCACCTGCTGCGGGTCCCGCTGCTGGCCCAGGATCTCCAGCAGGTCGTCGTTGGAGAGGAAGTAGAAGCGCGGGAAGCGCTTGCGCTTGGTCTCCAGGTACTGGTCCAGGCTCTTCTGGATCTGCTGCAGCTTGTCGTCCATGTCCGTCAGCGTCTCCAGCATGCCCTCCGCGGTGCACGCCCGCAGCGCGTTGGGGTCCGCGTGGATGGCCTCCGTGTTGGTGCGGTACGTCTGGTTCACCTCGTCGAACAGCGTGCTCTCCCGCGGCAGCTGGCGGCGGATGTCCTCCGAGCTCATGAAGATGGACTCGAGGTACATCCACTGCCGCTGCACCGCCAGCTGCAGCTCCACCACCTCCGACACCAGCCCCAGCGACGTCTCCCAGTGCACGATGCGCTCCTCGAAGGCCTTGAAGAACCGCGAGGCCTTCATGGAGGACAGCGTCACGCTGTCGTCCTCCAGCTGCGTGAACAGGTCCTCCGTGGACCGCACCTTGAAGTACACCTCCTTGTACGGCGCCATGTCGATGATGATGCCAGACCACGCCTCCTCGATGCCCGTCAGCGCCTGCTCGATGGCCAGCTCCTTGTTGGCGTTGGACGACAGCTCGCCGATGAACTCCGCGTGCATGTGCAGCCCCAGCGAAAACACCTTCTCGAGCGTAAAGTCGTCGCCGTGCGGGTCGAACGGCTTGTTGATCTCCTCCAGCAGCTGCTCCCAGTGCCGCTCCCGCATCGCCGGGTTCTTGAGGTCCTGGATGAGCGGCATGGTGGCGCGGAACTGGTCGATTTTGGCCCGCAGCGCGCCCCACACGCCCCACCCCTTGATCTCCCGCATCTTGCCCACCGTCTTGTTGAACAGCGCCGCCTCCTGCTCCATGTCCTCCACCACCAGGTCCCGGAACTTGCCCGACTTCCACGAGTCCCACTTCGCGTCCCAGTCCCGCGTCACGCCCCACACGTGCTCCAGGTTCTTCAGGTCCCGCTCCAGGTCCTTGATCTCCTTCGGGTCCGGCGGCGGCAGGTCGAAGATCTCCAGCCCCGGCTTCAGCGCCAGCTCCTTGGCCCGGCACGCGTCGGCCTGCTCGCGGTAGTCCTGGATGAGCTCGAAGGCCTGCTCCATGGTCACGTCCGAGCCGTAGGGCAGCGCCGACTTGGACGCCTTGCGCGTGTCCGTGGCGTGGGAGGTGAACGCGTCCAGCGCGTTCTGCAGGTCCTTCTTCATGTTCTTCTTGCTGCCCGCCAGCATGGTGGCCACCTCGTCCAGCATCACCTTGAACGCCTCCCAGTCGCTGCGCAGGGACCCCAGCAGCTCGGTCTCCTCCTTCGTCACCACCACGTCGAACTTGGCCAGCGTCTGGTACCGCGCCTCCAGCGGGTCGAACCGCGCCTCGGTGTCCTCCAGCTCGTGCCGGCACCGCCGCAGCAGGTTCAGGCTGTTGCTCAGCTCGTCCAGCGACAGCGGCTTGCGGCGCAGCGACGCGGTGGTGGTGGCCACGTAGTCCCGCAGCTCAAACAGCTCCGTCTTGGCGTTGGAGTTGAGCAGGCCCGTGAGGTGGCGCTGCCACTGCTGGCAGTGGTCGATGAGCGCGGCCTTGAGCAGCGAGCAGTCGATCTTGATGAAGTTCACCGTCTGGTTCACGTCCTCGCCCTTCATGATGTCCACCTGCGCGTCGCGGTACCGCGTGATGTCAATGTCGAACTGCATCAACGGCCGCCCGGCCTTGGCGTAGCGCCGGATGAAGTTGTCCTTGTCCGTCTCCCACAGGTGCTTGTACTTGTCCCAGTACGTCAGGTGCTGCTGCAGCTGCGTCGCACTGGCCGACATGCCGTTCATGATGGCCACCAGGATGTTCAAAATGTCCTCGTCGTTGCTCACCACGTCGTAGAACGACGGCAGCGTCGCCCGCTCCTCGCGCCCGTACATGTCCACCTTGCCGCCGTCGTCGCCGCCGCCGGCCCCGCGGTGACCGCCGCCCTTCAACGCGCGTGGCGCCGCGCGGTAGCCGTCGATTTCGGCCTCCAGCACCTCCGAGAGGCGGGGCACCACGGCGATGACGGTGATCAGCTCCTTGGACACGACGTTGGTCATCTGGGTGAGGGCGATCATGGTGGGCTTGAACTCCACGCGCGACGACTCCAGCACCACGTTGACCTTGAACAGGGGCTGGGGGTCGTTCTTGGCGTCGCCGTTGATGGCGCGCGACAGCTCGTGCAGCGACTTGCGCACCGTCTTGCGCAGGCTGTCCTGCACCCGCTTGTCCGTCTCCTTGGTGAACAGCGCCCACTCCCGCTGCACGTCCGCCGGATCGTGGCGGAAGTGCTCGTACATCTGCTTCATGATGTTCTTGGTGCTGTTGTGGCACTCGAGGAGCTTGGCGCGCACGCGCTCCCGGTGGCGCGCCTGCTTGGCCTGGAACACGCCGTCCTCGTGCACCAGGTTCTTCTCAATGTCGATGAGCAGCGTGCTGGCGATGGTCTCGCAGTTGCGGCGGATGCGGTCCTTGTTGGTCTTGAACTCGCGCACCAGGGCGTAGGCGTCGGCGCAGTGCTTGCGGCACTCCTTGACGTACCACTCGATGACGCCCTTGGATGCCCAGGTGAGCTTGTTCAGCCCCGGCCCGATGCGCCGGTCCAGGCGGCGGATCACCTCCGAAAACAGCTTGCGCTCCTGCGGCGACAGGTCCTCGATGATGCGGTTGTAGTCGCACACCACCAGCAGCACGTTCTCCCGCAGGATGCGCAGCTTCTCCTTCTGGTTGGTGATGTCGTGGGCCACGTACGGGATCTGCACCTCGCCCTGGAACTTGCCCCAAAAGTGCACCTCCTGGAACAGCCGCAGCAGGCCCTTGTGGAAGTTGCACTCCAGCAGCCCCGCGGTGGTGCGCGTGATGAGCCCCGTCTGGTTGATGCCCGCCTGGTGCCCCGCCAGCATGCCCTGCTCGCCCGACGCCGCCGGCACGCGCACGATGAGCGGGTTGTTCAGCCGCGCCGCCAGCTGCGCCTGGTCCAGCTCGTTGAGCTCCGCCAGCCAGTCGCGGTGGCACTTGCGGATGTGCTCCTCCAGCACCTGCATGAGGTTGTTGTAGTGCAGCTCCGTCTGCGCCGTGTCCTGGTTGCGCGTCAGGTAGTGCGCGGACGCCAGGTGCGTCCACGCCGCCTCCGTCTTGCGCATGAGGCCCCGCGCCCACAGCGCCGAGCCGGCGAACCGCGGCTGGTTGGCGGGCAGCGGCGGCGCCAGGCGGTTGGCCTCAAAGTACTGCTTCGTCTGCGCCACCTGCGCCTTGAACAGCATGAACACCATCAGCGTGCGGTGCTCCACGGCGCGCTTGATGGTGGGGCGCTTGGCGAGGGAGTGGAACGCCTCCAGCAGCTGCACGTTGGCCTCGATGGTGCCGACGCCCTCAAAGGCGCCGGTGATGACGTTGCCCATCATCACCTCCAGGTCCTTCACGCCGTTCTTGAAGTGGTTGTAGTCGTCGTGCCACTGCGTCGCCTTCACGTCCAGGATGGTGTCGCGCAGCACCCGCAGCTTGTCAATGTGCACGCGGAAGCGCACGTCGATGCCCTCCAGGCTCTTCGCGATCTCCGGGCCGCGGCTGCCGCCAAAGCACGGCAGCGGCGACTGCTTGCCGCCGGGCAGCGTCTTGCGCGCGAACTGGATCTGGCCCTCGCACACCTCCAGCAGGTCGCGGCAGCGCTGCACGAACGCGTCGATCTGCGCAAAGATGTTGGCCGGGTCAAAGTCCCAAGGGCGCGGCGGCAGCGCCGTGGAGCGCTCGATGGCGGCGGCGGTGCGCTCGTACGCCACCTTCCACGCGTTGCCGCAGGAGATGCTCTCGTTCAGCGAGTTCACGGCGTCCAGGACGTCGCCGTCGAAGATGTCGTCCAGGTTGATCTTCTCGCAGCACCGGTTGATGATCTCGTTGGACACCTTGCGCAGCAGGCCGGTGAGGCGCTCCGGCGACGTGTACTTGCGCGACACGGTGCCGATGACGCGGATGCGGTTGAGGAGCCCGGGCAGGATGGCGGGGATGTCCTTGGGCTCCGCCTGCGCCAGGCGCTCGCACGGCTCCGTCAGGATGTTGAGGAAGCGGAGGTTGTCCTGCGCCTCCATGCTGCCGGTGCGGATGAGCTCGGCCAGCTTCTCGAAGGGCGCCAGGAAGGACGACTTGGCGGCGGTGAGGACGGCGACGATCTTGAGCACGCCCGGGCGGTTCAGCTGCTCCTTGATGCCGCTCAGGTCCACGGTGCGGCTGCGCCAAAAGTGGATCTCCTCCAGCGGCCCGGCGGTTTCGGCGTGGTGGGCGTTGTCTTCGTTGTTCACCACCTGGCAATGGCGGCGCACCACAAGCACCGACGCCGACGACACAAAAGGGAATACACAACCGCAGACGTAAGTACAACCGCCGCAATACATGCATGCACATGCACGCGCACGCACATGCACGCGCACGCACATGCACGCGCACCAACACCACAACACATCACCACTGCCGCACCTCCTTAATCTGTCGCGTCCAGTGGATCACGGTGGACTCCAAGCGCTGCACCAGGTCCTTGTCTGATGCCGCGAGGCTGACGTCGTTGCCCTCCAGCACGCTACCTTCGCGCGGAAGGTACAACACGGTCTTCCCACGTGCCTGGTACGCCGTCTCAGTCAAGGAGGCCATGAAGCGGTGCAACTGACCGGTGAAGTCTTTGCGCACACTCTCTGGCCACGACATGTTGGCAATCACCCGTGGGACGAACACGCCAGACATGATGCGCAGCAACGAGTCCATGCCGCCGCCGTTCACCAAACCGAACTGCACGTGCTGGGCAATGTTCTCCAAGCTGGGTGGCTCACCGCGCCGCACAAACCACATGAACTGCTCGGGTGCAGCGCTGGCCACCTTCTCCATGCGCACGAACCGCAGGCGGTTGTCAGCGACGTATGCGACAAGGCGCGTCGACTCGGGAAGGGCCAGGAAGTCGGTGACCCATGTGGTGCACTCATCGCCCCACATGCTGGGACGGTAGCCTCGCAACCGCACGCGGGCTCGCACCCAGTCCACCATCGCACGCATCTCCGGGTCCTCCGGAACTCGCGACGGCGCCTCGGAGCGAGCATCAGCGGTGGGTGCAATGCTCATGATGACACACTGGAAGTGTTGCTGGGCTTGGGCGGTCGCACCGCGGCGTCAAAGCAGTCACCAACGCAGAGTGGGCCTGGGGTCGAGCGGTGGCGAGAACCACACAAACTCCCAACGCTGCCGTGTGCGGCGGCGCGTTCGGATTTGCACCGGTGTATGCGTATCTGATATTCAGCAGCAGCCACCACAGGGGGTGTGCGCTTGGTTGGGCTGCGCGGCACGCGGAGCCGCGACAGATGTGCAGTGCACTGGTAACCTTTTGAATGCAGCGGCCACCACTCCAAGAGTTGAGCCACGGCGACCGAACGGAAAGGTTCGTGGCAGTACACTTCCGAGGAAGCCCGGAGAAGATACTTTTTAATCATAGACACGATGTACAGCAATTCTCCCTTTTCCACCGCGTCCGCTGTGTGTTTCACCGCAGTGGCCCTTGTCGCCGCCGAATTACGATTCGCCGAAACAGTCAAAACAAGGGAAAAGGGGAAATTGGCCCCCGAAACTGCAGCGTGCATGGCGTCCGCAGCTGCAACGGCATCTCCACTATCCGCACTGTTGTGTTGGATTTGGGTGCCGGTTCCAAGAACCCAGAGGCACGCAAGCACCGAAGCCTCGTGCTGTGGTGTGCCTGTACCGTGCTGGTGTCTCTGGGCAGGTCAGCTGGCAGACGGCCCTGAGCCATGGACAATCGAGCTCTGGCGGCACTCATGCCCGAGGGCAGTGTCGATGTGTCGTCACCCTTGTGGTCACTTCACCAGCATCCATCCACGGCCACGGCCCCAGCGGCCCAGCACCGCCGACGACGCAAGACATTACCAAGTGCCGGGCCGAAAGCGAAGCAAAGCAAGGTACGTGCATGTCGGGGGTGGGTTGGGTGCTTGCGGTGTGGTATGCGTCCCTGATGCTGTCTCCACTGCGCTGCCTGGCTTGCTGCGATGGCGTGGGATCGGCACCGTGTCCGCGCACATCGCCCCGCCCCTCCCACAGAACTCGGGTCGCCAAGTGTCTGGACTTCGCACGTTGAAACGTGGAGCGGCTGGACCACCGAGCACGACTGGCGTCGGCGGCGGCGCCATGGTGCCCAGCATCACCAGCAACACGCGTGGCTACCGGGGTCCGCGATCCATGGGCACCACCGGCGCTCAACTAATGGGAAAGGCGCTGCAGGGTGGCGCAGCGTTGATACCTCCACACCCACGCCGGACGTCCACGACGACGCGCAAGTCCCTGTCCCAAAGCTTGGGTGCGCGACGTGGGCCATCTCGCCCGCTGCAATTGCCTCCGACGGGCCGCACAGCCGGGATCACAACCGCAACCGGAACCGGAACCGGAACCGGAACCGGAACCGGCATCGGCATCGGGGTGGGGCTTCGGCCGGCTTCCAGCGGGGCTCCCGCTCGCGCCTCACAGCCCCCTCGCCAACGCGCTGCGTCTTCGTCTGGCACGGGCGCGCACACGCGGGCGCAGCGGCTGCTGTCGTCCACGATGCCGGAGGCGGGGGGGAGGGGTGGCGGCGGTGGTGCCTGGAGCACGCGCCGAGGGGGCAACAAGTACCCGTTTGATGAACGTGTGCAGCAGGGCATCAAGTCTGCCGGTCGCACGGCTCGGCCGTCCCCCGTCAAAACGCGGCAGGCCATATCGAGGCCGCGGACGGCGGACGGGAGCAGCCTCGGGAAAGGCAGCGGCGGGCCCTCTGTTGCATTTGGAGGCCGAACCAAGCTGATAATGCAGGCACGGCGGGCGCAGCCACGTGACGCAAACCACCCGAGTCTTCACTTCCTTCCAGATTGTGACGAGGCGCTGGATCCGGTCACGCGGGAAGCGGTCATGCATGAGTGGGTCACCAGCTACACTGAGGAGGCCGAAGTGTTCAGCAGCGTCGTCGTCAAGAACTTGGCCAAGCTGAAACGTGCCGCGGTGTTTGGCTCCCGTTTGGAGTCCCCTAACACACTGGAAACGGCCGTCGCGTTCGAGGTGCTGGAGGAATTGGCGTCGGTCTTTGGGCGCTACCGCACCTTGTTGGAGGAGGTAACCAAGACGCTTCGGCGGGCAGTGTACCAAGACGTGGCCAAAATTGAGGAACCAGACATGAACGGCGGTGACACCATGGCTGGTGGCAACACCGCGGCTGTGAGTGGTGACGCGCCCATCTTCATGGACAACGGACACCGTCGCTCTGGGAAGCCCACCTCGCCGTCCAACGCAGCGCGCGCCATTAGCACACCTCAAGTGGACGAGGTTGTGGGACTGCCGATTACGCGGGTGCCGTCCCCCACACCTGTTTCTCCACATGCCACCGCCCCTGTGCCCGTGTTTGATACGCCCCCTGTCACCACCTCTGAGTCCACTGAGCAACACGCAGCGCGCCGGATCCGCCAGTACCTCGGCTGCACACCCTTCTTCACCGGCTCGCAAGAAATGGAGTCAGAACGGTCGTCGCTGATGAACGCCACTGCCGCACTGAAGGCTGAGGTATTAAAGCTGGAGTTGCGCAGCGAGCAGTTGGAATCTGAAAAGCGAGCGTTGTTGACGTACGTCGTATGTGTGGGGATGCGTTGCACTCACGGAGTCTTGGGTGTTGTCATGCACCTCACAAGCAGTGTGTGTGTGTGCGTCTCGCTCTCTCACTCACTTTCTCTCTCTCTCTCTGGCGATATTTTGCGACAGCACGGGGCGTGTCCTCGATGTGTGGCAGCGCAACCCATCCTCGCGTGCAAACAATGGAACCAATGGCACGGTGCTTCAGTTTGCCAAGACCGTTCGCAAGCGGCTCAACAAAGTGAAAAGCCACATCCTTCGAAGCTCCGCGTCTCAAAAGGAGAACAGCATTTACGCAGCAGCGTCTGGTGCCGGGTTCGACATGGACGAAGCGGAAGCGCAAAAGGTCATCTCCACGCTCAGTGACGCTCAGCGCCGTCAAATCGCCATCAACTACACGCATGGCTTAGAGTCCTTTGCCCGACTGAAGTTTTTCCGTACCCTCCTGGAACTGGTTCGTTGCAGCCGCAGGGGTGGGGCTTTCTCGTGTCCGTTTCCTGTTGGGTGGCAATGACGAACATGTTGTGTGCTTCCTCAGTCCCCAGAATCCGTCCCACACGTTGCCCAACACTGCCTGGAGTCGGCATTAGACGTGCCAGAGGCTTGCACTGTTGTTGTTAATGTATGTCCCCACCGGTTCTTCTTTGCTCGTACCTCCATGCCACTCATCGTTGTAATCCCCACCACAGATGCTGTCCCACCGTGCGGATGTCGAAGTGAAGCACGTGTACGGGGTCGTGAACGAAGTGCTGCGTGGGCCAAACGTGTCATGTGAGTGGCTCCGCCACACCCGCCTGCCACACACACAGGAGGTGCAACGCGACTCATCGGTCCCTCATGTTTTTCTTTGTTCCTGCAGGTCATGTGGGTGCTCGGGCAAAAGTGTTGGAAGAGCTCTTGCTGTCAGTGGCCAACGAACAAGATCGCGTTGTCTGTTTGGAGGCCCTCCTCGACAGTCGAACCGCCGAGGAGACAGCCGCAATTCTCCGCCTCATTTCCGGGTTTGACAAGAACTTGGAGGTGGAAGGAACATCTGTCGAAGGGTTGCGGGCTGGGTTCTTTGATGGCGTGGGAACTGGGTCGTTGCCGGTGCCGCTGGCCGGAAAGTATGATGTGACGGTCACGAAGCGCGTGTTGGGTGTTGCATCCGCGGAA
>Ga0213833_1000698_pt1 | contig 29377 bp, 40 predicted proteins | sample SWATP21_FD_160575 | JGI IMG/M metagenome (GOLD analysis project Ga0213833, IMG submission 160575) | Coastal seawater microbial communities from Marineland, Florida, United States - SWA TP2 #1 | ecosystem: Environmental > Aquatic > Marine > Coastal | place: USA: Florida | collected 2016-08-14 | reverse complement strand
GACACATCCAACAAAGTTGCAGTGCGGAAAGAGGAGTCGCATCAGCCAAGTTTGATAATCAGCGATACAGGTTTATCGACATGGGTTGTTCAGTGGAAAGAAGAATGTTTGATTCATCAGGTGCGACAAGGAACAGTGTGGTGTGGTGTGAGCAGTGAGCGTACCTGAGCAAGCACAAACACAGACACAACACGTGAGATGTCGCACAGACACATCCAACAAAGTTGCAGTGCGGAAAGAGGAGTCGCATCAGCCAAGTTTGATAATCAGCGATACAGGTTTATCGACATGGGTTGTTCAGTGGAAAGAAGAATGTTTGATTCATCAGGTGCGACGGGTGTGTGAACAACCCCGAAAGGGGCGCGTACCTTCTAGAACTGAAGACAAGGAACCTCATGAGCTTCGGGTAGTTGTTGAGCTGGAGCACGTTGAGAGCAAATGTCTCTTGCGGGAGCGTCAGAAGATGCACAACCCAGTTCATGTTGTCGTTGTCAAGCCTGCAGGGGCAGTGAAAGGGCACGTCAGAAGGACGGACAACACGAAAAGCACACGACAATCGCGGCGGGGTAACACATGACGACGGAAATAACGGCGTGTGATTCAACCCTGCCGCCACGCACTTTTCATCACCCATAGCATCCAGAATCGTGGAGCAGAACTTCAGCACGTGGTCGACGTAGTCCAAGTGCTTCGGGTACGCCTGGATGCTGAACCCAAGCAAAGCGGCCTGAAGCTCAAGCACGCCACCGACGCCCATCCTCTCCTGTCGCGCCTCGATAATGGCGGCGCAGTGGCGGTTGAAAATCTCGAACGCGTTGATGTCGCCAGGGATTGCGTCAGCTTCTTCCTCAGCAAACTCGGCGATGCGGTTCATGGCAGCAACCAGAATCTTCTTCACGTTCACATCCGGCAGAAGCGCTTCGCAAGTGGTCAGCATCTCCTCCAGGGTGCGGAGGTGGAACAGATCAGGGAACACTTGGATGGTGCAATCCATGAGGTAGTGTTGAGCAATGGCGTCCTTGCAGTTTGTGATTTGCTCCAGCACCTTGGGAAGAACGGTGCCGCGGTACATCTCCAGGTCCACACCGTCCATGCCAGCGAGTCGCTCCAAGCTGGCACCCACGAGAATGCGAAGCTGTTTCCGCTCTCGCTCGCGGCGCTTGCGGCTGCGCACGGCACCTTGGTGCTGCATGCGCACCCACAGGCGCACCATCTCCGCCCAGTTCTGGACGATGAACTCAATGGCGTCCGAAACGGTGCCGCCTGCCCCTTCGTACTCGGTGCCGGTATCAGGCAGCTTGTCCTTCGTCTTTTGCACCAAGTAGTATCGCAGGAACAAGCCGCGTGTGGGTTGCTGGACACCCTTCACCATCTCCACCATGTCCCGCAAAATGTCCTTGGCAGGCGCTGCTTTGGATTGAATGTAAACGGAGCCGACTGTGATGAGGAGGTACAGGCGCGTCAGGACATTTCCTGCTCGTTGCACCATTTCATACAGCTTGACAACCGAGGTGTGGCCCTTGTTGTGCACGTCCAGGAAAAACAACTCCAAGAACTGCAGCTCATCAAAAACGTGCATGTCTGCGTGCCAACCACAACAGCATGAGCAACTACAGCTCTGGATACGCGACCATCAACCCAACCCTGGCACGCACAAAGTTGGTAGTAGTTCGTAGGCGTCAACAAGCCAGTTCGGAGCTCATTCAGCATGCTGGAGGCATGCTTCAAAGCTTCCTTCAGGTCGTCCGTGTCTACTGCTCGCTTCATGGCGAAAGCAAATCGCTTCACATTCGCCTGCATCTCAGCCTGAGCAGCATACAAACGTCAATCATTGACGGACACGCACGAACCCCACACCACCCGTACCAGCAACCTCCTCTGTTCCTCCGCAGCCTCGCGGCGCTTACTCTGCGCGCCATTCACACATTCACCACCACAGCGCGTGAGCAACATTTGCACCACCCCATGCAAACATCCGGGCGGCGCACCATTTTGCCTGTGAGCTCGAAGAGCTAGTGGAGGGGTCTGATTGAACCAACAACAGAGCGACCAGGCCAAAATCGAAAGGTCAGCGCGAACGCGGTGCCAGCCGCGACTGTGAACACCCCACGCACCGCAGCCCAGGGTGATGCTCTTTGCAGGAGCAGGGAGTCCACGCCACTAGCCGGAGGACGTGACACAATCACAAGCGAATTACCACACCACCACAATGCCTGTGTTGTGGCCGGTGACGGTGGGCAGGGGCGGGAGTGATCAGCCCGAATCGCACGCTGGGTGGTGGATGGGGGGCTGCAGCTACACCCGTGAAATCATGCATGTGCATGTGTTCGTCGTCACGCACTTTGGTTGTGATGTTATGTTGTGATTTTATGGCTACGTTGCTTGGTCACCAAAAACAGGACCCGATGCCCCGCTGCGCATGTGGGGTCGACTGCAACAGCTTTGTTTTGAACTAGAAACACTGCAGACAGACGTAGGTGGTCAGGACATATCAATGAGGTTCGAATACGAGCAAACGTACCGTCAAGCAGCACCCAGTGTGTGAAGAATCGCATTTTCCTGTGGCATGAAACACACGCGTGAGGTCCCCGAACAACGGCGCAACATGATCGCGCCTGTGCAGCAAGCGGACCGTCAAAGCAAAACTCGTCAGGGCTTGGAGACGCAACGCGGTTCATCTTTGACAAAAATCCACGCAGCGCTGTGGCAGTACCGTCGTCCAGGTTGGACGGCAACTCAGGAGTGGCCGCAGACGACGGACACTTGTTCGGCAAGCTCAGGCAGCGCTGGTCGTACACCGGCGACTGGCATTCGCCGCATGGGCACTGCAAGAGGGCCAGACAATAAAAACACACGTCAAGACAAAGTCCCTTGCACTAAGCTCGCAGAAGCACACGTCGCGTACACCCTGGGACGAGCACATGCCGATCTGACGGCAGATCTGAAAGCAGCCACAAACCATCGACGAATGTCAGTGCCCGGATACAAAGCAAGGCGAGCACGAGCACAAGCACGTTGCCACGCCGTTTCAAACGAACCGTCGTTCCATTGTATCCTGTATAACAACAGGTCACACACATTCAAGCTGTCAACATCGCGCAACAATGGCGCAACAGTGGCGCACCAGCAACATGTCACGAACCGTGAGCGATCTCCTTGAGGATCCAGTCGGCTGCACCACCACAAACGATGTGAGGCGGCAACAAACAGTGCAGCAAGCAACGCAAGTGCAATGTGACACCACGCACCGACATGGTCAACAAGCCAGTCACATACGGTTGAGAGAGGGGGGCTGGTGCAGCCTGGAAATGTCAACCCGACATCCGAACACACGCGGAAGCCAGTCAGCTGCAGTGCTCCGAAGGCGGCACGCAGCAGACCATACCAATGTAGCTGCATGCCACATCCGTTCCCTTCGTTTCCAAGGCATCTGCAAGCTTGATGCACGTGGAACTGCAGTCAAGCGAGGCACGTCAAACCCGTGCACAACGACACGCACAAGGAAGGAAACTCCCACTGCACGCACCAGTAGTCACTCTGTGCTGATACAGACGATGCGGAGGAAGCCAGTCCCAACACCAGGATGGTGACGGCGAGAATCATACGTGAGGATGCCATGTTGAATTGTGCGGAAGGTGTGGGTGTAGGGCGGGGGCAGCTGATCACGACAAGAATGACGTTGTTCGACTGCACACCAAAAGATCTGCGACAAGGATGAGCCACGGAGCAGTCAGTAGTGTCATGTCAAATTAGCGCAGGTTCCAGACAGTTCTCAATCAATCAATTTAGCTCTGGTTCTTGCAGCCTGCTGCTCCCCTCCCCGCGCCATTCGTCCAAGTATGGGGCGTTGGGGTGGCCTTGTCCGCATCGGACATACGCGTTTCTCAAGTCGCCACGCTCTCGCCACAGTAGCACTACTCCTTCTGACGAGCGTGCACGCCTTGCCGTCGAAGAAGCCATACTCAAACGCAAGATGCTACGGTAGGTGGTGCCGCCGCTCGTTGGAGACACGCGTCCGCTGAACCAGATCTACGTGTGGTCTCTTGAAACCACAGATGTTTTAGTGGAAGGAACTGGACAGAGGTGGTGCAATGGGCTGTACAGTGTGGTGGGACAGTCCCCACTCGTGCTCCAACACCAGCTCCCGTCAAAAGCTGCGTCTCGCATCCAGTTCTCTGCTGATGGCACCGTGGCAGAGCTCGTGTGCCAAGTGGAGAAAAAGCAGAGGTCTCGACCGCAGCCGAAGTCCATGCCTATGTTTCGTGCGCCAGTACGGTATGAGAGGACTGTCCCAACTTCCTCATGGAAGCCGATGAAGGGTGTCAAGCCGTCGCGCGTTTCCGTGAAGCTTGGTGGTCGCTGTGAAACTGGTGCGTCCCCTCCCCGCTCGCTGCCCTTGACACTCGTAGTTTGCACATCGTTATGTGATGTGGCGCTCTTGCAGATTGCATAACCTGCGGGGCCGGTGAGTTCGAGGCGCAAGGGTGTACCTTCGAAACCGACAGGGTTTGTGCACGTACGTGCACGCAGATGCACAGATCGTCGCGCAGGCTTCTCCTCACTCAATCCTTCTTTTTCGCAGCCTGCACTGTTTGTAGTGAAGACCAAGTATTGGTGCGAATGTGCACTGGCCCGTATGACGCCATTTGCCGAGGTACTGGACGTACAGGTCGCGGGGCACGCTTCGCAGCTGACGCATTCGCTTGTGTGCAGACAAAGCAGACGACGTGGAGGCCACAACGCCTAACGATGCTCCCACCCCCGCGCCAGGCACGCCGGGTGATGATGTTCTTTTTGAAGGGGAGGAGTTTGATGAAGACGAGCTGCGCGCAATGGGGATGCTTGGACCACATGGTCAGCCCACGCCACCCCATGCACATGGTCCACCAAGGCCGCCCCATCACCGTGGACACCCGGCGATGTACCGCGTGGACGCCAGTGGAAAAGCGGTTCCTTCCGCAAGGGAGCCTTCGTTTGAAGCCTTGTCGGCTGATGTTGCATACCTGGACGAGGATGAGTAGCGTGGAGGTAGGGGAAAGGGAAAGCTACAACGTTGAGCCATTTTGATAGTCAACACAAGCGGAGCAGTCATTTGGCACACTAATCCCTATGACTCGCGGAACGATTAAGAACGCAGCACAGTACGACTACGGTAGCAGTAGGACTACCCACTACACGAAGTAGTTGGTATGCAAGACGCACAGGAGCACTCCTGGATTCTGCGAGAAGAACCGCATAATATCTTCGTGATCGAGCTCCAAAACAACACAACGACTGGCAGCCAACAGCCCCGAGACATTGCGGCTGCGGACAAAAACAAAACAAAACAACAAAAGTCAGGACGGCATAGCCAATGGTAGGGCGCCAAGACAGCCTTGGCAAGCAAACATCCAACAAGCTTCAAAGGAATACACACCCTTCGTGGAGCAGACTGTCCACGTCGCACACAAAAGCACCAGGGCCGAGCTCCACCGGTGCCGCCGGTTTTGCTTTGCGCTGCCCATGCAACTTTGCTTGGGACAACGTCGTTTTGCTTGCCCGAACAGCACGGTCGAATCGTACGGAGCCGGCATCAACAAGAACAGCCGCGAGTGTGGGCTCGTTTGCCCTCCAAATGTACTGCGTCGGGTCCAACACGAGTGAGAAAATGCCCACAACAACAACGAAGCAACCCCCCCCCACACACACACAACACACCCACAGCCAGCACCCACCACTAACAACAACAACACACGCACCTCGCCTTCCAAATACACACGGCGGTGGACATACTCCTCCAGCTGCGTCTTTTGACTGCTGGTCAGATACCGCAGCACACTGTTGCTATTGATGGTGGCCCAGGCGGCGTTCGCTCTCATTTCACGCAAATGGCGCATGCGGTCGGGCACGTCCGACCCAGCCACAAGCCACTGAAAGGAACCACGCGGGATGCGCAACGCCTCCACGCGCGTCACGGCGACAATGTCGACAGTGCGAACACCCTGAATACATGCAACACAGTCCCCCGCACCAAGCACGCGTGTGAAACAGCAGCACGCAGAACACGACCACGGCAAATGCGCTGGGAGGCGAAAAGCATCACCTGTCGCTCGAGCATGGCTTGCTCGCCAAAGTAGTCGCCTACACGAAACAACTTGGAGAACAAAGGACCCGAGCTGGCTTTACTCTGCAAAGTGGGCAGGGCGCCTTCACTGACAGTTGCTGCCGTGGCACCCGCACCTGCACCTGCACCTGCACCTGCACCAGCACCTGCACCTGCACCAGCGCCAGAACCAGCACTTGTGCTCGCGCTTGCACTGCCATTCGCTGCAGTGGTGGCTTCAGATGGTCGTGTTGTGGATCGACCAACTTTGATTTCCGCCACGCCTGTGGCAATCACATAGAACGCATCGCCTGGATCTCCCTTCCGCACAATGTGTGATCCAGGCTGAAATACTTCGCGCTGGGTCAGCTCGAGCATGTAGCGCGCACTTTGCAGAGGCAAGCCACTGAACAAATCGATGTTGCACAACAAATCCTGCGACGTCGACCACCCAAACAACCACCCAATCAGGGGCAGCGTCCTGTGAGACGTTCATCCACTGCGCAGCAGCTGCGCAGCAACATCCACTCACAAGAGCCTCCACGACGGCTGGATCAACGGGAGGCTTGACGTCAACCACCTGGCCAACATTGCAACACCGCCCACGTACCACACAGGAAGAAGCAATAGCGTGCAACAACAACAACAACAACAACGAAAGTGAGGATGTGCTAGACGCTGAACCAAATCACCTGTGAACAAACACACACGAAACAAGTGGCACATACAATCGAGTTTTCTACACCCGCTTGGGCCCTCCGCAGTCCAGAGTCCGCCGGTACATCCTTCGCGGCGCTGTGCACCACAAGCAAGCGCTTGCGAACGTCTTCGGGCAACGCCTTGAGCGTCGCAAGCGGGGTGTGGACCGGCGGCACACCCGCTTCGTGCAAGATGAGGTCAGCATCCCATGGAAACGCCAACAGCTCGTCCCGGCGGCCGTCACCGAGCACGCCCTTGCTGTGCAGGTCGTTGATCTTGTCCGCGTCGTTCAAGTGGTCGCCAGAGAAGGCGATGGTCTTGCCGGCAAAGGTCACCTTGAAACCGATGCAAGGAATGGTGTGAAGGGAGTAAAAGAAGTTGAACTCGGCGAAACGAAGACGAAGGGGGGAGCCAATGGAGACAGGGCGAAACTCAAAGATTGTCAAGAGGAACTCCACGTCCAAACCAGACAGGGCAGCGTACCTGCGCCGAACAAAGCACACACAAGCCCCAGCACCACACGCCACACCATGCCACACCACCAGTGAGAAAGCCGGCCAGGAAGGGTTGGTGGCGATTGTCCGTACTTGCGCACAAAGGAGGCCATGATCGTGGGAGTCGTGATCAGGGTGACTTTGCCTTCCGTCAGGATTTTCTGAAACGTGCCGGCATCGTGGTCGGCGTGGCAGTGCGTCAGAATAATCGCCTCAATCAATGCCGGCGGAATTCCATTCTTTTGAAGCACGAGGGTGCTGTTGGTCGGAGGATCGACCATCACGCCGCGGCCGTTCACCCAGATGACGTAGCCCGAGGTGGATTCGGTGGCGTCAAACCCGTGAGACGCACCCAGCACCGTGACGCCGAACAGCGGCGGCTTGAACACAGACGAGGGCACAGTGAAGCGTTCAGAACCCGCGGGGAGCTCCACATTGTCAGGGACAGCCGCAATTTGCTTGCCAGGCTTCGTAGCATCAGCACCCTGCTCGACAGCCTCGACAGCGTAGTACGAGCCCGCACGCAAAATACGTACGTGACGCTGCGCACCATCCTTCACCTCAGACACCACCGCCACACCGGCGGAATCAAAGTGCACAAACTCAATGAGCATGTCTAGTTCCAAGTACGTGTCCCCAAAGTGTCGGAAGTACCGTGACTCCGCCTCCAGGTTGGCTCGAGCATGCTCTGGCACTGACTTGTGGTAATCCGCGCTGGGTTTGGGGTGGCGGGGCCCAAACAACGTCTCCTGGAACACATCCCGTAGTCTTCGCTCCGCATCTTCGCTGGGTACGACAAGACGAACACGCTTGCGCAGCACAAAGAAGTTGAAGTAGCACGGAAACTCGCACTCCGCCACGTTCAGGCCTTGGGAGGGTCCGATGGCGCGCTTGAACGGTTCCGTGGGTAGCACGTACACAGTCGGCACGGGACGCTTCGCTGTGAGCGAGTCTTTGATTGTCTCAGGTGGAACCCCGAACTGGATGGGGCCGATCGCCGTTTCAACGACAATCCCCCCACGCGGAAGGCGCACTAGGCTGTCATTGTCGGCGGCGGCCGGGTGAACGCGGTTGCTCATGGCTCGGTTGCAAGCGGTTGTGAGCGGTGGGAACAGGATCCGTCACCACATGAACAGACGAGGTGGTTGAAAGGAACGCCCAGCCACAAGCGGAAGGGCGCACGAGTGCCGGGGGTGCTGCAGGCAGCGTGTTGTTAAGCGACCGACTGACAGCACTCAAGCCAGCAGGCCTCGTCTTCCAACAGCTTTTTCGCTCCCGAAATCCAGAAACCCCGTTTTTTTGTGATGTTTGCTCAGATCGGTTTTGTATTTTGTGTTGTTTTGCAGGAGGACGCCAAATGGGTGATTGATTGACCCACTGCTGTTGCCAACAGCTGTACAAAAGCGCTGCGGTGCTTCAACCTGGGAACCCTGGCAATGGCTTTGAATATATGGGTTGAGCACAAGCAGCACAACAACGACGCGAGTTGGTCTCCCGTCGTACACGAGCACAACAGCACAGCACACCCGCACGGTGGCAAAGTCTGTGGTGCTCCCTACCCCCGGCTCACGGGAGGCACCTGGGCTTCATACCAACTGCAAGAAACTTCAAATGAGCAACAGCTCCTAGCATGCCATCGTGTTGATGGTTGGCGCATCCACGGCCTACCTTTCTCGCCGCAACACCCCGCCCATGGCATCCTTGCGTTTCAAGTTGCGAACCTCCTCACTCCTACGTTCGATGGCCGCTGCGTGTTCTTTCTCCAGCTCAAACCCCATCAGCTTCTTGTAACGCTTGTCCACCTGCACAAGAGCGACACTGTCAACGCAAAGCCGGGCGTGCTTGTGGTAGTGGTGGAACCCTACGCGCGCAATCCGAGCTTTCAGCCGCTCCACTTCAGCACGAGTCTCGTCGCGCAACTCTGCTGCGAACCGCCGCCTGAGCATGCACATGGGTACCCGTGAGACGTAGCAGTGAGCACGTGGTGCATTCACCCACGCACTCGCGGCAACTTTTGTCTGGAAAGTAAGTGCGCGCGTTCCGAGTGATCCGCGAAACAAGCACCTGAAAACAAAGACAAAGAAAACACTGTGAAGAGACACGCAAGGAGAACACAACGTAGCACAGAAGCACTGGACCTTGTAACTTTGCAGACTCAGATGGTTCGCGTCCACTGCGCACAAGACGGTTTCCCAAGTTGTTGGTTTCTTGATCACATCGAAGTAGTCAGGGTACATCACAGGGTCTGGCAGCCCTGAAAGAAAAAGAAAAAAAAAAGACAACGACGCACGTGCCGCACTTCAGTGCGTGCCGCACGGAACATGTCAGGGCACATGGACGCACTGAAGAATAACCGATTCCTGTCGATCTTGCGGAGTCGGATCGTAGCCTCACGAAAGAGTTTGCGATGTGCTTCCCTTTGTTCTTGCTTGTAGATCTGGCATGAACGCAAGTCCCACGCATTATTGGCTGGCACTTGGATGGGTCAATATCATGAGACCACGAACCTCCAAGTTCGATCTTGAGTCATACACTTTTGCCACCATGCTACGCCCGAGGTGGATGCTGGACTTAAACGCTCGAACAAGACCTAAGAAGCACGCCACGATGTTTGTCCTTGGTGCACCAACCGAGCCCATGCAGTGCCCCACCATTTGAGGGCGGTTGTTACCTACCTCGACGAACCCCTCGCGCATTCTCCTCCTCAGTCGCTTGTCGCGGTAGCCGCAATAGTTTCACCCCCACCCGGGATTCCCCTTTAAACTTTCGCGTCAACCTCAGAACACTGAATGATACGCGCGCAAAGCTAAACGTCAGCACCACATCAAAGCACAAATCAGCACCACTGCTGCATTGTGGCCACTCACTTGTCCTCGACTTCGGACACCGCCACGATAGCCCCATCAACTCCCAGCATGACCCTGTCTCCGACCTGCAACATGTGATCCACATTTCGTGTTCCTTTGACAGTGGCACGATTGTGACGAAACCCGAAGGTTCCCGGTACAGCTTTCATGTTTCGCTTTGCGGCATACCTGCATCACACGCAGGAGTGAGATCCATGCGTTCATACCACCACCACCACCATGCTTCGTGGTCGTACATGTTGAGCTTCAAGACCGACTATCGCCCCTCCCAACATAAGCACATGTGCGCACATGGTTCTGGGTGATTGTTGCGATCTGCACAAGCAGCGAGCGCGCCAGCACGCCAGCAAGCAACGGCTCTACCTTTGCTGACACCATTCTTGAGGCGAGACGCGGTGGGGGTTCAGCGTCGGTCGTGAGTTGGGGCGCTACCCCAAGGAGGCGCTTCAATCGATACTTTGAGGAAGACCGCGTCTGATCTCACGCAGAAGCCAACAAACACCAACCAGAATGACACCCCATTCTGCAGGTGTGCACCGCAACAGTTTTCTACGCACAAGGTTGTCGGTAAGCACTTGATCCATGGCTTCCTTTCGATGCATCAAAGATTTGCGTCGCTTCCGCAATTCAACCCGCGCCCGCCACCTCGCTTGGAGTTTGATCACCATTCGCACCAGTGTCTCATGATCATTGGTCCTGTGGGCAGTTCGTGTAGTGTGACGCAAGGGAGCACATGGATGCACAACGTCCATGGTGCGTAGCGTACTGTCTGAAGTAGCTATCCAATTGCCATTTGTGGGCGTGTACAGCGCGGCCATGGGCAGCTTTCTCAAGCGCGTCAACCTCTGGGGGGATGTACTCCAACTGTTCCGTTCCAACAAGCACCACACGGAGTAAGAGGATCCATCAGCATTCACGACACTTGAACGCACCTGCTGAATGCGTGTGTGGGGCACATCGCCCTCTTCGTCCCATGTGGAATCATGAGTCATTGCTTCACATGTCGCGCAAAGGAGCATGCCTATGTCTTCATCGCAGTCGAAGCATCGAACTCTGAGCCCCACAGGTGCAAGAGAGTGAAGATGATGCGAAGCAGGCCACCACCTCACAGTGCACATGCGTCATACCTGGCAGTGTACGCCCGGCAGAACTCACACAGCTCGTGTGTGTGCAGTAACCGATACGTGTGATCAAGTCGGCGCCCTCTACGGTGGGCATGGTAGAAGCACGAGTCACAGAAGATGTCCTTACATTGTTCACACTGTCGTGTTGGAACCTGGTACTGACAATCAGGGCAAAGCTGTAAGGCTGCCTTGCGATGCAGAAACTTCGATCCGTGACTATGCGCCTTTTGAAAGCAGTCAGCGCAAAACGCGGGATCCTCACAGGTATCACACCAGTAGACGGCGCTGCTTGCATGGCAGCGCTGACAAAGCAGCTGGAACACGCGGGTCGAAAGGGGTTGCGGCCCCATGTCCATACCTTCGTAGTTGTGCAGCACAATCTGCAGGATCACATGCGGGTTAGAGGTGTGGGAACGCTGTACACGCTACTGTGTTGTCGTACAGGCTTCTGCCACGTTCGTGTCCCTGTGACCTGGTTGACATAGAAGTACCGCTGCTGTTTTTCATCAAGGTATCTCACAATCAAGCGGGACACGGTGATGGCTGTGGCTCGATGAGACAACGTGCCCCGCCACACCGACTGGATGGTCACCGCGGCTTTGTTCCTCCTGCGGCACAATTATTACTTTACGTTGCGCTGTACCGCCCCCACCCCTACTCCTCACCTGCACTGCCATTGGCTGTGCCGATGAACGTGAAAGAGTGCTTTCGTCACTGCCACAGCACGGCGTTGGCGCCATGCGCATTGAATAACCTGGCGCAGAGGAGTGAATGCCCAACACGTCACCACGGTCTACAGTTCCGCAGTGTGTGATACTCACTGTGGCGGCATTCGACAACCAGCGTTGTACTCGTGCCTCAACCTCTGTGTTGAACAGCCGAAGGTCTCGAGTTCGGAGCAAATGCCCCGCAACAAGACGACCCACGCGTGCAGCCTCCACGTTGTCGAAACCGGCATCTGGGTGGCTGATATGGCTGCATCTGTGGGACAGGCAAGCTTCAGCTTCAAGAAGTCGAGCGAGCAAGTGGCAAAGTACCTTTCTTGCGCCAAACAATGGACAGCTTGTAGAAAGCGGTCAAAGTTGAGACGCTGAAACTGAACAAAAAAGAATGGTGAACACATGGAAAGAAGCACCGATAACCACACGCTACCTTTTCGGCTCCTTTCGCAAAAGCGTGATCAACCATGGAATGGTCAGCCCTAGAGCGAATGAGGCCTGGAGATCCAGTACAGAGCTTTGCGAATGTGCGACGATCCAGCTGTTTGGAGGCCTGAGGTCAACAGGGTCAGTTGTCACAGCTGCAAGGCTGCAAACATGGTTCGAACCAATGCTGCGCACCGGATCAGAAACAGCATAGAAGGCACGTCGAACTTCCGGACACACACGACCTTCCCGACCAATTCGAGACGCACGACGGCGAAGGGAGACAGCCTGTTGCAGATGCGTACCGAACGATCGAAGGGACGAAGAAACCCAACGCAATCAAACCGTCAAGTAAAAGGCACAGCGTTCAAGGCTATCGCTTTGACCAGGCAGAGCGAGCCACACACACGCACTGCTGTCATTGGAGCTGTGCGGGAAATGTAGCGGGCTACGGCCGCGGCTGTCATTGTTGCTCGTCTCCATTTCATCGTGAGCGCCAACTTCACACGTCCTACACAGTGGGCGTCATGGTGCATGCGTTGCAAGTCACGCAGTTGCACCAAGCGCGTCGCAGCTAGTTGGCGGCGGATGTGAGCTTGAAGGCGGCACAGCTTGGCATCTCGGGCTCGAGTAACCTTGGCTACACGTTGCCATTCCGCTCGAGCCCGACGCGAACGCCAGGCACACTGCCAGCATGCAGAACCCACACGTTGAGGAAACGGGGACATAGGATGACAGAGCAGTGGAAGTTTCACATACCTGGATGATCAACGCGGCCTTGTGGCAGTGAAATATCTTGCGCTGCATCCAGCCGCGCACTGCAGCTTGAATTCGACACACGTATGGGGTCTGCCGCAGCTTCCGCAAGAACAATCTGGTGTATGGCGCCATCCAAGTGTCCACAGGTGATTGACGAACTCGCATGCGTCCGGCAAAGCAGCACACGCACCTGGAGAGTTTCACTCGTGCCGCAGCCTGAATTCGTTTGATGGCCTGCATGCGTGCAGCACGACGCTTCTTCCGACGCGCTCGAATCACAGACCGACGAAACAGCCAGCCCTGTTTTCGAGCCTGCCGACGCCGCCACATGCGTTGCAGCTTCGAGGCACTTGCTGCATCACAGTGTGGCCGGGTTGTCAGCTCCCGTGCGATTGATGAGTGAGGCACAACACGTTGCGTGCCATGTACCTTGCAACTTCTGCTTGTACTTTTCTCCTCCTACAGCCTTATTCAGCACTCGCTTAGCCCTTCTGAAGCGGGAAAACAAGCCCACTTTGCGCATTGCCTGCTTTTGTGCAAGTTTTTCCACTCGATGGGCACGCCGTCGTCTGTGAACCAAGACCACAGGCATGAGCACGATGAGAGCCAGCCATATGAAACAACCAAAGTTTCACCCCTTCTCCCCCTGCATTCACATGCAAACAAACACTCCTAAAACACTGCTCGTTGATCTCACCGTGCGGCTGCCTCCTGCCGTGAGCGCGTCACTGCGGCAGCTCGACGACCACACCAACCTCGGAACAGCGCTTGGATACGAATGGCAGGTCGCACCCACGGGCGAGTGTTGCCTGCGTTGAATTGGCGCAGGTACGCTTGGAAATGCTCGTGGGCGCGGCGCTTTCGTCGCATGGATTCAACCGTGCGACGAGCGAGGAATGCGCGCGTGGGGCGTTGAATGGTCAAAGCAAGCGTGTGTCCTCGAAACCGGGGTCGAACGAAACGAGTGACATGAAACCACCAACACTGAAAGATCGCGCCAAGGTGCGGTTACCACTGTGACGATTGCGCGCCACTGCAGCACACGGACGAACCTCCAAATCATGCACCGCAGGACGCTCCATAAAGAGTCGACGATACTTGGCACCATCCCTCATGCCAGCCAACCAGCGCTTACTGCGCGTGCGACGGAGTTTGTATGACTTGCAAAACAAACGGGCGGCATGCCCTCTGCAAGTCAACATGGCGACATCAACCTGAACAACTTGCCGTGCCACCCGCATCGTGACATCTCCCTCACCTGTAAACCCGTTGAATGAGCTGGCACGCAGCCACGTGTTGTCGATGGCGTTCCTGCTGCTGCAGTGCGCGTGACACAATGAACCAGCTCCGTCGAAGGTAACGGTACCAGCTGCAGCCAGTCATGCAGGAACGTTAGTCCAGCACCGTTGAGCGCGAACCGGTTGCCTCTGATACTCACCGTTGAACACGCTTGACAGCCAACATCAGCATCACCACCTCGCGGCCACCGTTGTGAATGTAGTCTTGATGGCCGCGTATCATCCTTTGCGCAACCAAAACCCCACGAAGCACCTTTTCCGCGGCCTTGCGCATCAGAAGTGGCATGAGGACACGGATATAACATGCAATGGACAACATGGTCATACCTGGTGGTAGGCAACGGTGTCCTTGTGCCTCTGAAGCAGAACAGGGTACAATCTTCGTCGATACTCTTCTCGGCCCCTGTTCATGTCACGTCATGCATGCACTTGTTGTTATCTCAGCACAGTGCTGTCAATGACAGTGCCAGTCGTACATGAAGCCTCGCCATGCACGTTGAACAAATCCAGCAGCTTGCCACGCTTCGTGTGCGCGATGAAGCTCGACAAACTCACGCCACTTGCGAATGGCTACGACTTGACGGCGCGACACAATCCTCCGCATGGCCTTTGCGACGACGTGTTTCACCTTGGCAAACGAGCGCCCGGCGAGCTGTCGTTGAAACAAAAACTTTGCGGGCAGCTGTGGCCACCGGTCGAATCAGACTTTTGGTTGCAAGAATGTGAACCACGCCGGCAAACGAACGCACCATTGCCTGAGCAGCTGCGAGTTCCACTTCGACCGCGGCGCGCCTTGTGCTGTGGTCCTGGTGAGCAGTGAATAACGTTGAGTTGTCAGTGGTGAACGCCTCGGCGAAGACATTCAGCGTACCTGGAGCGCTCGATGCAGCTTCTGGGGCACGTTTTGAACCGCTGCTTCGAGCCGGTCAGTGGCTTCCATGGCACATACGGACGCCGAGGCACGCACCAAAGCCGGCGGTACAGCCACACGCCGCGGTCCGGCACTGTTCGATCGACCTGCACCTGCATGACGCTGCAAGTGGACACCACTGCTGGCAGTACGTCCGTCGCCCGTGCCGGCACAAGGCTCGCGCACAACTGCGCTTCGTGCATCAGCAGAACGCCCTTGTTGCACGAACTCGGCAACATGGGCTCCCCAAACGGTTCCACTACGTGTAGCCAGAACGCGTGTTGCTTCACGCCTCACCGCGTCCACGCGCTTCTTCAGTTTCAAGCGTCGTACCTGTGCATAGGGACTGGGGTGGGGGGCTTGTGCGCCTGGTCGGCGCTTCCGTGGCGCCGAGACTGGTCGCACGTCATTGGCGTAGGGGGAGGCAAAGGGGAGGGAGGATGCAACCACCGCTGAGGCGGGCCGGGTGCGACAGCGGCTGTGTGGACGTGGGTGGCGAGTGCCTCTGCGCTCCGGCTTGGCCGGCTGGCTAGCCTGTTGGGGCCCTGCACCCCCAGCCAACGAGGTATGGTGCGCGCTGTGTATCAGGCGTCGCGACCGGGGGGCACTTGCTGGTCTGGCCCGGTGCACAGCACCAGGCGTAGCTAACGTTCCAGTCCCGGTGTCGGCGAACTCTTCCGTTTGCTTTCGTGGTGCGTCAGGGTGTCGCGCGGCTGGGCGAAGCACCGGCTTTGCTGACGCCGGCCGTTGGTGCGAGCGATGTGGGGACCGTTGTTGGTGTTGATGATGCTGTTGGTGTTGTTGTTGTGGAGCGGTGTGGCCGTGGCTAGGAGTGCCAGCACTGTTTGGGTGTTCCTCGTCGGGCGCCTCAACGAGCGCCACCTTTGGTTTCGGCATGTACAACACCCGGCGGGTGCGCGACGCCAGCGTGGACACTCCGGGTGTCGCAGGAAGTGGCGGCTTTCCGTGTCCGTGGTCGGTGTCAGCGCCGCGTGGGGGCCCCGACGACGTTGGGAGTTTCCGCGCAGCTTGGGGGACCGGTTGGGATGGCACACTGGGCATGGGGATGATGACTCGACGCACGGGCTGCGGTTGCAATGGCACGGCGGATTGGGGGCGCGGGATGGCCCTGCGAACATTGGCGCCAACGGACGACTCTTGTTCACACACAACCGGGGTCCGGTTGACGGGGGCAGACTGTGGTCGCGGCATGAACACAACGGGACGCTTGCGAGACGACAAGGATGCACCCAGCGCGCGGGTGTGACTGTCTCTTGCGGAGCGCTTCGCCCGACGAGTGCGCGTTCTGACCACCTGCTTGACCACCCTGGTTACAAGTGCCACAATTGATCCATCAACTGTAATTCTCACCTTGGCGTTTGTGCTCCTTGATGGCAGAGCGGCGTGCAGGACTGGCGTCGCTGATCGAGGCCTTGGAGTAGGATGTGACACCTGTGCGCAACGCCCACAGAAAACCACACACCCAGATCACTACTCCTCCCATTCTGGTTCCCCTGCTTAGCCCACGAGCATGGATGAGGGATGAGTACCTGTGCGGCGTAGTCTGGCAGAACCCGACGAGCATGGCGCTGAACGGTGCCATCAGTTGGGAGCTTCCCTAGTTGTATCCCTTGCAACACTGCTGCCAGGCGCTGCAGGTGAGCATGGGGCGCACTATCACAGCGCCGCCTCGTGCGCCTGTACTGACGCCGTGGAGGTTCACTCATGGCCCTCAAGTCTCTACCCCATTGCCACGGGGCTGTGCATCCCTGGCGTGAACCAACAAGTGTCGAAACGAAACGACTTGCTGTGTTTCGAGGCACAAATTTCGGAACTTTCGGGCATGCGTGGAACTTTTTTTGGACAAGGCTCGGGTGTGTTTGTGTGTTCACGAAACGAGGCCAGCAGCGGCACCACAAGCACCACAACAGCGCTGCAAAAGAAACGCCAAACCAACGAAAACGACCAATAGAAACATGTGGTGCAAAAGAACGGGCCCCTGCCTCCAAAAAGACAGTCAAGCATCTCAAGCAGAGGCACCGGCACCAGAGCCCGAGCCGGAGCCCACAGGACGCACGGGCATGTCAAGCTTCGCTCCCCGCTTGATGGTGCCCCAGCCAATAAGGCGCCAGTGCTTATCCACACGGCGACTCAACGCGATCTTCTCACCCTGCTTGGTGCATACTGGGCTGGTCAACACGATCTTTGCGCGGTCACCCTTGACACCTGTGACCTTTCCGCCGGTGGACGTCGAGCCGATATTGACCATCAGAACCTCCTTTGACAGGCGCGTAACCTTCGCTTGCTTCACACCATCCTGGGTCTTGACACCCAACAAACGGCGCAGCAGGTGGAACTTGATCTCAATCTCCGTGAATACATCGGGCAGAGCACCGTTCAAACCGAGCACCTGAACGAGGCACAATAACAAGGTGAGCACGTTGCAGCGGAAAGGTAACAACACAACAGGCGCGGGGTGTGGTCTCAGGGTGTTACACTCTGCATGATTTTCTCGGACAGGGATAATTGAAAGACATCACAGACACACTAGAATGCGGTGGGTGTGCAGACAGACACACGCTTACCTGACCAACAAGGCGATCAGCACGAGTGAGCATCGGATCGATCTTGGTTCCCACACCAATCAAGCCGCCGGGCACGGCGTATTGCAGGGTGTTCTTCTCAGCGAAGAGGGACACGATGCGAGAGAAAATGGGGGTGCAGTGCACGCGGCCTTGGGCATCCTTGCCGACAATGCCGGGGCGAACCTCAATCTCGTCACCCACACGCAGGACACCCTGCAAGATGGAGCCACCAGCGACACCACCCTTGAGGTGCTCTGCGTCCTCACCGGGCTTGTTCACATCGAATGAACGGATGACAATCAAGCGAGGCTTCGAGATGAAGTCACGGCGTGGGATGGGCACAGTGTTGATGATGGCCTTGGACACGAGATCGACGTTGTACTGCAGCTGCGCCGAAATGGGAATGATTGGGGCCTTGCCAGCAACTGTTCCGGACACGAAGTCCTTAATCTGGTCGTACTGCACCTTGGCAGCCTCGGGCTTCACCAGATCGATCTTGTTCTGAAGAATGATAATGTTGGACAGCTGCATAATCTCGACAGCAGCCAAATGCTCAGAAGTCTGGGGCTGGGGACAGCTCTCATTTCCGGCAACAAGCAACAAGGCAGCGTCCATAACTGCAGCACCGTTCAACATCGTGGCCATGAGGATATCGTGTCCAGGGCAATCCACGAAAGACACATGTCGCTGCAATTGCCAGGTGCGGTCAGTGCCGTCGTTCATTGGGAACTCGTCGACTGTGCCACTGCTGCAGGAACGGTACTCATACGGAGGAGCGGAAGACCGGTAGATCTTGGCGTTCGCGTAACCAAGCTTGATGGTAATGTTTCGCACCAACTCGTTCTTGAATCGCACGGTTTGCACGCCGGAGATGGCCTTCACAACTGTGGACTTTCCGTGGGCAACATGGCCGATGGTACCAATGTTGATCGTCGCCTGGCGACTGATGACCTCCGGGGTCAAAGGTGTGAGCTCTTCAACATTCAAGGTGGCAGGATCCTGCACTGCAAGGTTGCCCTTTGGCGCGGTGTCAGGGAGTCGTGTGACAGCCTTCAGCGCAACCGGGTCAGCCTGAGGGACGTGCCCGGCGGTCAGGGACCCACCAGCGCCAGCGCCGGCGGCAGCAGGCTCTACAGCAGGCTCTACACCACCACCGGTCCCGGCGTCGGCGGCACCACTATCAGGAACCGCCGGGGCCTGGGCACCGGCACCAGCGCTATCGGCAGCAGCAGGCGCCGCGGGAGGGGCCGCAGCAACAGCCTCAGGCGCAGCGGCGCTGGCTGCAGCGTCGCTGCCACTCACAGCAGGTTCCGACATATCAAACACACCACCTGGCAGGGGCTATGGGTCCACACCTGCTCTGAAGAGGGCCTGGGACAAAACGAGTGCGCGTACGGACAGCGACGACTTGCGCGCAATGGGCGGCCACAGCGGTGCGTGAATTCAATCCGGAATTTGATTCATTGCAGAGAGGCACAAACTAACGAAATTACCACAACTTCACAACACAGCGAGCGGGGTCCAACATCTCTGAGATGATCTCTCTACTCCAAGCGCACCTTCTGGCGCAGCAGCTCTTCCTGCACGTGCTTCGGGTTCACATTGGAGGTGGGTACACCGTCAATCAACGAAACAGCAGCGGCGACGCCGGCTCCCTGTCCAGTCACAGTACAGCTGTGCAGCGAACACAATAGCAGTGCAACACACGACACAAGTTGTCACACAACACGCTCAGGTCCAGACACTTCAAACACGCACAAACTCTTCACTGCGACACGTACGCCATCATGTTGCGCATGGCTGCATGGCTGATAATGTCACCAGCAACGCATCGCCCAGCAACAAGCAAATTGTCAACACGAAGTGGCTGCATGCACCGAAGTGGAACCTGGAAGTAGCGGCCGGTGGAGGGGAGAATGAGGATGTTGTATCTGCAGGCACGTGAACACGATAATTCATCACCGGCGCCACACAAAAATCACGAGCATGAGGTGCTTCATGCGACAGTGCCCATACCCATCGATAAACTCTGGGAAAATGCCAATGCTGTCGCTGAAGCGAGCTTGATTGCGAACATCGTCTGAGGTCAAGTTGTACTTGCCAACGATCTTGCGAGTGTCGCGCACGCCAATGGTCATGCCGAAATTGCGCAGTTTTGCCTTTTCGAACCCAGGCAGAGTATGCTTCAGGGCCTTGATGGCAACCATGGTGCGTTCCCGTCCTTCCATTTCCGCCCTTGTCAAGTCATCCACATCGAGCGCATCGTACCTGATTTGCACAACGCGCCGCGCTTGTCAACACTGCGTCGCCCACCATGCACCCAGGCACCAGAGCACGTACTGTGAGCCAGGAAGGTGCACAAGGTTGAGGTTTGTGGCTTCACCGGCTTCGCTTAGCGCTGACCATGAGCCCACCAGACTGTCCGCGTGTGATTTGCTGATGACGCCGTCAGCTGCCGCCTTGTTGAACTCGGTGTCAAGAAACGGAGACCGTAGTACGTCTTCTTTGCCCGTGGTCTCTTGCTTCCACTCCTGCGTTGACCAGTCTGCATACGTTCGAGGGTTGCGGTGCACGTGCTCAAGGAACTTTTCGTTGTCCACTCCAGCCGCCGAAAACACCGTGGTCACTCCCATGCGACGAGATGCAGGCGCACGCGTGGTGGGGCAACCACACAGGTGGGCAACATCCGCGTCGCCAGTGCAGTCCACAACGCGGCTCGCCAAAATAACACGGCGCCCTGACTTGCACTCGATAACCACACCAGATATGGCGGCCTTGTCCGGTGACATGACCACATCAACAACCCAGGAGTGCAGCAATGGTCGGATGCCTGCTTCTCGCACCAATGTGTCCGCAACAACCTTGAACCGCTCCGCGTCCAGGCAGTCACTGTTGTTGTATGGCCACTTTGTCGAGCCACCCATGCGAGCAGCCACGCGCTCCATCTCACGCCCGATGCCCTCACAGTCATCCGTGCCCTCATACCGGTACCACCCCATCGTTTCCATGCCCACGGTGGTGATGACACCGCCGAAGCAACCAAATCGCTCCACGAGCATCACGTCAGCACCAGCCCGCCGCGCGCCAAGGGCAGCTGAGAGGCCGGCCGGGCCCCCACCCACCACAAGGACGTCACAGGAAGCATGGACATCCACGCTGCGCCCAGGGATGTACACCTGGGTGCGGGTGGAGCCTTGCGACGTGGTGGCTGATGTTGGGGCAGGTGCCAGGCACGATGCTTGCAGGTGGCGTGCAAGTCGAGACACGCGTCTTGACACCGCTGCGGTGGACTGTGGCCGAATGGTGCCTTGGTTTGATGCCCCACCCACCTGGGTGTGGCACTTGAGTAGCGCACGGCGGCGTCTGGCCTGAAGAATCGCGGCTGATGGTGTCGGCGGCGCAGACGCAGCCCCGTCGTGTCGTGCTGGCGTTGTGACAACACGCTGCGCACCTTCCTGCTGCTGTCGCCGCGCAGAAGCATTTTCGTCCTTGAAGCCTGCCATCCGCCCCACCATGCGCTTGACGCGATGCTCCATGTCCCACGGCTGTGAGCGGGTCTCAGCTCGGACCGCTGCATGAGAGCGAGAGGAAGATTTGCGTTGTTTTGCATTGTTTTGAACTGTTTTACAGCCCGCGACCCTGGTTGCTCTGGTGGACTGCCTCGGGTGGAGCATTCTCATTCTGGTGACCAAAGCTCTTCGCCCAGAAACAATGATTGTCGTACAGGCAGAGCCTCGTTGTGTTTCCTTTCGATAGTGGAGGGACACGCGCTTAATGCATTGTTGTCTTTGCTTGTGAGCCAGCACTCCCGAACAGAACAGAATCAACACAGCTTACGCAATCACATGGATGAACAAAAGAGAAACAAGCAAAACCAAGCAATGAGAGCACCGTCACATTCACTAATGCAGCAGCACAGCAACGGAAGCACCGCCACATTGTGCAGCAGCAGCTGCTGCTGCGGATGATTGTTGCGCGACAGCTCGTCACCGCGCGCTGCGTTTGGAACCAGGTGGGTGCGTCCACCTGGAAAACACGCGCTTACGGCGGGTTGCTTCCTCAGCCACAGCTCGTCGACGCTGTTCTGCGCTTTGGAGAGCAGTTTGCCAAGCATGGCGCCGGTCTTGGCTTTTGAGTTTCTCGACGAAGTCCCGCACACGCATTCCAGCAGCGGTGGTTGCATCGAGGTTGTCGGTATGGAACGCCAACGTTTCCGCCACTTCCAACGAATCGTTTTCGGCTGCCCAGTGCAGCGCTAGGTACCCTTCATACTGCAGGAGGAACGGCGCGCCAACAAAACAGCGTGACAACCCGCCACCGCCAGAGGTCGGTCGCAAACAGCCCCACACCAAACGTACGTCTTGGATGGAAACATGCGCACCCTTCTCGATGAGTAAGTCAACTGTTTCCTTGCAGTTGCATGCTGCTGCGGCGTGCAAGGCAGTGTGTCCATCGCGCTGTCCATTCAACCACATTCGCGAAGCCATACCAAACAACACAGAGGAATGGCCCACAGATCAGCAACGCTTGGTCACGGGAGTCATCACACAAAGGCACCGCACATCAGTAGAGTTTACGAGTTCCCAGTCCGCTTCAATCTTTTTCCGCATCTTCTCGGTGTCGTTGGCCGCGGCCAATAGCACGAAAGCTTCCGCTTCCTGATCGTTGCGCACAGGGTATCCGTCAGCGGCAACCAACCCAGCGCCAACCATCCCACACCACACGTAATGACGGACCTTGAGCTGTTTCGCCTTCAGCAACAACTCTCGGGGCGCGTGTGACAGAACCTCGTCCACACTCTTGAGATGGTCTTCCCGTGTAGTGCTCTCCAAATGACGCAGAAAGTGGCGTGCGCGAGTTAACTCGTCACTTGTGGGCACACGATCACCCATGGCCTTCGCGTCCGCCAAGAACACATCAATTAGGCGAGCGATTGCCCCAGCGCTCGTCGCTCGTGTTACCCCATCCTTGGATGTTCGCGACTGCGATCGGGAAGAACCACGAGTGGCAGTCCGTCGGTGGCTTTGCGCGAGTGCAGGAGCTGCGGCGACGGGCTTGCGGCCGCTCGGACCAGAACGGTCCGGGGACGCGGCCGGTTGCCGGCTTGCAGCAACCCGAAACGACATACAGCTTGTTGATGGTGGTGAAGGTGGCTTGGAGAAACGCAATCTGACTGCTCGCCACTAAGCACCTCGTCAAGTCGTCGCGCCACAACGCCGTTGTGACAACGGCCGAAGAATTTTGTAACTATTTCAGAAATACCAAGGTTGCGTGTGGGACACGTTCCGGTGACCGGAATCTGGTACGTAGCAGCCTTCTTGAGTGTTCAGTTCCGGTAACCCCGAACACGGGCTTGTCCACCATCTCTCCTAGTCTGATCCCATACATTGCCCCACCTAGGCATTACGCAGCGAGGTGTTCCTTGGGTCATCCTGGGTTTGGGCTCACTGAGGCTGTCTCGTCGAACGGTTGTTGTAGTGCTGTAACGTGATCGAAGGCAACAAAGGAAGTGCACTTCGCTGCGAGTCTGCGGTGACGCCAGCCATGTCAGCCAGCTTGATGGCACCGGCATTGCTGTTGCATGTCTCGGCCACTGACGGTCAGACAGTCGCTGTCAGCGAGGCTCGGTTGCGAGTGCCGATTGTGGCTCAGGCACTGCGCCTGAATGCGAGCGCTCAGCGGCTGTTTGAGTTGAATGTGCACGAGCACGAGAATCATCAGGCTCACACTCTGCTGGGCACCGCGCCCGAAACGCCTGCAGAAGCCGGTGTGGGAGACTTGGTGCGCGTTTTTTGTGGACTTGATGAAGTCTTGGTCACTTTCCCGGCCGTGCCTTTGGAGGATCGATATGCTGTGGCATTTCAAGTGGATGTGCCGTCACCCACCGCACCGGCCGCGTTGCTTCAGTGCCAGACGTCCCGCCCCCGCGATACGATGGCAGCCGCGATCACCCTCGCGTTGCGTGGGGCATGTGAGGAGCTACAAAGACTCGAGCTGGTCACGGTGGTTCTGGCAGCGCAGCCTCAAGTGCCACGCGCCATCGCACAAGCGGCTGTGCTACAGGAACCGACGGCAGCACACGACTGCTTCACGCGTGTCCAGCGGATTCTTCCCGGTATCAGTGCCAAGGAGATGGTGCGAGCGTGCAGTATCATGGCGGAGGGAATGTGGGTGCTCCAGCGACGTGTGTGGGGCGCGTACAAACACTTCAAACTCCTCTACATTGAGCGCAACTCTACCGCATCTCTTTCCAGCGGCAGCAACCTGGTGAGTCTGCGCGCACAGCGCAAACGTAGTAAGTGCCTGGAGCATGTGAGCTACGGTTTGGCTCTGTTGAAGAAGGGCTTGGGCCTGGAGGTGGACACAACTACGTGCAGCGTGCGCTGCGTGGACGATCACCCCCGTTTGGTGGTTGTGGCGTGGGAATTTCAGCTGTGCAAACGGGTGATGGAAACCGTCATTCAGTTGGCTTCGCGGCAGTACTGTGTGACACCAGCTGGGCCACACGTGGAAGGTGTCATCCCTGGGGAGCGGATTGCTGTGGATGACTTACTCGCCGACTCTTGCGCCACCAAGCTGGAGAAGGCGTTTCGCCTCACCCAGCGCCCTGATGGCCCTTCAGAGCTGCAGGTATTCAGCCACCATGTCCAGAACACGATGCTGACCTCTGCATCGCTGCCGGAACAACTTCTACAATGTGGCTTGGATGACAAGTATGACATGAACGACGACATCTTTGATCTGGCCGAATCCGGTGCACTCGGTTCGTGGTCGGCGAGGGAGTTGGCCATGGAGCACGCCCGCCGCCATTGTGCTGCTGCAGTTCCAATCGTCCGCATGTCGCTGTTTGACCGGCGAGTGGACGTGGTGCAAACGACAAAGGTTGCGGGCCGTACGCTCCAGGCTGTGCGATACCACGTCGACTCCATCGTGCAGTGGACTGCCAACACCTCAACAGCCGACCGATTCACGGACGAAGCCCTGCGGGCACGCGTTGCTCGCGACTTCGGAAAGTCTGGCAGCCACACGCGCCTCTTCCACGGCACCACAGAGGACGCTGCCATCAACATCCTCCGGCACGGTGTCGACCAGCACGTGTTCAATCGCCAAGTGGACTTTGGCCCGGCCTTCTACACCACCCCCAACTTCGGCTACGCGGCGTGCGCTGCCCACGATCGTGAAGTTCTCACCGGGTCCCAGGCAACCGTGCTGGTGTTTGACGTGCCCAACTTTTTGTTGGAACACGTCGACGCGCTGGACCTGGCCGACGGGATGTGGATAGAGGCTGTCAAACACCACCGAGTCGGTGCCGCCGCGTCCCCAATGCTACGAAACCACGAGGCACACACCCCGTTGTACCGAGGTCCCGTGTCAAGCAACGGCACCAGCGTTGGCTGCGGTGGGGAGCCAGGCGAGCTGCGTGGTGTGTCACAACTGGCGTGGAGAGTGGTGCGCTTGCCGCCACCGCACATGTATTGGCCTGCAACGGGTCCGACCTTCGTTGTGCCTGCCACTGGCACTGGCATTGGAACTGACACTGGTATTGAAACTGGCACTGGCATTGAAACTGGCACTGGCACTGGCGCTGGCGCTGGCACTGGCGCTGGCGCTGGCGCTGGCGCTGGTGCTGGCGCTGGTGCTGGCGCTGGTGCTGGCGCTGGTGCTGGCGCTGGTGCTGGTACTGCGCATGATAAGAGTGGCCACTGCGCAATGGGTGCCATTCCGCTACTATTGTGCCCGCTGGTGGACGTTCACTTGTGCCTTATCGACCATTTCCCCACGACTGGGATCGCTACGCTGCGCGCGCGACGCCGCGGCCGCCGTCAACGAGTGTGATGGGCTCCGTGAACATCACTTGGTAGTGTGTGGCCCTTCCCCGCTTCGTTGGTGGACGCGACCCGTGGCGCGCATGCCGTTCGCTCGTTGTGACTACTACGCACTGCCACTGTAGAGCACATGGTGTCCATGACCCCATCCTGACACCGGCGGTGTGCTAGACGTGGTGTGCGACGAAGTGCGTGCTTGTGCTGATGCATGACTACTTGGTGCGCGCGTGGTATGAGCAGCATCCACATGAACGAAAGACGCAGATCATGAATTATTCGACATCATCAAACTGCGGCGGGGTGGAGTTGCCAGCCATCATGTTCTCACCGACGGTAGCCAAGTCACTCGACTGAAGCATGCCTTGGTTCCAGGCCGTCTGCATGAATTCATGGCACACGTGAGTGGAGACGTACACGGCAGACACTCACACAAGCTCCTCACCATGTAGCGCAGAGAAGTGCTTGTGGGGTGGTCGCGCGCGAAATTGAGGTTCTCCTTCGTACCCATCACAGCAACGGGGGACAAAGAGGCAATTCTCTTGGCAGTAAGCAGTGCAGCACGATCTAAAGCATCTCGATCAGGGAAAACCTTGCTCACAAAGCCACACGAAGCAGCCTCTTCGGCATCAAAGTTCCGAGCTGTCAGTGCCAACTCCCGAACGAGGCTGTCCGCGGCAAAACACAAAGTCAGGGACAGTCCCAGAAGACAACCGGGGCTTGAAAGCATGAAGTACGCACCTGTCATTGCCAACAATTTTTGGAAGGCGCTGCAGTGTTCCCACATCCGCAGCAAGCCCCAGCTCCGCCTCCTATGCACAGACAGAGGTGAGTAGCCAGAAACCGACAGTCAGTTCACAACCAACTAGATGCTTCTCCGACCTTGATGCAAAAGTACGCATCTGCTGTACAAAAGCGAATATCGGCGGCACACACCATGTCCACGCCTGCACACAACAAAATCAACTCAGAGCCGAAACGAAATAAACCGGTCGATATCCCAACTGAACGCACCACCTCCAATGCAGGCACCATGGATGCTCGCGATGACAGGTTTCAGCGACTGAGCAAAGACGCTGTGAGTGCTTCGCAGTTCGAGCGCACATGCACACCACGAACCTCCTCCATCGACGTGAAGGTGCGCTGATACGCTTGAATCAACCGCCTCAACTGAAACGCTCTGCGAGAGGGTTCCGCAGAAGGGGGTGGCGACAAAAGCTCAGCGTGGTCGAAAATGTCCAGTCCGGAAGTGAAGTTACGGCCATTTCCAGTGAGAAGGATGACACGACAGCTCGGTTCTGCGGCCAGGGTGTCCATGCATGCAGGCAGCTCAGTCCAGAACGCCCGATTCATTGCATTGGATTTATCAGGCCGATTTAAAGCTACATTCACCACACCATCTGACGGAACAGAGAGCTCAAGGGTTGAATACGTGCCGAGAGATGTGACATCAAAGGCCTGCGCATCGCAGCTACGCGCACTGCACACAGAAATGCAGCGCGTAGCAAGCGTGGCTTGTGACGGTGACTGCACCCCAGCCCCGATCGCTCGAATCAAAACACCCCTAGTATTCACTAGTGTGCCGCCAGACTGATTAACTGCCCAGGTGCAAGCTTGGCGAAGCATGGTGGAGACAGGCTGGACGAAGGTGTGCAGCTTCGTCACTTGCTCCATTAGATAAATACACATACGTACATTATCAAAATTAAGAAGTTTACACGCACAACGGCTCGCTTCAGTTTCGGAGAGCTGCGGACGTTTTTTCAAGTTGTTTGACCGCCAGTGCAACGCTCGTCCTATCGCGTGGTATCAACCACGCGGCGCACCTTGTACTCGCACTTTCCACCACTGGTGCCCATTAGCAGTACCTGAGTCAGTGCGAACATGTCCAGCGTCCGGCGCGTGGTGAAAACCACGTCGTACCAGACATCCTCCTCCTCTGCCGTCAAGCAGTCGTCCTCTTTCAAGCAGTCATCATCGTTCAAGCAGTCGTCGCACCAGCGGCAAAGTGCGGCAGTGCAGCGAAGTGGCTCGAATCGTGTTGTGAGGGCCTCTGCCAGAGCCTCTGCACAGGCTCAGGCTCATGGGTCGGCCATGGTGCGTTCCAAGAGTCAAAGCCAGCACTACGCGCACGAAGCCCCGGCACATCAATTGTACATTGCCGACAGTCCTGTGAAGCGGGCCCCCGTTCGTGGCGGAAGTGCAGCGCGTCTCATTCGTGGCAACAGCCGTGGCAAGCTCATCCACAACAGCGCTGGCGAGCGTGTGACCGCCAGCAAGCGCGTAGATTTGTCCAACCAAGCCTCGCGGGTGGTGCGTGGTTCTTCGGACCTGAAGTACTATGTGGAAAGCAGTTCCGGCGCAGCCACATCTAGCTCTGTTCATGCCTCGAAAGCCCAGGCTTCCTCATTCTCTGCGAAAGCCTCTGCGCAGCAGGCTTCTTCGTCGTACGCCGCAAAGGCTCAGGCTTCGTCTTCCTTCGCTGCGAAAGCTTCGGCGCAGAAGGCCTCGTACCAGCAGAGTTCAGCCGTTGCGGTGCGTCGGACTTCACAGGCCGACTGTGATGCGCATGGAACAAACAGTATGGCTTTGAACATTGGCCCACACGAAGACATCAAGAAGTGCATCTGTCAGATTTGTACCTGCGGGTGAGCAAACACACTAACTTCCCCATGTGTTGGCTCTCTGCTCAGACTAACCCCCCGTGCGCGTGCCGCAGCTTTCACAAATGTCCCCACAACGTCAAGTCTCGTATGGTTCAGACGAAGTTTGAAGGCCAGTCGGAGGCGCAGCAGGCATTCGTTGCTCATGCTGCGGCCAAGCGTGCGGCTGCGTTCCGACCCAAGGGTCAGAAGATGATGTCCGGGGAGTTCTATTCTGAGACAGAAATGAGAGCCCAGTACACGGTGAGTGCTTGCATTTGATTGTGGTTGCAAGATGTGCAGTGGCTGATACCAGGCGTGCTGTCCGCAGCCAAAGCACGCGGAATTTGCTGTGCGAGTCAAGAAGCAGGGCAACAAGAGCAGCTTTGGCTTCAAGGGAAAATTCGAGGGTGCCACTGAGAGCAAGCAGGCGTTCAATGAGAAGGCGTATGCGCGACGTCAGCCGATTCGACACAAGGAGACGAAGTATGGTGGCGGCAAGTTCGAGGGTGTCACCACCAACCACCAAGACTTCACAGAGTACAACGTGGAGCGCACTCAGATGATCCGTCCCAAGGCACAACGGTTGGAGTCTGGCAAGTTCTATGGCGAGACTGAAGCGCATCGGCAGTTCACTCCAAAGAAGGCTGAGCGCCGGTTTGTGAAGAAGAAGGCCGAGTACAAGGCCAGTTCGGCTCGTTTCGATGGTCGCACCGAGGCCAACACCAACTTCACTGGCGCAACGGCGCCTCGACGTGGAGCGTACAAGCCGCGGCAGGTGACGGTGTCAGGAGGCAAGTTCGTCACCGAAACAACTGCAAAATCCGCGTATACTGGCCAAGTGCAGCCGCGCACGAAGCCAATCCGCCCCAAGCAGAGTGTGGTAGCGGGCGGCAAGTTCGAGGGCGAGACCGAGGCTCATCAAGCATTCACCGACAAGGGAGTGGTA
>Ga0213833_1000697_pt1 | contig 29404 bp, 29 predicted proteins | sample SWATP21_FD_160575 | JGI IMG/M metagenome (GOLD analysis project Ga0213833, IMG submission 160575) | Coastal seawater microbial communities from Marineland, Florida, United States - SWA TP2 #1 | ecosystem: Environmental > Aquatic > Marine > Coastal | place: USA: Florida | collected 2016-08-14 | reverse complement strand
GCACCCCGCCAAAAAAGAAAAAAAAAAAAAAAAAAAAAAAAAAACTGCACAACACACACCTGCATGCGGTGCCCGCACTCAAGGAGCTCGTGCGCCTGCCTTTCGTGTGCCCACATGTTTTTTGCGCACCCCAGGGTGCAATCCACGCGGCGCATGGCACAGTGCAGCGCCAGATGCTCCTCCATGGTGTGTGCGACAACAAGGTCCAGGCACTTGTTGGGGCACTTTGCCAGACGATGGGAGCACTGACGGGCCATGTGCGGCTTCAGGTGTCGCGCAAGCATGTCTGTTCCGCACTTGTTCGGACACGGTACCATGCGGAAAGGGCACTTGGTGGTTTGGTGCTCCTCCAACTCACTGGCCCAGTGCGAGGTGTTGCACCCCAAGTCACACTTGACCTCGCGGCGACGGCAGTGCTTCGCCAAGTGCTCCTCCATGCGCTCCATCTGCACCCGCTCCGAGCAGGCATTGGGGCACAGCTCCGTGCGCAGTTTGCACGACTCTCTCCGGTGCTGCTCCAGCTCACACGCGCGAACCGTCTCGCCACACGTGCACGTCAGGGGTCGGAACTTGCACTCCTGGGACTCGTGAATGGCCAGGCGGTTGAAGGGCACCACCGCCTCGCAGCCACCACGACGGCAGTCTTTCACGTCCCCCGTCAGCCTGCAGTGCATCGGCCGCGCTTCGCACCGTTCCGTCATATGCACCTCCTCCTGCGCCCCCGGGAACCAGTTCCCGCACCGGTGGCATTGCACCCGGCGGCGGTAGCACTCGGAATCCAGGTGCTGCTGTAGCGTCGGGTACGTGACGCCTGGGCAGTGCCAGTCGCGATCGGCGTCCTTCATGAACTCCACCTCCCACAGATCGAACAGATCCGCCGTCACAGCGCCTTCACCAGGCACGGTGATGGTGTGGGTGCGCTCCTGCGGGTTGAAGTGCCGAATCACGCCGTAGCGCCACGGAGCCTCCGGTACAAAGCCGCGCGGCAGAGCCCGACCACGATGAAACTCCTCGATGTCCTCCTCAATCGGGACGAGCGCTTGCACACGGGGCAGGTTGGGTGGCGCCGCCGCGGTTCGAGCAGATGCACACCGACCCACGGAAGAGGCGGTGGTGCTGTGGCTCGCTTTGCGTAGGTGTGCCGCAAAGCGGCGCGCACTTGGAGGAGCGGGTGGTGTCCTGGGCGTCGTAGATGCTGATGCGGCGTCGCCATGGTCCGCTACACCGGGGCTTGAAGGTGAAGATGGGGGCACGCTAGTCGGAACGATCGTGCCCATTGCAGTGGCATCGTCAACACCTGCACCAGCACCTGCGCCAGTACCAGCACCAGCACCAGCACCAGCACCAGCGCCAGCGCCAGCGCCAGCACCTGCACCTGCACTAGCATCACCAGAAGTGGTACTGCTAGTGCTGTCGAGCGCCCCTTCTTCGCTCATCACCGCACTGTCTTGGGGGTTGCCATGGGCACCATGTCGGCCCAGACTCCGAACATCCACACGTGGCACCCCGACGGCACGACCACCCGCGCCTTGACTGCTGGCTGAGGGTGGCGCTTCCTCGGGAGCAGGCGGCGCCCAGTCGGCGTCGGTGACCTCTTCCACCGCCAATGTGCGATGCACCTCTTCTACCGCAAGCGTTTGCCGCGCGCCGTCATCAAGCACCAGGTGCCGAAAGCGCACACGCTTGCCCACCATGTCGTACGGACACGGCAAGTCACGGGAGGCGCACTCGCCCGACAAACTCCGGCGGGTGTGCCATTCAAGCTCCCGAAACACGATGGGCTGCCCGCAACCCTTGGGACAAGGAACGTGGCGCAGGGGGCACTCGTGATCCTGGTGCTGGTCCAACTCCTCCGCCGGAATGTGCTGGCCGCAGTGCCACATGCACAACACCGGGCGGCGCGGACAAAACTGCGTCTCGTGGATCGCCCGCCGATCCGCCGGCGCCACCCACACGTCGCAGTACGCGCAGCGGATGAAGCGCGCCGGACACGTCTCGTCCAGGTGCTTCACCATGTCGTTGAAGGGCAGAATGGCGCCACAGCCCACCACCTTGCCCGGCTTTGCCCCCAGACGTACCGGCTCGGGTTGCTGCGAGCGGGACGGCGGGCGAACCAAGGCCAGACGACACTCGCGGTACTGCGCAGCCGCCTCCGGGTCGTTCTGTGGATCCACGCCCTCCTCCCCCACCCCCCAGGCGTCATGGTACGCGTCCTCGACGGGCAAGTTACTCTCGAACCCCACCGCCACGATGATGATGCCGTGCCCGTCTGGTGCGTCTTTGATGAACTTGTCCTTCTCCGCTGTCGGGACGGCGGGGTTGTGTTCCGCCTCCCACTTGCGCCAGTCGGTGCCGTCACAGACGACCATGCGCCGCGAGCACACGTTCGCCATGTGGTCACGGTGGTGTGCTACCTCTACTTGTTGGCCACACGCGCAGGTGATGAAGCGGAAGGGGCAGCGCTCGGCGATGTGTGCGTCAATGTCGTCGCCCCGAAGCACTTTTCCGCACTCGCGTGGGCACTCTGTGGGCTTGAAGCGGCACTGAAACTTCAGGTGCAGGGCCATGTTGTCCAACTTCATGACCGTCTCACACCCAAGAAACGCAAAGTCGCAGGGCACGATGCGCTTGGGGCACTCGTGGCGTCGGTGATGCCCCATGTCCTTCCGAATCACCTGCATACCGCACTTCCACTCACACACTGCGTAGTCAAGTGGGCACTCGTATCGCTCGTGCACCGCGAGGCGTTGTCGCGGACCCCAGAACCCACACAGACGCTTGCATGCTCGCTTCACGTTCGCTTCGTAGCTGGCCGTACAGCACACCATCACAACAGCCCCACACGACAACCAACAGCAACATGTTAGTTGCAGCCATTCGCAGCGCAGTTTCAGCAACGCCACACATCAAGACAAGACACATTGCCATCCCCCTCCCCTCAAACCACACGGCACAACTGCAACCAAACAACGTCCACGCACGAGTTGCGAATGTGCTGCTTTCGCACAGCGAGGCGGTGTTCCGCTCCCATGAGAGCATCCAGCGTCAGATTGTCTGTTCCGTGACCATGGGAGGACGCCCAGTCAAACGCGTTCTTTCCCTCGTTGTCCCGCCAGTGTAAAATCTCGCGAAAGCACTCCACGTTGTAGTCCAGCAGCGTGGGTGCCTGAATTTGCCCATTGTGGTCTTTCGGCGGCGGCGCAAACGTGGCCTCGTCCAAGCCGTCGTCACCCTCATCAGCAAGTCGTGCGGCGGGGGCCAGGGTGCGTACCTATGTGGAGTGAAGTGAGAGGTGCTTCAGTCAAGGCGCGCGGCGGCGTGCAACACAATAACAACGCCACACTTGTGGATGGTACGTACCATCATGCTCTCTAGCAAAAACACAACCATCTCCGCGTGACCACGCGTCGCGGCATGAATGAGCGGGGTTTTGCCTTCCGAGGTGATGCGATTGGGGTCCGCGCCAGATATCACGAGCTCGCGTGCGGCAGGAACGTGGCCACACGCCGCTGCCCAAGTCAACGCAGTGTGGCGCAAACGCGTTTCGAGGTCGATGCGAGCGCCTGCCCGAATGAACACCTTGATGCTGGGGACATCGTCTGCAACCGCCGCTCGAGTCAGGGCTGTCCAACCGTCGCGCGTTTCCACGTCCAGGGCAAAGACGTGTGCGCCAAACTTGTTCACGCCAATGGGGATGGGCAAGGAGATGCGTGTGTGCTTCGGGTTGTCTGCCGGAGATGGTGATCCCATGGGCCGTCCATCCGGCGCCAGCTTGTAGTTCAACACCGTTGGGGCGCGGGTGTCTGACCATGCATCACTCTTGACCTCGCCCACCTCCGCCACAGTTTTCTTGGCGGCTTCGTGCTCCACCTTTGCCGCCTCGATGTCCGCAAAGCGCGTACGCCGCGCTTGCGGAAGGGACACGGTGCTTTCGCTGCCGATGGTGGACAGCACCTCGGAGCCAGGCGGAACCGCGCAGTCGGGGAGTTCGAACGCTGGATCGATGGGCTCTGCCATGCTGGCAAGAATTTCTTCAAACGTCGGGAGCTCCGCCATGAACTTCTCCAGCGCGTCTTTGTTCGCCACCACGTCTTCCCGGGACAGCCCAAACGTGGATGCGACGCGCACCATCTGTGCGAACAGGTGGAGACCACAGCCGGTGACGCAACACACGTGATGCAAGCAGCTCGGGAGCCACCCAGTAAGCACTGCACACACGCACCTCTTCCATGTCATTCGCTCGAACAGCACGCTGCAGCTCGGCTTGGCAGCGAATGTTTTTGTGCACCGCTTTCTGAGAGGGGACACGCGCGCAGCAAACGTGCAACGACCACAGGAACTCACACCCAGGCTGGAGGACCCAGCGCAACACTTCACGCACGAACCTCAAGGGCTTCTTGCTGCAGCTCCAGCTTCTTCTGCATGGTGCGTGCTTCGACAAAATGCCGCATCCCTTGTGACAGCAACTGCGCGGCGTGTCGAAGTTGCAGAGCCACAAGTGACACGTCAAGCAAACAACCCAATCCCGTGCTGAGCCACACCTATCGTACCCGGGCACACTCGATGCACGACTTCACACGAGACACACGCGCCCAATCCAAGGCGGTGCGCCCCTTGTGATCTTCTTCGAACAAGTCCACACGTGCTCGAATCATCGCGCGCACTTCTTCCACGTCTCCTTTCGCCGCAGCCTTCATGAGAGGAGTTCTGATGATCCCGTTAGCGTCGGCTGTCGTTTGTGTGCGAAGCGACAACCCATCCGACGCCGATGGTGCGTACGCGTGAGTGTCCAGCGTCCCATCACGTGTCAGGGTGACCGACCGGTGGGGCTGTGTCGAACGTGGCTTGAAATCTGCCGGATGAGCCGTGTACACCCCAAGCGTCTTCGCTTGCAGCTGTTGCAGCTGGCGAGCCTTGCGCTCTCGCCGGCGAGCCTCCTGGCGCTTGCGATTGACTCCTCCCCCCAGGGACAGCCCACCAGTGGAGCGTGCCGTGCGGTTCCCTGTCAGTGTTGTCCCGTAGCTGATCACGCTCTTGTTGTCATCCGGCATGTCCCATATCTTCACGAGGTCCGACATCGTACCCGCGTGCGCAGCACACAAAAGGACAACGGGTGTTGCACTACCAAGAGCACCCGTCCCTCTCACAGCAGTGACTCACTGTCATGAGTCCTTTCACCGATGTTTCGAACCGGGACGGTGAGCAGAGTTCGGCGTGTGCGTTGCAGTTGGTGTCTGTCGAACCAAGCCTGCTCGATGGATTTGATTGATTGTACCTGGTGTGCGAAAATGGCGTGATATTCTGCACCCTGCACCCGTTGTTCATGGTTGTATCCCGGTGTATCAGCCCACACAGGTGGCATCCAGGCGCCAGCAGGAGCTTTGGTGGATGGAACGTCTGTGCACAGACACCTTCACTTGATCTGTAGCTACTCCCTTTCCTTTTCACGCCGTTCACAGGGACTGAGGCCACCGTAGCAGCGTATTGACCCCCGATTGCGCTGCCGTAACCGTGGACATGGCAACCGCCGCGCCACCTCCACCACCCCCAGGCCAGCGCCCGTCCTACGCGCGCCGTTCGACCGCATCCAGCCCCCCAACAGCTGCATCTAGTGTATGTATTCGTTGCGGTCCCCTTTTGGCAGCACTGGTCGTGTGTCGTGGTGTGTGTGCGCCACGCCAAGTGACCCTTGGTTTTGTGTGTGTGTTGTGTTGTTGCCTGCGGCAGGCTCGGACTGCCGGCAGACCCTCCTCGACAGGGCGAAACGTGTTGTTGATTGAACGCATCCGTGAACTCGAGCAGCAAGTTGAAGAACTCCGCCAAGGTGTTCCATTTGTGGACGAGAACACCGTTCGTTCATTTCTGACCCAGATTGATCTCGCCTACACGGAGGATCTGGAGAACCAAACTAAGGTACCGTCAGTTGCCCTGCCGTTTCGGTTTCGTTGTGTTGCGGTGTTTTGCCGAGCACTGCCACACCTGCGTCGCCGCCTGTGTTCACGATACCATGCACTTGGGGGTCTGCCGCACAGCAACTGAAAGAACAAGTTGCGGCGATTACACAAGAAAAGGAACAGCTGGCCAGTCTATTGGACCAGGCGCGCGTGAAGGCAGAGGAAAGCAAGGCACAGTTCGAACAGCAGCTCCAGGCTGCTCGACGGGATGCTGAAAAGGCCGCCCGCCACAAGCAAAAAGCTGGGGTGACTGAGGAGTTGCGCAAGGCGAAAGCCCGTGTCAACAAGTTGTCGGATGCTCTGCAGTGCGTCGTGTGCATCGATCGGCTGGGTGTGCGAATCCGGAGTTCCCCTTGCTGTGTGTTGGTTCTGTAACACCCCGCACTTTGTGCCCCCGTCGTGTCGTACAAACTCAGGCGACAGCGCGAGGAAACAGAGCAAGTGGAGCGCCAACGCGACACGGCTGATCGGAAGCGTGTTGACGCCGTGCAGCGTGGCCGCTCTCTTGAGGTGTGTCGCGTGTGTTGTTGTGGCGTGCCAGCATTGGAGTGGATGGTTGGTGGTCTCACTCCTGGCGTTGCAACACCACAGAAAGAACTCCACAAACTCAAAACGAAGCAAACAGCCGAGCTGGAACACATGGCAGATGTAAAGAGGTTGTGGAAGGCAAGTCGTGCTGTCTGCGTATCGACCCGCACTTCCGTGTCATCACGCGCGCTTGTTTTCCTTCGTTGCACTTTGATTGTCACAGGGAGTTGTGGATGCACTGAAAAGCGAAAACCAAGCCCTGCTCAACGACAAGGCGGCCCTGGAAAAGTCCAACCAAGCGCTGCAGGCCCGCGTGCCGGAGCTCGAGGCCCGGGTCGGAAGCTTGCAACAGCAGCTCGCTCTTGCCACTGCCGCACGACCGCCTCCGTTTTCGGCACCCATGTCACTCCCCCAAGCCTCGCACCACGCGTCGTACAACGTCGCTCCCAGCGCTGTGCAGGGGCTGCCCAGTCCCGGTGCGCCGCCCCAGGCGCCGCTTCTGACACCCCGCCCGTACGATGAAGCGCCGCACCCGTATGCTGCCGCCCCACAACCACAACACCGGGCTCGTGCGCAGCCTCCCCAACCGCTCCAACCTGTTCGAGACCGACAACGGCCCCACCCGGGACCCTTGTCGCTGCCGGTGTCACACACCGACACCTCCACGACGTCCACCGGACCCGGGGCGAACGCGTCGGCGGTGGTGCGATCACGCAGCGGCTCTGCAGTCGGCCCTGTGGAGGTGCCACCGTCGTCAGACGAGGTGCAGCACGCCACAAACTCTGACATTCTCGCCGCCGGCATCCCTCCGTTGCGAGAAGACTCGTTTGCGGAGACGATGGGTGACACGTTGCCAGGCGGGTTCAGCATGACAGCCCTTGGCCTTCCCCCGGATTTGATGGCCACCATCCCAGCACCGGCGTACCCCGACACGCCTGGCGAGGGCCAAGGTGCAGTGGCGCCCGGCACCAACAACATGTCTTCCACCGACGACTTGCAGAGTGAAATTGACGACCTGAGCGCGCGCATGGCACAAGAAACACATCGTGCCATGCAACGCATGCAACAGTTGCAAATGGCAGCTCAGGCCGGCGGTGGAAGGTAGTCGTGGCGTGGCTGGGGTTGATATAGTCTTGTTGCGTTTTTTTCTTCTCTCTTTTGTTGCAATGCAATGCGCGACGAGTTGGGCGGGTGTGCAAGGAAATAGGCATGCACGTAACGTGTAACGTGGAACGTGTAACGTTTCATCATCAACTCACCATCGCGCCAATGTACCGGAAGCAAAAGCCAACAACAGCAGGCAACAAATTTCCGTGTCGAGACGAGGAAGCAGCACAATACAATAGGAAAAAGAGACGAGATACAACCCTTGTGTACCGTATCGTCAGTCAGCTGGCTCCAAGGATGGTGTGGGTGACGGCACATCCACCAACACAGACGCCCAGTGCGTTGATGACGGGGCGCTTGGTCTTATGAACGGCTGCAGTCAACCCACAACACGTGGGATGTCACACTTCTTCCACACAAACATAACGAGCACGTCCTTCCACATGACACTACGTGACGAACCACAGGTATACGCGATGCCCGTGGATGTCCAGGCGCCGAGATGTGCGCATCCCACTGAGATCTGATCACGCATCAAGTGAGCGCGCAACTCGACATGGCAGCAATAGCGCCGTACCGACAAGCAACCAGGGCTTGCATTGTGTTGTTCGCTCGCGTGTATGCTTGCTCGATGCAGCTACGCTCGCAGGGTTGTTGACCTTGAATGTCCTTGTCTCCAACCCGGGGGCGTTTTCGAATGTGAATAGCCCCTGAACTCGCCGTGGACCTGCCACAGTCACGTGTCAGGTGCATGTCTCCGCAACCCACACGTCGCAGACTCTCAAAGTTGTCGCACGTTTCCAGTTCTTGAGTGCGTTTCGTCTTTCGGCAATCCGCCACACGTCGGCGACGCTTACGCCGCCAAGCCTACACGCGAACCCCGACAACGGAGCGACAACATGGTCAGTGCACGAAAGGGGTAACCACTCCGCATATCCCATCAGCATCAGCAACCCGTACTTGTTTCCATGCCTTGCGCTGGAACCTTTTCCGCAACGTCTCTACACACCCAGGTACAAGAAACGGGGACAACAACGCCTCGATTTGACCTTGCACGTGCGCGGCAGCCTTATTCAAAGACCCTGCCCGAGACGGCGCACCCGGCGGCATTGGACCTGCTTCCCCAGTCGGCTCTGCTGATGCAGGCTCGGGTGCCAGAGACATGTCCTCCACAGTCCGCTCCAACACGGCCAACGTGTCCACTGCCTGCAGCAGTCTCGTCAACACCGCCATGTGACCCCACAAAGCACTATCGCTGCCATCAAAGTCGTCTTGGACCTCTGACGCATGCCGACGGCAATACTCCGCCACCCAACTCTCGTCCACGCCACGGCTGAGGCGTGGTGGTGGTGGTGCTGCTGCTGCTGCTAGCGCCACGGGGCCAGGTGCATGTGCAGAGTAGCGTTGATGGCCAGACATGCCCCACAGGGCTGCTGGTGATCGCTGAGGCACTGCACAAGGCTGTGGCCGCGGCGGCAACCGCGTCGGCATCGACCTCCATCGTGGGTGGGGATAGTGGGGTGGGGGAACGAAGGGTGGCCGTGCGGGCCGAATGGACCGTGTGGGTGGATGAAACCGCGATTGAGGGAGGTGTGGCCGTGGCTGCCACGCAGGTAAGGGGCGGGGTGGCATGGACGGGGGAGGTCGAAACGGCCTCACGTGTGGAGGGCGCGGTGGGACAAGGAACGGAGTCGAAGGCAGCCAATGGCGCGGATGAGACGCCATACCACGTGGGGTTTGCCCAAGGCGCGGCTCCATACGAGCATGAGCACGGGCTCCGGCATGGGCATGGGCATGGGCATGGGCATGGGCACGGGCGTGTGGATGTGGGTGTGGCCATGTCAGTGGCGGTCGTGGCGGCAGGTGCGGACGAGGGGCTGCGTGACGCACGCCTGACGTCCGGTACTGTGCATGTTGGTGATGGACGCGACGAAGTGCCGGGTCCTGTGTCCAGTGAGGAGCATGTACGGGCTGCGCTGGCAAAGGGCCACGAGCCCGGTGCATCAGTGACGGCTGGCACGAACGACGGCAGCAATGTTGAGACAGTACTCGTACCACTGAGCCAAAGTCTGCACGCGCTTGGGGTGTATTTGTGGAGATGTTCACGCCTCCACCGCTCGTGCAGTCCACAGTGCTCCCTTGTTTCCGAGTTTTCCAACACCGTGCTCGTGCGCTTGGCGTTGATGCAGCAGGGGCGAGGCGCGGTGCTCCGATCTGAACGAATGATGGCACAGTCTGCTGCTGCTAGAAGAACCCCATCATAACTAGGACTACATCAAGAGCTGTCAAGCCGCAGCAACAGGAAAACAGAGAAAACGAAACAAACGAAAACACAAGGAATCGCAACGCCAAGACACAAACAACAAAAACTGGGCTTAACGCACCGGAACACCACGCATACACACACAACCAAACGTGGCACCAACTCAAGTCAAGAAGACGGGTCTGGTTGTGACTTTACGGGCTCAAGCGAGGAACTCGCTCGTGTTGGAGATGCCATGTCTGCCTGCACCGGGGCTGGTGATCCCGCTGACGCCGGTGGGGGTGCCATACCAGACGTTGGCGGTCTGGGAGCCAAGCCAAGGTCTTGTTTGAGCCGCCCAACGCTGGTGCTGACCACCTGGATCGCGTGAAGCTCTTCCTCGATTGCCGACGACAGCTTGGAAATATCAACAGGCTCCTGGACGGGTTCACCCCCTGAGAAGCACCAACGCAATGCACAAACAGAGTCACGTGCGTGTCCATGCCATAGTGTGCGTGGTCATAACGCGCGTGGGGAGCAAAGAGTTAACGCACCACAGAAGACAAACACGTTCTCAGACCGGTTGTTGACAACAAGTTGCTGGATGGAGACAAGTGGCGTGCTGCACAGCACTGCAAGCAAAGAAACAAAGTCACAACGCCAACGTGCACGTCTTCCCCGTTTTCACCCACGCGCGTACCTTCCAGCAGCATCCTATGACGCTCCCCCAACTTGCATTGATGCGGAAACCTTGCGACGCTGAGAACCCCGTCTGGACGAACGAAAGCAAACCACACCCGGCGGGGGTCAAACAACACCGCTACCAAACGTCAGCCAAAGACACAACCTACGTCGCTGCAGCTCTGACAAAACAAGCAAACACTCCTCATCCATGGCTCCCCATGGAACGTCCCACGCAGCTATCGACAGTGAACTACGAAAACGAGCCTGGTTCAGCCGGGCGACCTGTGAAATTATCATACATACCAGAAATCGCGGAATTTCCCGACAAGTGCCCCTCTTCAACCTTTGGCGTTCTTGTGCGCTCATGGAATTCTGCCCACGAAACCGTCACTGCACTGTTCAAGAGCCACGCGGGATCTCTCCACGCGGGCACAACTGGCCCACGAGCCTGGTTCGACTCCTTTGCGTCCGTCCATGCGGTGAAAAAGAACGCTGGTGAGGCGGGTGCATGGCCACAAACGTTGCCAGGCAATGGCAGGGCGCTACATGTAGGTGGGCGTAGACGAGTCGCTGTCGTCGACGTCAAGAACGATGAGGCGAGGCGACAGAGCCGGCGTCGCTGACCTGCTTGTCAAGGCACGGCAAGAGTCTGCGGCTGGGGCTGTGGGAACAACATCAAGCACGAGGTCGCTTCGAGTTCGAAGCAACCGCAGCATCAGCAGCACACGGCAAGACAGCCAGCGTTCCTTCGACGCGCTGCCCCGAGACAGTACTGCAGACCCCATTCCTGCTCCACGAGTTGCGGATCCAGGCCCCAACCGGCCCGCTGGTCGCCGTGGTTCACGACGTGAAATTCGCGTGGCACTCGGGGATGGGAAGGCCCGCCCACCCCCGCATGGTAAACACGCTGGGTCCGCACGGCGGCTGTTGAGTCAGTTTGGTGACGGCGGGGGCTCAGCAGCGGCAGCAGCACAGGGGAGCTCCAGTCGAACCGGGTTGAGTATTGGACTTGAGTTGCCTCCCAGCCCAACACCCAAGCTCTTGGGGCCAAAGCGACCCTCCGACCGGAACATGGAGGGGCCAGCTGCGTCTTCAGAGTGCAGGCACTGCGGAGCGAACATCACGGTCGAGCCGCACCGTTCGTCGCATCTACTGAACGGCTGCCCCAACTTGGCACGGTTGGACAAGGGAAAGAACGCAGGCCAAGATGCCGTGACGCTTTCGTTGCCCGACCCAAAGCGCAACGAGCGACCGCGACTGCCCCAGCTGGAGAACGAGGACAAGACATCCAATAAGCAGGGCAAGCGTCGCAGAGGTCGGAGGTCGTCACGACGACGAGGCAGTCGTCGCCGGAGCCGAAGCAGCCACGCCCCTGTTCCTGAGGAACGTGAACTCCGCATGCACGAAGAAACACGCAGCGTGGGGGCTGTTGTGTCTGGCCACGATCTTAAGGCCCTCCTGGCAGAGAGCATCGCCGCGACGGATGGGCGAGATCGTCATCGACCCGGTGGGCCGAACACTCCTCCAGAAACGGAAAAAGAAGTGCGATTGGGAAGGTTCGTCACGAGTGTTTGAGCGCCTTTCAAACATGTGCCTGGCTCACTTGCTTCTGTTTCTGCTTCGGCTTCTGATTCCCTCCCCCTCCTCCTCTTCCCCAGGTACATTGAGGCAAGCTCCAACTTGGCGTTGACCCGGGTGCACTTGCGCGGTCTTCAAGCGCGTGCAAAAGTGCTCGGTGCAGCCGATGAGGATCTGAACTCGGAGATGCAAAAGGCAGAAGCATCCTTTGCTTCCGCGTGCGTACAAGATGGCGACATCAGTTTCTTTCGCTTTGCCGTGTGTTGTGGGCAGGCGCCTCCGCTTACCTCCGCGTTGTTGTGTTGGAGACAGACATGCCGTCAACAAGTTGATGTCCAGTGCCCCGCACAGCGCTGAGCTGCTGGAAAAATTCGAACCTTTAGTGGACTCTGCAAAGGAAGCGTTGAGTGAGGCGCGCCAAAACTTCTCACTTCGACCAAACACTCCACTTGTTTCTTCTCGAGCTACACTGATGGCGGATCTTGGCGCGAGACTGGCGGCCACAAAGCAGCGACTTTCACAACTACAGGTACGGCTACATCAGAACAGACCATGGATAGACTGCGCGCTCACTCGGTTCGCTGGTCCTTAGGCTCTCAATCGCTCTTTGGGAGATCCACAAGATGACGTCACATCACTACTTGAATCTGCTGGTTCCAGCGTTGTAGCTGCTGAAACGATACAATACTTGGCAGAAGCGGATGGAGCCGACCAAGCGTTGGTGATGGTGTGTATGCTCTGTTCGGCTTGCAGCGGGTGCATGTCTCATTGTGTACGCTTGATCAGGACTACGATGATGCCATCACCGTCGCCGTCGACACCGTTGATCGTGCTTCCAGAGCTGTTGGCCGTCGAGGGTTGAGCCATGCGCGATCGTTGGCTTCGCTAGAGGTGCAATTGCTGACCATTCAAGCCAAGTTCAAAGCGCTCAAGTCTGCAGTTCCTTCCAACATCAAGGTATGTCGACCATCCAACGAGTGACTGCACAGTGTCTCACGATAGAAATTGGGCAGAATCTGATCATGGGACTAGAAACACGTCTTACTGTGGCCCGAAAGCTGTGGGATGGAATGGAGGATGCATCGAACGAGCGTCGTGTAATGAACACTTTCAGCAAACAGGTGACCCAAGCAGAAACAGTGATGGTGGATGCATTGCCGAAGTTCAAAGCGGCGTTCAAGTCTGGTCGGGCAGTACGTAGCACTGCCTCGGGCCCAACCCACATGCTGTGTCTGATTCGAGTGCGCAACTTTCCCAGCGTCGAAATCAAGCAATTTTGTCCAGAGCAAAAAGCGACATGCGGCTGTTGAAGCAGCGCTTGGCAGCTGCCACCACAGCCGCCACCAAAGGTGCCGCAGCATCAAACGCGGCCGCTGGTACAGCAGCCTCGGACAGCAGCGCTGGATCTGGTGACGCAGCCGCAGTTGCTGCAGCGAAAGCTGCCGTTGAAGAGGTTGATCATGTACTGTGCCAGCTGACTGTTGCTGCAGAGCCACCAACACCAACATTCAGTCAAGGAATGAACACAGAGCTTCCCGAGGGTCGGACGTTCAGTGCCAAAGGCAAGAAAGGCGGGCGTGACGAGGAAGCTGCATCGTACCGAGCGCTAGCAAAGAGCCTCAGCAAAGCAAAACGATGCGTGGCAGACGCTAGCAAGCGCATGGCGGTGCCAACTCCGAGAGGAAAACGAGTGGAAGCATCGAAGCTCGCCGCTGCTTCACTTGTTGACCAAGTGAAACAATCTCTCCGGGACATGCACAGTGCCAAGGGTATGTTAGCTGATCTTCGTGCAGCAGCCGCCAGTCACCGAAAGGGCACGAGCGACAAGGTGTCCGACAAGAACGAGTCTGAACGTGGGAAAAAGGAGTCGCTTCTCGAGAAAGCTGGGACAGCATACACCCAGGCCAAGGTAGCGGACAGGCGTTTGTGTTGCGTACGTGCGCGGGCTCATGGCTGTGTGTGGGGTTTTACAGGCCATTCGAATCCTGCTTGACCGGGTCAAGGGAAGTGAATCTGAGCGTGATGCACTGCGGAAGCAGTTTGTGGATGCCGTTGCTGCTGCCACGGCAGCGGTGCGGAAAGCATCGACACACGCAACTGTGGAGAAGCAAAAAGCAAAACGCCGAGCGTCGCTTTCGCGTCGCCAGGCCCACAAACAGAACCAGTCCAAGGCCAGCAAGCGGAATCAACGCAGAGGCAAACACAGTGGGTCACATACACGGACCCCCGCTGAGCGTATTGCGTCGCTGGGTACTGCATTGGCACGTCTTCAAGAGTTCAACTTGTTGGATGGCGAACCTGAAGACGAGGCCGGCGCGAAAATGGAGGAAGCAACAGAGGTGGTGAATCACATCGCGGTTCTGCAGGATCGTCTTGCAGTTTCATACTACGTACCCTACGTGGAGAAAGAAATCCGCGAGTTGCTTCGGCCGACAGTGCTTACTGTTCGAGCCGCGCAGGTGGCGATGGTTTCACGAGCAGACAATACGCTGGCAGACGTCATCGTCAAGCGTGGAAAGTTGGAACGGCGCAATCAAACCACAGGCAACCCAGACGATGAAGGCACACGGCTTTTGGCCAAGAGCGTGGATCTTGTTGACGCAGCTCAGGACGCGCAAGCCAAGAAGGTGAGGGTGCTGTTGTGTGGGTAGGTGTAGGACAAGGCAACTTTTCCTCACGGCATTTTGTGTTCCGTTGCTTCGTAGGATGGAGGCAAGAAGGACGACCCCACAGTGGCTCACAACTTTATTTCAGCGGTTCAGACAGCTCGGGCAGCGGTGCAGGCAGCTGGTGTCGCCATGACAGAGCGTGCCAAGGCCGTTATTGAGGAACGTCGCGAACAACTCAAGGACGCAGTCGCTCAAATGGATGACATCGTGCAGCGTAACGTGGCTCTGGGAAGGGAAGACAACGAAACTACACGCCTTGTGCAAGCGATGGTTCGGCGAGTATCTGCGGCAGAGGTGGCACTGGAGGGTATGAACAACGCTCCCGACTCCCCTGACGCAGCTGACGCATTTATGGAGGCAGTCACAGAGGCTCTCCCGCCACTGGCTGCAGCACAAGCCGCTGTCATGGCTCGTCAGAGACAACTGTTGGACCAGGCTGCCGTCATGCTCGAAGAAGTAACCAAAGGCGGCGAAGAGCTGCGGCGTGAGCATGAGGCAGATGGAAGTCCCGAAGATGAAGCTAGTCTCGCGGTTCGTGAAGCTGTTGATGCCGTGGCAGCCGCCCGCGCTGCCCACGCAGAGTTCTTGGCCAACACCGAGGACACGAAGTGCTTGGGCACGTTTTTGCTGTCCGTGAACCCCGCGAAGACAGCTGTTCTGGCAGCCAAGTCGAAGCTTGCAGACAGGCTCAACGCAGCGGCACGACAGGCGGCAGAGAGGGCTGCTGAAATTGTTGCAGTGGTCTTGCCGGAACTATTGGAGCGCCAGAATGTGAAGGGTGCCAGTCGTGACGATGCAGCGTGCCGAGCAGTGGCACATGTGCGTGAGTTGGCATCCACGGTGGCAAAGCAGCAAGAGGCGCTGGACAAGATGGACCAGCGAGGGTCGAGTGAATGGAAAAAAGCTGCGCGCGCCCTCAGCCAGGCTGTCCCCGGTGTGGAAACCGCTGTAGCCACAGCAAAACAAGCGCTGGATACTCGGGATGTGGCTGTCCTAGCTGGAGCAGGCACAGAGCTGGCCGCACTGATGGAGTCGTTCAAGAAGGTGGAGGCACGAAATCAGTTTGCAGATGTCGGAGATGACAGGTACGCTCCCGCTTTTCTCGTTGGAATAACTCCACTTCACTCACCACTGTTGCTGTATGTGTTGTTTGGTCAGTGCTGCGTCACTGGTGCGATCGTCACGGCGCACGATGGCAGCATGTGCAGGTCTGCAACGTCGTCTGCAGGACAAACCAACAGACTCCATTGACACAAAAGCCACATGGGGCCTGCATTTCAAGGTTCAACGTTGCCGACGCCAGGTTGCCGAGGCGAGTGAAGCTGTGGCAGAGCGTGAGCGCCAGATCACAGCAGCTGCAGAGGTAGCGACTGCAGACGCCCGACAAGCACTAGATGCATTCATCACGCGCAACTTGGTACGTCATTGGTCGCGCTGTACAGTGTGCGCGCGCTGGTGCGTTTATGTGCAATTGCCAACGGTACTTTCTCAGGCGGCCATCGAAGGAAACCAAGATGCAGAAGCTGCAATGGAAGCTGCGAAAGCCGCCGTCTTGACTGCGGAAACTGCACTCCAAGATTTCCATTCAAGCCCTGGCGACTTGGGTCTGCGCGATGCCTTCGTTGTGGCATCTGTCGCTGTACCACCAGCCATGACAACGCTGACGCTGTACTCGAAGGCTGCCGTCAGTGCCGCATGTGTCAGACTCGCGGAAGCAAAGGCACGCTGGCACAATGACTTGGCACAGTACAAGCGCGATGGCGACACGGCACACCATGAAACGGCTTCCAAACTTGCATTGGCTGCGGAAAGTGCGCTTGCCAAGGCTGAAAGCCTCCAAGCCCGGGTTGTGGAATCGATGGAAGCTGACCAAGGGGGTGCATCCCCTGGTGCACCTGTGGCGTCAGAGCTCGATGATGAATTGCTTGCAGCCGTACCAGCAGCACTGTCTGCCATTGAGATGGCTGCGCAAGGATTCGTGGTGCGTGACGCCACCATTGTCAAGGCTGCAGAAAAACGGCTTGGGCAGGCAGTTCGCACGCTAAACACCCTGCAGGCAAGGAACACGGCGAGCAGCCGTACACCGACTGCAGCTGCCGCGGTTGCTGCGGTAGAGGGCAGCGGCAAGGGCGCGCTGGCTTCCACAGGCGGTCTGGGTGGCAGTGGGGATGAAGCCACGTCATGCATCGTGAGTGCAGCTAGCCACAGACCTTCTCTCACCCCCGCCACAGCCGTCCCAGATCGTGTCGAAGAGTATGTGGACAGTGTTGCCGGTTTCGTGTCCGCCGTCGAGAGCGCTGCACGAGCACTGGACACTCGTGAGCGCACCACGATCGAGGCAGCGGCTCGCCACATTTTGCGTGCAAAGGAGGCAGTTCTGGCCGCGGACACCGCCAACAAGGCTGTTGGTGCACCTGCAAGTCCTGCTTCGACAGCGATCGCCACAATGCTGGGTGAAGTTGTGCGTGTGGCCACCCAAGTCAGAACTGCACAGGTGCAACTCATTGAAAGCACGCGAGTAGCGGTCGCGGCTGGGGTGTTGGGTGAAAACGGGGGAGGAATCGTTCCGGTGTCGGAAGCAGTTGCAGCGGCTAACAGTGCTGCTCTTCACGCTGCATTGGGTGTGGCCAAAGCAAAAGTTCAGCTCAACCAACGCGAAGCCAAGGAAGCTGCGTCTCTTAAGGGTGCCAAGGCAGAGCTCATGCGCCTGCGTGGACTGTTGGAGACGCTGCGGAAGCGAAACCGCGCTGCCGGCATACCTGACGATCGAGCCTCAGCCTTCATCGAAGCTGCATCGCTGGCGGTTGTCACAGCCGAAACGCTTCATCGATTGGTGGGCACCATGCCTGCTGTTGCGGGAATGGGGAGGCAGTTCATTCGAGAGGTGCCAACCGCTACCGCGGCGGTACAAGCTGCTGAAGAGTGCTTGAACAGCCGCGATCGCGATGCAGAAGCCGCGGCAGTTGCTGAACGTGCGAGAAAGCAAGAAGAAGGTGGAAGAAAGGTATCTGAACTACGTGGTGCACTCTCAAGCATGCAGGAGAGGTACATCAAGGTTACACAGCTGCTGGACGAAGATGCAATGGCGCGCGCTCTGGCAGGACTTGAAGACGATGTTGACGGCGCGGACATGGATGACCCTCCGTCGCCCATCCTTCCGCCGGCACTGATTGAGCAAGGAAATGCGCTGCTATCACGAGTCGAGGAACACCTGCATCACAGCGAGGCTTCCGCTACTATTGCCAGCGACATCAACGGGGCTCCACTAGAAGCAGCCCTAACTGACGTGTCGCAGTGTGATGCCCTTGTGGCCCGCATTCGGCGCAAAGTGGCAGTGCTTGAGCAGGCCGCTCGCCGTGCTCAGAGTGCAGAAGTGGCAGCCGCTGTTGCCCACGCCGCCGGCGTCTTGGCTGTGGCGCGCTCTAAGCTGCAAGTCCTGCAAGCCCGCAATCACACGCACGGCGCACCAAGTGACGAAGCATCCACAAAGCTTGAAAGAGCGATGGCCGCTGTGGCGTATGCCAGGTCGTTTGAGAAAACGATGGCCGGTAGCACAGATCCAGGTGGTGACTTGGCTGAAAAGTTCCTCCAATCAGCACACGCTGCTGTCGCGGATGTGCAGTCTGCGAGACGGGTACGTCCATGTTGAGGTTGTTGGTGGTGGCAGGGTTGTGGTGTGTAACAGTCGTTGTGTGAGTGGCTTCAGGCAATCGATGCTCGACAAGCTCGTAATGTGTTACGGACACAACTGCGCGCAGCGGAATCTGTAGCACGGCTTGCGATGTGCTCGTGTGGAGCGCTTCTGGCTGCCGTACGAGGGTACAACCGACCCATGAGCAGGAATGGCACCAGCCTGGTGTCCCCTGATGACATCGGATTTCGACCAGACGCGGTTGGATCTCCAGTTCGATCCCCACACCTTCTGGAAGGCGACGGCGCCAGTGTGGCTGCAAGCACGCCAAGCCAAGCACCCCCTCAACATATGCTGGCCACCCTACCTGAGGTAGCCCAGGTTGCAGCCGCACTTGACGCAGTGTCCGCAGCGCGTCATCGCTTGGGTCTGTCCAGGGACTCTCCCTTGGAGGCCCAGGAGGAGTTCGTGGCCGCCGTGGCTGCTTTGTGTGCCGCTTCGTGTACCCTGGCACGCATGGCGCAGGTTCGCGACGTGGTTGGGGACCTGGACTTGGAAGCGATTCCTAGTGTTGCGACTGCCACAGGTGCAGGGGATCCACCAGTATCCTCGCGAGCTGGTGGCGGTGCAGCTGCTGTAGGCACTCCAAAGAAAGTGGGACCATCCTCCAGTGGGTCACAAGCACAACTTGTGTCCCCGTCAAAACAGCGCATGTCAAACAGCACGAACACCGCGGCGAAGGCCGTTGCATTCGCGGTTCTAACATCTGAGCCACAGGTGAATGTGACTGGAATCATGGTGAAAATTGGCGAAGCGAGGCGGGTCATCCAGCAAGTGAAGGAAAAGGTAGGCTGTCATACCGTCATGGTGCGCAACGTTGCTCCGTGGTTTCATGGGTTGCTGGTACCTGTGTCAGATTCGGGATCGCTCCAAGGCGAAGCCGCATGTCGCTGCAGCTGTGGGAACCGCAGTTTCAGCGTTGATTGTCGCAGACACCTTCGTGAACTTGGTCTGGTGCAGCTCAGCCCCAGCGTCTCTTTGTCGAATGGTTCGTAGCACATGTTGCCCCGGGTTGTGTTTATTTGCACCACAGTTTCTGACACTTGTGGTCTTTCAGCTTGACACACATGGTCACAAGCTGATGGCTGCGGTTTCGAACCTGGAGTCCGTCACAACACCTGCAATCCCCTCGACGCCACAGCCGCGCAACAACTTCGACTTCGGACGCACACTGAGAATGCCGTCACCTCGCAACATGCAAACAGACGAAGCGGAGCTTGATCTTCGGGTTCAGGTATTGCTGTCACGGCTTGCCGACATGCATGCCCGAGTTGGAGAGGCGCAAGTGGCCTTAAGTTTGCGACGGGAGGAGGAGCAGTCCACCGGGCGATCGTCAAAGCGTCAAGCGCTTGCAACGAACGCTCTGGTCGTTGCTCTTGACAATGTTGCCGTGCTACTGCCGTCCTGCGATACGATTGCCAGCTTTTTCCAAGACTCCAACCACCAGCAACCTGCGTCTCACCAGTCGTCAGCTTCTACGCTGGGTGGTCCACACTCGGACTCCGCACTCTCGCTGGGAATCAGTGGGAAAACAGACTTGACTGCAGCATCAGAGGGGACAAGCGGCGTGGTTGTAGCCCCTGTGTGGCATTATCTGTCCAGTCACATTGTGGATCAACTGGATGGAAACATGGCCGTTCTACAACAAGCTGTTGACAAAGTCGAGCTTCAACGCGAGGAGTTGGCGGCACTTGAACAATTGGTAACGGGTGCTGTGACGGCCCAGCGCGCTCTGGTTCAAAGTGGCTTGCAAAGTGCACTTACTGATCTCGAAGATGCCAAGTTTGAGTGCGTTTTTGGACGGGATTGTGTGTTTTGGTGTTGGTTGAGCGTGCGCGCTTCTTCTGTCATGACCGTTTTTCTGTTCTGCAGGTATGAGGTGGCCAAACGACAGGCGAACGGCGATCCTGAGCTGGAGGAGAAACTCAAACAAGCAAAGACAGCCTTGGACGCCGCCGCAGCAGCTGTTCAGCGGGCAACAGCTCTTGACGCCGAGCTGTTGGAGGGCGGGGCTGCCACTCCAGAGGAACTGCTAAGTGTCGTGGCTGCAGTGGCAGAGGCACTCGCCGCGGTGCCTCTGGCCACAGCCGCCGTGACGACAGCTTCGGGCAAAGAACCCTCGGCCACTATCCTTCGAGCCGCACCGCGCACTGTACAGGAAGCTCAGACTCGGCTGAAAGAAGCCTCTGCCACTGTGGTGGCCATGCGGGAGCGCTTGGTGGAACTCACTGCAAAGGCAAATGCCGGAGACGATGCAGCTCGTGCTGCTGCCCACGTGTTGCGAACAGCAGTGGCGGCAGCAGAGAAGGAGCTGGCTGAGTGTGCGACGGCATGTGCAGGCTTTGACCCTGCGCGTCCCAAGCAAGCAGCTCTGTTGATCCGTCGCATGGCCACAACCGCCTCCAAAGTGGAGATGGTGATGGCTTCGGCTGACAGCATTCAACGTGCAGTTGCTCCGGGTGCCTTCCCCGAGGGGAACCTCGTCGTGTCTTCGCCATCCGGACGTTGGGGTCGCATGCCTGTGCAGGAGGCGAACGCCCTGAAGCGCTTCAACGCGGCGTCAAAGTCGTTTGCGAAGGCGCTAGCTGCTGCGAAAGCGCGCGCCACAAGCGACGACTCACGGGATGCGCTTTCTTTGGCTGTTCAAGACGCCATCGTGCAGGTTGAAGAGCGCATGAAGGAGGCTGCTGCGGCCCGTACTCGCGCCCGGCGTGCCAGTGGTGCCGATGGCACATCGGCCGACACTCAAGGTGGCCTGAACGCCTTCACGATTGCCGTTGCTGATGTTGTGATGAGCTTGGGGAACCTGGAGCAAGTGCTGGAAGAAGCCCAACAGGCAGATAGGACCAAGGCCGCCGCTCGTAAGGCACGGGCCGACGCAGCATTGGAGAGAGAATCGGCCAAGGCCGCTGCAGCTGGGGCTGGTGGAGCTGGTGCCGGTGCCGGTGCAGGGAGTGCGCCGGGTGGTGGACGAACAGACACGGGGACTCGGGCGTCCCCAGTGCCCAGACATCCCCCAGCGCTCCCTCCTGCGCACAGCAACTTGGCCATGCTACAAACGAGTTCTGTGCGCGCCCTGGTCGATAGACCTATGGCACTGCGACATTCCACGTCACCAAATGGCGGACGGGGGCGTGCTTCCCGAAGTATGTCGCAAACCGTGAACGCTCTCGTTGGCTTGCCGACGTTTGCCATGCTAATTCGGGCCAAAAACCGGATGAGGTATGGTAAGGAGTTCGCCGGTCTCGTTGCCAGGCTCAAGGTCGCCGGCAAGACTTATGATAAACTTATCAAAACCTTGCGTGCGGCGCAAATGGACAAACTCCCGCTCGAGGTTGGACTTCCGCTGCGTGAAAAGCTCAAGCAGAGCACTACGTCCTTGCGTATTGCGGACTTGAGCATTCCCACTCCCGCGGAGAGAGCGCTGAACCCGCCAACAATCGACAACATCATGAAGTTCGAGACCAAAGTTCGTGCTGCATCAATGCGTGTGGCCGCCTTCGAGCAAGCGTTGGGCAAATCAATGGAGCAACTTGACGAGATCGCAGCAGCAGAAGCACGCAAGCGAATGCACCGAGAAAAACGACGGCGAGAAAAGGAAGAGTGGCTCAGGTCAGGCAACACTGTTCAAAGACCCGCGCTGTGTTTCGTCGCCTTGCCTTGTCTGTGCTCATTCCAATGTGGTCGTGGGCTTCACACAGAAAACGTTCGTCCAGAAACCGGTTGATGAAGCACAAGAGTTCTGCGGCGTACGTTCACTCCCGCACCTGACACAACTTTGTTTCCTGTACTGACATGCAGCATTGTTGCAGACGCATGCGAGACGGTGACGACGACGATTGGCTTGCGTACGTGGTATTGCTCTAGATCTGTTTATGGCATCGGTAGCCTCATGCCTTGCCCTCCCTCATACCGCTTTTTTCAGTCGTCGGGCGAGCCGTATGCGCAGCAAAAGAGGGATGAAGCGAATGCAGTCAAGTGTGGAAGTGGGGACTGCGGAGGACCGTATTCTGCGCCGGAAGTTCTCCGCTCCCATCTCCCGCATGGATTCTTCTGACATGTCCGTGTCCTGCACAGCTGAGCTGTGACGGTGGTTGATGAACATGTCTCACACTGGGTGTTGTACAGTCCCGCGATGCGCCTGCGACCGCTGAACGGCTTGAAGCGGGTGCTGTCTCGACCAAACGCGACTGGAGACCAGGCATCCCCACCTACCACGGCCCGCAGGTGACAACAACACTTATGTTCGGGCAGAGGGACTGTGAGCTCACACGTGTGCGTGATCACAGCTCAAGAAGTGTTGCGACATTGTTCAAGCTTGAAGGTGATGAGACGTCGTCGCAGTCCCGACCTTCGTCAGAGTATGGCATGTCTAGCCCCCGGTCCCATCGGTCAGGGTACACGTCTGCCAGTGATGGAGAATCTGAACGAGGTGGTGGTCGTGGGGAACACCGACGGCCCAGCACTTTCTCTCGTGACTCTGAGTACGTTGCTGTGGTGAGTGACACGCAAATTGCCAAGCGTAACACGAAGTTGGATTGCAGTGCTGGTCGAGGACTGGCTCCGTTGCGTCGACGATCCCGAAAAGGATCCAAACTTCGTATTGAAACCAGCATTCATGATTTGGTGCAGGGCCGACGGGATGGGTGCGTTGCGTGCATGCGCTGTGTTGTGGCTCAGGGCTCACCCTACAGCTTGCCAGACGGCCACGAAGAGACCAGTCAGACCGTGATCGTGACCGGGACCGAGATCGGGAGTACAGAGATCGTGATCGAGACCACAGAGATCGTGACCGTGACCGTGACCACAGAGATCGCGGAAAGCGTCGTGGCCGCGATCGGGATCGAGATCGAAGTCGCTCCAGATCGCGTGAACGCTACGATGAGTACGTGGCACGTTGGAATTGGACTACGTGCAGCTCTCACGTAGATGACTCGACTTGCAGCGATGATCGGGATCGCGGACGACATCGAGATCAGCGTCGCAATCGGCGGCGCCTGCAAAGAAGTGAGTCAGGACGCTCTAACTACTCGTCTCGTCACTCTGTTGCTTCCGAGCGATCGTACAGATCCGGAATGTCGTCCGTTGATGATGCCTACTCGGAGTACTCGGACGAGGGGTGGGCCACAGAACAACCTAGGCGCCGGCGACGGTCGCGGAACCGCCGGCGACTGTACTGATGCGAGATTTGTAGGACGCGGGGGCAGTTTCAACGAGTACACATACCTGCTGTTGTCGACACAAAGTGTCACGTTTCTGCATGGCCGCGTCATATGTACAACTTGGCGTGACTTTATCAAAAGAACAGTGAAGGAACGGCGCTGCATTTGGCAACACAGGCACTGGCACAGCGCCCGTGACCACTTGACCGTGCCGCCCTCCGCTTGGACACTTGGTCTCGCCTCCCTCCACAGGCTGTCACCATGTCATCCAACCAAGTGGAAGCTGGCAGTGGCAAAGTGAGTGAAGATGTCACGACGTATGTGCGTGGTGAGACGGACCTGGAAGCGTACCTGCGGGCGCAATTGCCGAAGCGAATCATGATGATTGATGGTGCCATGGGCACCATGATTCAGAAGCTCAAGCTGAAGGAAGAGCACTACCGCGGGAAGCGCTTTGCGGACAGTGAGGTGAACCTGCGCGGCAACAACGACATTCTCAACCTCACGATGCCAGATGCCATCACGGAAATTCACAAGCAGTACTTGTTGGCTGGCGCTGACATCGTGGAGACCAACACTTTCAACGGCACCCGCATCTCACAGAGCGACTACGGCCTGCAAGGTGTGTTGATTGGTGGCATGGCGAGCGCATTGGGTTTGTGCACTGAAGAACTCATGGGCGTGTTGTCGAGCAGGTTTGGTGCGCGAGATCAATGTGGCGGCGGCACGACTCGCCCGCAAGGCTGCCGACGAAGTCACTGCGATGGACCCCACCCGCCCGCGTTTTGTCGCTGGTGCTTTGGGCCCCACCAACGTCACTGCCAGTCTCTCTCCCGACGTGGAAGACGCCTCGCTGCGCAAGGTGACGTTTGACGAGCTTGTGGAGGCGTACCTCGAGGAAGCACGTGCCTTGTTGGAAGGCGGTGTGGACATTTTTTTCGTGGAGACCATTTTTGACACGCTGAACGCCAAGGTACGTGGGGGCAATAGCTACAACATGAAATTCACCGGGGGAGGGGGTTCAGTTTCGGGCAGCGTTTGTCAACCTGTGGCTGCCGCTGATGAATGTACCTGTGTGCGTGTGGTGTAAATGTTGTCAATGTGATGTGTTGCGTTGCGCCTCTTTCTCAGGCGGCGTTGTTCGCCCTGGACATCCTCTTCGAGGAGCATGGCCGCATGCCACTCTTCATCTCCGGCACCATCGTTGACATGAGCGGACGCACGCTCAGTGGCCAAACCACGGAGGCCTTCTACGTGTCTGTTGCGCACGCAAAGCCCCTGGCTGTGGGCCTGAACTGCGCGCTTGGTGCGGAACAGATGCGGCCCTTCATCACCCGCCTTGCAAAGACTGCGGATTGTTTCGTGTTCTGCTACCCGAACGCGGGTCTTCCCAACGCCATGGGTGGGTACGACGACTCGCCGGAGCAGATGGCGAAGCAGGTGGGGCGGTTCGCTGAGGAGGGGTTGCTGAACCTTGCTGGAGGTTGCTGTGGCTCCACCCCACCCCACATTGCGGCCATCTCGAAGGTGATGAAGACGATGAAGCCGCGCACATGGACCTCGCCGAAGCCAATGATGCGGCTGTCTGGCCTGGAGGATCTCACCGTCGACAAGTCTCGTCAAACGTTCCTGAACGTCGGTGAACGGTGCAACATCGCCGGCTCCGCGCGTTTCCGTCGTCTGATCAAGAAGGGCGATTGGGGTGCCGCTATGGCTGTGGCTGCCAAGCAAGTGGAGGATGGCGCCATGGTCATTGACGTCAACGTGGACGACGGCATGATCGATGGCGTGGCGGCCATGACGAAGTTCCTTCGCATCGCTGTCACCGAGCCAGACGTGTCGAAGGTCCCGTTCATGCTCGACTCTTCCAAGTTTCACATCGTGGAGGCTGGGCTCAAGGTTGTGCAGGGCAAGTGCATTGTGAACTCCATTTCCTTGAAGGTTGGCGAGGAAGAATTCAAGCGCCAGGCGTCAGTGATCAAGCGCTACGGTGCCGCTGTGGTTGTCATGGCGTTCGACGAAGACGGCCAGGCAGCCACTGAGGAGGACAAGGTTCGCATCTGCCAGCGTTCCTACCGCATCTTGACCGAGGAAGTTGGCTTCCCTCCGTGGGACATCGTCTTCGACCCCAACATCTTGACCATTGCCACGGGTATGTCAGAGCACAACAACTACGGTGTCGACTTCATCAACGCCACGCGTCGCATCAAGGCCACGTGTCCGCACGTGAAGGTGTCAGGCGGTGTGTCAAACCTGTCGTTCGGATTCCGTGGTGTGAACGTCATCCGCGAAGCCATGCACTCCGTATTTCTGTTCCATGCTATTCAGGCCGGCATGGACATGGGCATTGTGAATGCGGGCATGCTGCAGGTGTACGACGACATTCCGAAGGTACGGTTCACTCCCTTGGGTGTTGTTGTCGTTTCCTTCGTTGTGGTAGTCGCTGCGTTGTGGCAGCTTCTTGCCTTTGTTTTCTTTTTCTTTCTTCTTTTCTTTCTGTTGTGGCTGGTCTTGCGCCATTCTGTGCTCATGGTGTTGCCACCTGTCCTGTGTGGTACACGATGCGTTCATCCCCCACAGGACCTTCTCGAGCTTGTGGAGGCTGTCGTGCTCAACACCTCGGCCGAAGCCACAGAGGCCCTCCTGGAACGCGCACAACTCGAGCGCGAGCTTGCCGAGGCCCGCAAGAAGGGTGGCGCAACAGCCGCCGTCGCTCAAGCATCTTGGCGTTCCACCACCGTGCAGAAGCGCTTGACGCACGCCCTGGTGAAGGGCATTGCCAAGTATGTGGTGGCCGACACCGAAGAGGCACGGCTGGAGATGCCGTCGCCTCTGCGGGTGATTGAGGGCCCGCTCATGGACGGCATGAAGGTGGTCGGGAAGCTGTTCCAGTCGGGCAAGATGTTCCTGCCGCAGGTCATCAAGAGCGCGCGCGTCATGAAGAAGGCTGTGGCGCACCTGGTGCCCTTCATGGAGGAGGACAAGAAGCGAGCGTTGGAGGAGCGTGGGCTTACTGTGTCGGCCGATGACGACAGCATGTGCGTCGAGCGTCGACGCGCGTGTCTTCTCGAGCTGGTGTGGCACGTTCCTGACACAAAAGTTTGTGGTTGCCTGCCTGCTTTTTGTTTGCCGTGTGTGCCATGGCGCATGGTTTGCGTTGTATTGTGTCCAGGTACGCGGGCGTTGTCCTGCTGGCGACCGTAAAAGGCGACGTGCACGACATCGGCAAGAACATTGTGGGTGTGGTGCTGGGCTGCAACAACTACAAGGTCATCGACATGGGTGTCATGGTGTCGTGTGAGGCGATCATTGCGGCTGCCAAGAAGCACCGCGCTGACGTTATCGGCCTGTCTGGCCTCATCACGCCGTCCTTGGACGAAATGGTGTTCAACGCGAAAGAGTTCCGTCGCGCTGGATTGACGGTGCGTGGAAACCAGCACAGTCTGGCGCTGTATTGTGTTGCAGTGGTGGTTGTTGTGTCCGCGCGTTCACGTCTGTTGACGTTGCTCACGGTGTGTGTGTGTGTGTTGTGTTGTTCGGTTGTGTTGGCTTGTGACTGCCGCCGCAGGCCCCGCTTCTCATTGGCGGCGCGACAACCTCCCGCAAGCACACCGCGGTGAAGATTGCTCCGCAGTACGCCACTGAAGAGCACCCTGTGGTGTACGTCTCGGACGCATCTCGCGCCGTTGTGGTGGTGTCCGAGCTTCTTGGTGGGGAAGGGAAGGACGCGGAGACCAACCGTGAAGAGTACGTCGCCGACATTATGGAGGAGTACGAGGATATTCGTGCCCGCCACTACGCTAGCCTTGAGGTGCGTTTTTTCTTCTTCCCCCAATTACACTTGTGAACGCGCACTCGACGTTGCATGCGTGTTTGTTTGCTTGCCTTTGTTTTTTTGTTTTTTTTTTTCTGGACAGTTGTTTGACTTGTGCTGCTGCTGTTGATCAATGTGGGTCGTGTGGGCGTTGGCGTCCACCACCAGGACCGGGAGTACAAGACCCTGGGACAGGCCCGTGCGCTTGCACCGAACATCAACTGGGCCGCAGAGCCCATGCCAGTCGCCCCTGCCATGCCCGGCATCACTGTTCTGGACGACATCGCCATTTCGGACTTGATCCCGTACATCGACTGGCGCTACTTCTTCGATGTACGTGCGCCCCTGCCGTCGACTGCGGCTTGTCCCGTGCTTACTCGTGTCGCTCCTGTTTCGGTGTGTGTCGTGTCGTCGCGTGTGTGGGGGCTCGCAACACAGGTGTGGAAGCTGTTCGGCAAGTACCCCAACCGCAAGTACCCCAAGATCTTCAACGACGACACGGTTGGGCCGGCGGCGAAGAAGCTGTTTGACGAGGCACAGGAGATGCTGGCACGAGCCCAGGAGGAGAACTGGCTCACCGCCCGCGCGGTGGTTGGAATGTACGTATCATATGACTGACACGTTGGGAGTGTGTGTCCTGCCTTGTTTTCATCCATGTGAGGTGACTGCACATGCCCCTGACGGTGTTCATTTGCTCTTCTCCTTTGCTTCTTGGGCACCACTGCAGCTTCCCCGCCAACTCTAGCGGCGACGACATTGAGGTCTTTGCGGATGAGGAGCGCAAGGAGGCATCCACTGTCTTCCACACACTGCGCCAGCAAATCGTGGATCCTGACGCGGACGAAAGTGCTCCTTGCAAGGCCTTGTCTGACTTTGTTGCGCCGAAGGAGTCTGGTGTAAAGTACGTGCCAGTGCTGCGTAACTGTGACGGTAGTTGCCGTTGCGCGGCGTCACCTCTCGCTGTTGTTGGTTTCCGCCGTCGTGCTGATTGGTTTGCAACGCGTGCTTCATCCAGGGACTACCTTGGTGCCTTTGCTGTCGCGATCTTCGGGACGGAAGAGCGTGGCAAGATCTTCGCCGAGGATTACGACGACTACAGCAAGATTCTGCTCCAGGCGCTTTCCGATCGCTTGGCGGAGGCCCTGGCAGAGTTCGTGCACCACCGCATGCGTAAGTCCATTTGGGGCTTCGCTGCCGACGAGGAGTTGAGCATCCCCGACATGATCAAGGAGAAGTACGTTGTCCGCTTGTGCTGCGTTCTGTCCACCCTGAGTGTTGTTGGTACTGGGACTGCGGGTGCTGAAGTGCTGGGTGTTGGGTGTTGTGTTGTTCTCACTTCCACGTGCGCCATCCTCGATCGCCCAGGTATGCTGGCATCCGGCCCGCCCCTGGATACCCTTCGCAGCCCGATCACACCGAGAAGCGTGCGATGTGGGACCTGTTGCAGGTCGAAGAGAAGACAGGCATCAAGCTCAGCGAGAGTCTGGCCATGATGCCAGCGTCGGCTGTGTCTGCACTTGTGTTTGCCAACCCCTGCGCAGAGTACATTGCCATCGACAAGATTTGCCGCGATCAGGTGCGTGCAGTGGTTTTCGCGTCCTCGTGTCGATGCTGTGTTGGGATTGTGACAGTGCCCCTCCCCCCACTTCCCCTTCCCCTTCCCCCCACCATCCAGATCGAAGACTATGCTGCGCGAAAAGCGATGCCAGTCGAAGAGGTCGAGGTGTGGCTGCAGTCTTCCCTGGGCTACATCCGTGATGCCGACAAGGCCGACTCTCGCGATGAGAAGAAGTAGTGCCAACAACGCTTTGAGAGAGAACTAGCAGTGCAAACAACGCCTTGTGACGCCACGCTTTGCCACCGTGAGTGGTCAAAAGCATCGTGAGCGAACGCAACATGCGACCTTTCTTTGACAACAAACGTTTGCTCCCCTTCAGTGGAGCACGGCCCTTCTTAGATTACACAACACCACACT
>Ga0213833_1000696_pt1 | contig 29405 bp, 37 predicted proteins | sample SWATP21_FD_160575 | JGI IMG/M metagenome (GOLD analysis project Ga0213833, IMG submission 160575) | Coastal seawater microbial communities from Marineland, Florida, United States - SWA TP2 #1 | ecosystem: Environmental > Aquatic > Marine > Coastal | place: USA: Florida | collected 2016-08-14 | reverse complement strand
CATGGCATGCATTGACTCACACCACCACACTGTGCTTCCAGATCGTCTACTTGTCACAATTGACACGAACACAATTGTCCATCGCGGAGAAGCTTACCACCGCGTAGAGCGCCCCATTGCCAACGTTTTGAGAGTTTCAGTTCACACCACATGTAGAAAGTTCCAGGAGAACACACAAATGTGGTTTTTCAGCCAATGTCGACCGCTCCACCGAGTGTGCAACGCCGATGCGTGGTTCTGTTGATGGACGAGACACACCGGTGGTAAATAACAAAAATACCACAACCTGACCGTTCCTTCCATTCGAACATGCCCTTTGTGACACACGGACACTCTTGGTGTGAAGCAGCTCTGGCTGTCGTTGTACATTGAGACGGCTGCTACCGCCTCCTGCGCCGGTGAAGCGCACAACCGGAACGCGCTTACTCCTACCTGCGTCTACCATGGCCTCCGGAGCGGGTGTGGTGCGCCACACGCCATTTCAGACGGCTTGCGAAACGCTGTGCATCGCTGGTCGCAAGCACCTGAACTCGCTGGATGAGAATGCTTTGAACGCAAAGAATGAGCTGCGGCAATCCCTGCTTCAACTCTTGCGACCACCTACAAGCAAGAAAACTCGCTCTCAAGCGGACTGGATAGCCCCTGATGCGCTGTGGGCGATGCTGGAGTGTGATGTTAGCGAGGACAACGACGGAGATTTCAGCTTGGTCCGCACAGGTAAAGGACCCTCTGGGAAAGCCTCCTCTCGGATTCTCAAGAAGAAGAACAGTCGGCGTTCGGTTCAGGTTCGTTGTTTGCACCCGTATTAGCGCGACACTACGCTCACCACCTGGTTGGTTTGCAGGTCCTGGGCGTCATCCAGGAGAACGTGGTTGTTGGTGAGGAACCAAGCCCCATGCCCAAGACACATGATGTCACCAATGATAACGGCGGAAACGAAAACGCCACGACAAACGCTGTGCAAGACCCGATTGTCGAGTCTATCTCAGGGGCTGCGCCGAGTGACGGCGTAGCTGCTCAACCATCGCCTGGCACCAGCAACCCGGCACTTCCTCCCCCGGAGAAGCCAGATGAAGGTGCCATCAAGAAGCTGACTGTGAAGAAACTTCGAGCTGTGCTGAAGCCTCTCGGATTTTCCCCGAAAGAGTTGCGCCAGCGAAAGGCACAGCTTGTCGCAATGCTGTACGAACACCGCATGGCAGAGTACACAGCCGCGCTGGAGGCGTACAACACAGCCGCGCCCAGCGCCTCGACCGCGCCAGTCGCAGGCGAAGGAGGGAACCCCGAAAGCGCAGCCATAGTTGAGTGTGATGGTGACGTTGACATGACCGCAGAGGTGCAAGACGGTGATGTGTCGCAGGATGCTGAAGACGTTGACATGCCTGCCGAGGGCTCGGCCAACCCTGCTGGCACGCCCTCCGCATCGCCTTCAACGGTGGCTCCCACTGCTTCCGGCGCACACGCTGTGTCCATGGACACCACCACGGCGCCCATGCCACACACAGCAACCCCCAAAACCCCTGCTGCGCCAGCAACAACCCCAGCCATGACGCCCAAAACCCCTGCCATGCCCGTACTGCAGGCACCGCCTTCATTTGCCTTCTCAGCCTCGGCCGTTCCATCTCGGTCAGGAGTGGGCGCTGCATCCAGAGAAGATGCAACTGCTGACGCGCAAAACCCAACCGCTCCTATCCGCGCGTCTGGGAATCCATCCGCCAACCCGTCTCTGCCACCTCAGGTTCCGGAAACGGCACCCGCATCGAAACCGTCGAAGGTCAAGGCACTCGTTGCGGCGTTTGAGAAAGCGCCAGCCTCCAACCCGACAACGGCCCACGTGCGTGGCCCACTGGCTCCACCGGCGCCAGTGCCCACCACCACAGCGACACAACATGCGCCAGGCGTCCCGACACACCACAGCAGCGGTGTGCACGCTGCATCCTCCAAGGTCACGCCGGCTGGGGCTGTGCAGCGACCCACGTCCAAGCTCTCCCGAGCTGGGGGTGGCGCAGTGGAGACCAAGCAATCAGAAGCCGACAAGCGCGCTGCTCTCGTTGCAACGCTTCGCGCAGAGGCACGCAAGCGGGCACGCATTGCTCGTGCCGCACAACCTACTGCGACGAGCGGGCGTGGTAGTGGCAGTGGCAGTGGCAGTGGCAGTGGCAGTGGCAGTGGCAGTGATGTGGTACCCACACCCGCACCGTCGTCCACTCACTCTGCCCCATCCCTGCGTCCGCCAGTCGCAACGCAGGAGCACCACCACCAACAACAACAACAACAACAACAGGTCCGCCAGCCACCGTCGTCGGCCGACCGCGTGGGGGCCTTGTCCACCCCGGCGCCCAAATCGGCGCCAGTCTCGCGACGCGCAAACAGTCCCGCGACTCCGGCTGTGACGAACGCGCCGACTGCATCCGTGTCGCATGCCTCGACACCAGCCGCACCCACACCCACGCCCACACCCACACCTGCCCGTGCCCCATCGGCAGCAGCTGTGGATGCGGTGCCGACCGGCCGCACCGAACGCAGTGCAGCCTCCAAACGCCCCCGCCCCGGGACGTCGCCACAGCCGCCTGCGTCCCGGTCGGCGGGCCTGCCACCGTCCACCCCCGCCGACGTCGATGCAACCGCTGACTCGCGGTCACCAAAGCGCCAGCGCACCCCACCGCCGGCTACGGACGCAGCGCCGCCGTCCGCCACCCCCCCAGCCGCACAGCCGTTGGCCGCTGCTCCACGGGCGGCAGCAGTAGCACCTGCAGCAGCGTCACTCGCGGTGTCCACCAAGGCCAAGGCCGCACCTGCCGCAGGCCACAAGGGCAAGGTCAAGGTCAAGAGCAAGCCCCGTAGCAACATCGTCTCGGCGACAACCGGCGTGCGCTCGTTTGCGGATCAGGTGATGGAGAAGCGAGCGGCCGCCGCGGCGAGCTCCAAGCGGGTGCTCGGCTCGAAGACCGGCACCAAGGTCCCTGCACTGATGGCGGCCGAGAAGGCCAAAGCCAAGGCGCAGAGGGCGGAGGCGGTCAAGGCAGCCCGGCGAAAGCAAATGCACGCCCATGGCAGCACCACCACCACCGCAGCTGGCGGCAGCGGCAGCGGCGGCGGCAGCAGCAGCGGCCAAGGCAGCGGGTCGAACACCGCAGCTGCCTCCAGCGGTGCGTCATCCACGTCCACCAAACGCCCCATCAAGGGCAGTCACCACCGCCGCCCGTTGGCGGGCAAGAGCCACCACTCGCGAGTCGGAGCCGGGAAGTCGGGCGTGGGAGGCACAACTGCGTCGACGTCTGCGCGCCGCGTTCCAGGTGCGTCCACCGCAGCGTCCTCGTCCTCCTCCTCCTCCTCCAAGCCCCGAGTTGGTAAGGGCCACCTTGCTGGGTCAGGAGCGAAGTTGTCTGGCAAGGCGGGACTCCACGGCAGCAGGCTGGGCCACGCTGGCGCGAAGTCCAAGGTTGGCCACGCGGCGAAAGCGAAGATGGGACCCAGCACAAAGAAGGCGCGTAGTGGCACCACACGCAAGCTTGGAAGCAAGCTTGGGAGCAAACTTGGGAGCAAACTTGTGTCCAAGCATGCCCCCGTCAAGTCCCAACCCGTGCCACAGAAGTCAGCGAAGCAATCCACAACCCCCAAGCCAAAGTTCAAGCCGCCGTCGTACCTGGATGACGTGCTGCCGGGCTACCTGGATGACCCTCCCCCCAGTGCTGCCTTGGTCGCAGCCACTAAGCCACAGCACACCACAAATGCGTTGTTGACGTCGCCTGTCCCAAGTGTCGCGTCTCCACGCAAGCCGGGAGACAACATCGGACTCGAAGGCCATGAGAGGTGAGTGCCAATGCACCGATGGAACAGGGGGTGTGAAAGAAGCGACTGTTGGTGGCTGTGGTCGTCGCAAGGGGTTGGTGAGTTGCTAACTGTGTGTTACGTTACATGTATCGCTGTTGCTTGTGCTATTGTTGTGTTGTGTTGCCTGCAGTTCCGAAAGTGAAATGTCCCCCCTGCACGTGCCGCCGAAGCCCGCTGCATCAGCACAGAAGAAGAAGAAGAACAAGAAGGTGGCCGCATGGGCAGCGGGTGAGAAACTGGAAGCCGCGATCTACGCGCAGTACTGTGTGAAGTCGGTGGACCCCAGTACCATCTTCCATGACGACGCGATTGAGACGTGCGACTTGGATGGTACGCGGCGGGTGTGCGAGGTGTGGTGCGGAACCTGTCGACTGTGCCTGACCACATGTGTGTGTGTGTGTGATCGTGTTATCTTCCAGCCATTTTTGCATCGACGAAGGCTCGAGGGCGTCGCCGCTACGGAAAGAGGACCAGCTCAGGCAACTGGCAGTCCGACTATCTCACGGATCGGGAGCGAGACCACTACAACAAGCGCATGGGCTTTCGGTAAATCCAAGCGCAACTGGTTGTTTGTTGATGCCTCTGCACTGGAGAGAAGCTAGTGCAGAGTTGCACCTTGTGGTTGTTGCTTTCTTGTTTGCTTATGGTTTCGTTTCCGCAGTGGTGGGCATGTTTTGCGTTCAGCTCAAACACAATAGAGTCACATGTCAGGCCTGGATGAAAACTTTTCAAACTTTGCACAAAACAAAGAAAACAATGTCGCCGTTTCGGTGTTGCACAACCACAGTGCGCATCACGGTTCCGATGGTTGTCAGAGCTAAGTTCCGGCAGCGCTGCTCTTTGGCACTGCAAGTATTGTGTGCTGTAGCCATCATTGCATCTTCGCACGCTGTGGGTGGGACTGGGACAGCTGCATCGTCCAGACTGCGACTTTCACGCACCGGTGCCAGCACTTCCGTCGACCTCGTAGATTCCACACGGCGACTGGCCGCGAATGCCAGCTCCACAAACCCCGTAGACGATGACGGCGAGTTTCTTGACGACCCTGCCGGCCGTCTCCTGGTTGCCGTGTTTTTTCTGATCGCCCTGACACTTGTGGGCGGTCTCATGTACGCATGTTACTCGGATGTGCTGTGCCACCAAAAGGTGCCAGTGGATCCCTTCGATGCCACCAGAGCCACCGCCGCAATGCCACAAGCAGCACCGTGGTCAGGCGGTGCGGTGGGCACGGTCCAGCTCGGCGTGGTGCACAATGCAGCCGTCCCGCAGATGGACCCACGCCTGGCAAGGGCCATGCCCATGCAGCCAACCCCGTCAGGCGGGAGGATGGGGGCTGTGTCACCAGTGGGCTATCCACCGCGGCACCACATGCTGCACATGGGTGGGATGGGTATGTCGCCGCGTTTGCCTGGAGTTCAAATGGATGCCAGTGGCGGTGGTGGTGGTGGTGGGGGTGGTGGGGGTGGCATCAGGCCACCAGACTCCACACAACTGTCCGCGATGTCCACAGCAAACGGAACCGAGCAACGGGTCCAGCGCGCTGGCTTGATTTCTCCCCACGTGGTGAGTGCGTTGGAGGGCGGTGGTGGCGACAACAACGAGGACGTCGATATGAAGAGCGGCGCACCTGGGTGGTCCCTGACGCACATGCAAGCCCGAGGCTTGCCCCCGGGTCTCCGACAGGCGATGTCGCCGGTGGGCCTGCGAACCCCGATGTACGACCGAACACCGCAGCACGGTCACCACCAGACAACGATGGCAGGACACCTCCAGCCCGGCGTCGGTGGTGTGTCTCCAAAAGATGACACTCGCCCCAACAGAGCTCATCGACCACACGAGCCTGGTCAAACCGCCCCTGGTTCGCTACATTCGGCCCCACGGCGTCCAACACAGCACGCACCTCGGTGGGGGGACCAGGGAGCCAGTGTCACGACAGGGCAAGTCGAGATGGCAGGGTCGACAGGCGAGGCGTTGCCGGACGACCCAGATTGGGCTCCCGTGCAGCGACGACCCGCCCCCCCAACCACCAATGCGCACCCGGCGCACCACCACTTTCGTGGCCACATGGGTCGACATGCGAACGCGCAACCGTCGGGCCAGCCACAACACGCGGCACCACGACGTCAGCGCGTCGAGAGTCAGGCCGGGGCAGGTGGAGGAAGCGGTGCACACGCACAGTCACCGCGACGGCACAGCACCTCCATGGCGGTGCACAATCGGGCGTCCGCGGCAGGCTTGGCACGTGTCCCCGCTTCCAGCCCCAGTGCCGAGGCATCCCCAGGCCGTACCACAGGGAAACGAATGTCCCTACCGCCGCTGCGACCCGCTGGGCACGCACGGACGGGAGCTGCACAGCACCATCGGGCTGGACACGTGCTGTCGCCGTCTGGCCCTGGCGTGCAAGCGTCGGGGCATGTGCACTCGTTCCGGGAGGCATCAGGACAGGGGCAAGGGCATGTGCACTCAGCTACGTGATGTGGTGTCTCCAACGTGCGGAGCTGTGCAGGTGACGTGGAAGCAAGGGGAGTGGATAAAGATATCAACTAAAAGGACAGATGCTGTGTTGGTGCATCGAACAACTTCGTTTCATCGCGCAACCGCACCACCAACTATTGCAATGGACGCGTGTGGGCCAACTGAAACACGTCGTGGATGTGCTTGCAGCACCGTTCTGTGGTGGCACTGACGTCAGCTCCTGACTCACGACTGGACGCCCTCTTTGCCGACACGATAGCCTCAAGCATGTCAGCAGTCAGGGCGGCGGGAGAAGACTGGCCGCTTGAACAGAGCGCAGTGAAGAGCAATGTCGACTGGAGGACTGCTTGCTCCTGTGTTGGCGCGGTGCCAGGGGCTAAGGCGCAGAGCCTGGGGATCACACATCGACGAATCGCTTTGTCAGCCCATTCGCATTCACCATGATGCCACGCGCAACAACAAGCCGTTGCAGCCACGTACTGGGGCCAATCCATGTCCACGACGCTGGCCCAGATGGTTCGCACTGCGATCGTCAAGTCACGGGCGACGAGCCACTGAAAGAGAAGAGAAGAGTGTCACATGGTACAATGTATGTCATTCGCACCAATCGGCATGGCAGCAGGAAGGAACGCAACCATCGTACCTCATGTCGCACCGCAGCAGACACTACTTGCATGGCCAACATCACCAACATCATTGGTGTGCTGGGGAAACAGACAACCACGAAGCGGATGAGGTCACACCCACACCCACACCCAGACAACCACAAGTAACAGCCGACCCACGTACTTTGTGGCGTCAGAATGTGCAGCCTCACGACGGGCTGCCTCCATGCAACTACTGATGATCTGCACAGGCGAGTAGACGCCAAGGCCCATCCCCACACGCTCTGCGGCCGACAGCAGCAACAGTTTGCTGTCGAATGCATCCACAAACCGTGGTGTGTCCGGCGTATCGGCGTGCACGGCAGCAAGCTTGCCGATGGACGCAAGGGTCTTGGAACGAAGGGCAGAGTTTCTGGGAGCATCGAGGCAGCAGCACATGGGAATGAGCCCGCGCCAGACCCTGCTCATCATGTGAAGGGGCTAGGTGCACGTACGATTCACCCAGAGACGCCTTCAGCAGACTATCGCTGGCACCGGGTGACATTTGGCTGGTGGGCCCAGTTGGGAGTTGGTACAAGCCCAGCAAGCCTGGGTAGTCAGCCTAGACATACAGGGCAGCAGGACAACAGGCGAACCATGGCCATGAGTCGAGCGGCAAAACTGAAACGAGAAGACACAACTGCAAGAAGACTCACCAACACACGCTCCACGACAGGTCGAAAGCTCGGGTTGGTGCTGGCATGAACCAACAACCTCGATAGGTACCGACTATCCCGCAGGCCGCGGTCGCGATACCAGGTACACAAGAACACAATGAAGGGCTCCCCGAACTCGCGACACAGTCTGCATTGTGACCACGCAACACACACGCACACACGTCCAAGAAACGGTCGAAACGTTACATCCAAGCTCGCACAGCACAGCACAGCACAGCACAGCAAACCAACAACACAACGTACGCCCGCAGCCTCTGACCACCCTCCGCCCCTGGCTCTGCTCCACTGTCACCAAAGCCGTCATCCAGCGTGACGATCATGTCCGCATTGCGCGTGTCAAGACTGTCACACACCCGGACCAACGTCTCAAAGTGTTTGTACTTGGTGGCCAGCCGCAGCGCCGCTTCCGTGAGCCCGAAGCGTTCCAGCGACTCGAGCGACGCCTTCGCCATGTTGAACGCGCGGGCGGCCTCCATCGCGGTGACGCTGCTTTCTCCGTGCCGTTTCACTGCCCACAGGTGCTCCTGACGGTACCCGCCCAGGGTCCAGTCAAGCAGGTCCGCCAGCTGACGTCCAAGACTGTGCCACATGTCACTGGAAGGAGGCGCACGTGCCGCCGTTGTCATCAAGGCGGACCCACCTCGGATGGGGGGGCGACTGTGGGTGTCACGAAGCTCCCTCAGTGCCGCGGTGGTGCGGCGCATTTGGGACGTCACCCAGCCACGGAACTGGTCCGAACACGTCCACCACACAGCGTCCGACTCCAGGCTGGTCACGGACGACGATGGCTCAGGGTCGCAGGCGTACTGTGTCGCGTGGTGCTCGCGGTAGTTGTTCGCATGGCGCAGTATGAGGAGAACAGCGTCATTCACATGGTGGGTGGCTCGCGCAGGGTCACTTGTTCCCATGTGTGTGGCGTACATGCCGTCACAAAGCCAACCCACAAGCTGTCCCAGCACACACACACACACACACACACACACACACACACACACACACACACACACACACACACACACACACACACACACACACACACCGCAGCAGGGTCAACAGTCAGACAACATGCGCCATAGCCCCACGAAGCACAAACGGCAAAACAAAAACAAAAACGAAACAGGCCCAACGGTTCCCCAAGAACTCACATCTGCGACCCGAGACACTTTGCTGTAGAACACATCTTGAACCGTCAACCCAGCGCGGTTCAGGGACTCTTTGTCCACACCCCACTCCTTCAACACACCAACTTGCATGGCTGCCAGCACCACATCGACCTTGCCATCACGGCCACTCCCACTGCCTTGGTGCACCGCCAAAGCGTTGCTGCAGGCAAGCTGCTCGCCATGTGTGCCCAAGCGAAGTCGGCACGTGGCGTCAACAAAGCGCCACACGTGAAAACGGTGGAGGAACTCCAGAAGCTGCTCGTGCTTCTGTCGCTTGTCTTCCAAGGTGTACCGCACCAGCTGCGGGATTGACGTGGCGGCGGCGGTGGCATTGGACGGAGCCACCCAGCCTTGACCCGCAGTGGGTCGCGAGTCCACAAGGCGCAAGCTCAGGTCAGACACGGCGTCAGACACACCCCCACTGCCGACCGCCGTCACCAAGTCTCGCCGTGTGGAGAAGCCACACCCAGCCATCAGCTTGGCCGCTGCACGACCATCGCCGCTTCGGAACGCTCGGAACGCGCGCTGCAGCACGTCCTTCTGCAGCAGCGACACGCACCCCCACGTGAATGAGAAACAAACCAACTCAGCGCCACTACGCACAACCACCACATTGCGCATCATGGGCGCAGAGAAGCAGAACGCGGCTCACGGCACGGTTTCACACAGCACGGCACGGTTTCACACAGCACAGCGGGCAGTGGCGGGACAGCTCACTCGAACTCACCGTCAGAGGCGCAGGCACACCCTCTCCAGCGAGTGCAGGACCTTCGGTCAACGCCCCACTCGGGCCGCCGCTCGCCGGTGTGGCACCACGACCACCACGTGAGGCGCTGGCACTGGCACCGCCACTGCCACTGCCACCCGATGTCCCTGGAGTGGGGGTGGCTCGAGACCTCGTGGATGCGGCAGATGCGGCGGCGCGTGCCGGCGTGCCACGCTGCTTTGCGGAGAGGGAGGAGGAAGCGGGGGTAGAGGAGGCGGACGATGAGGATGACGCCACGGCACGACGGATGATGGAAGACAGGGAAATGCCCACGACGCCCACGGTGCCTGGCACCACCACGTGTCCACGACCCCGCCGTCGCACCACCGCACAGGCGCCGCGTCGTGTCACAGCTGGCGCGGCAACGGCATCGGCGTCGGCGTCGGCGTCGGCGTCGGCGTCGGCGTCGGCGTCGACCGCCGCCGGGACTGGGACGTCCCTCCACCAGTCGGCCACCACGGTGCCGTCTCCGCCGCGCAACGCCGCCACGCGCAGCGCCCGGTTGGACGTGGTCGGCGGGAAGTAGGCGACGGCTGGCTCGGGCCGGCGCGCGGGTGCGGGGGCATGGTCACGGCAAAATCGTGGCACGAGCCACGGCTTGGTGGTGATGTGGCGGGCAGCCACGCCAGGCACCTCGGCGACGGACCGCGACGTGAACAGCACATCCAGCACCCGGGACGAGGCCGTGGCGGAGCGGTGGGCACCGACGATGTGTGCGCCCACGCATGGCGAGCCGCCCTCCGAGGGAGGAGGGGTGAAGGACAGGATGCACAACCCGAAGCCCCGGCGTGGGGCATGAGAGGGGGACGCCACGGCGTCCAGCAACACTGGGGGGCCCGACACGGAGGCTCCACCAAGGGTCTCTGCGAGTGGGTGCTCCCACGACAGCTGATGCACCACACACCATTGCACAGTCACCATCACACAGCCACATCGCGCGCAGAGGGGCGGGTCACACAAACAAACCAAAAAAAGAAGAGCATGCAACAGCAACGAAAAACAACTCACCGCAAAGGCATCACCACGCTGCAAGTACTTGGCCAGGCTCGAGGAGGTGAGCACAAACACATGGCTGTGTGGCACATGTAACAACACGTGCATGAAATACTTTGGCGTGAAACAGAAAAAAACCTACTACGTACACTTCCGCTTTGGACGACCCGGGGATGGGTACGATGGCACGCACAGCCGTGTCGTGGACCATGGATGATGGTGGCAGCCGTGACACGGTGCGTGGGGCGCTGGAGGGCGTCAGAGGCACCAGGCCGAGCCCCATGCCAAGAAGACGACCAACCCGACTCAACACCCCGCCCTCTTCCTCATCGGCGCCAGGCGTTGAGGATGATGGAGGGGGGGATATGAGCGATCGTGAGAGCATGCGAGGCGCGTCGCGCTCGGTGCGTCCGCGTTCAAATCGAGCATGGTACAGCGCGCCTTTGTCAGTGCCCACCAAGAAGTCCACCCATGAAGCCTGGTTCGAGCACCACACAGCCACAACAACGCAGGTGTGATGCTCCAGCAGCACCAGACACAAAAGAGTGTAGCCACCACAACGTACATTGGTATGAGGTAGAAGCGACACACATGTGATCGTGTCGCCGGCGCTCAGATCGACAGTGTGAGAGCACCAGGGACTGCTTTCCGAGGCTTCGGGGTAGCATGACAAGGTGCCACTGGGATCGGCAACCAGGCACGACAAGGCACCAGAGCCCGGGGGGAGGGAGAAAACGTGGACTAAGTGTGGATTAGCAACCATCGTGCGTTGAATGTGGGAAACGAGAGGAACGGGGTGCACCTGTGGAAAAAGAAATGGCCGAGCAAGCATGAAATCAACACACAAAGGAACATTGGCAGTGACGAACCCAACACGACACACGCTGCGCACCGTTGCTGAAGCAGCATCGGCTGTAATGTCCCACATATACAACTGGTGAGCATCGACTGCCCATCCCCATCCAAGCGGTGATAGCCCAGACGCATCAAACGGCTCGTCTGGCACACACATGAGCAACAGCAACAAACGACGTCAGGAGGAGGCACAACACCGCCTGCGCAACAGGCACCACCACATCGCACCTGCACCGTCCCGTACGGGGTACGTCGTCACTGCAACAACATAACAAACAAAGCAAGAAAGACTCGTGAGCTCGGCAACCACGTGTTGCCTGAGCCAGGCAGGGACGACGCAGTCAACACACATACCCGCACGCATGCCCACAATGGCGGCTGACTTGCGCATACGCATGCGCTTTGGCGAGCGCAACATGGCTCCCGCTTGTCACGTGCCCCTTGCTTGCGCAATATGGTGCGTTAGTGGATTCAGCTCCGCCCCAGACGCCTCGCCACAGCGCCGCCAGCTACTCTGTGGTACACTCCGGCACGTACAGCGCCTTCCCACGGCCGTCGGCACGCCTCGACTCGAACAAAACATACACATGTGTGTATTCATAACATTCCACGCCCCAATCAATCATGGCGTCTTTCAGACGGACTGACATCTCACGTCGCTGTCGTGCATGAGTGACACTCGCACCTCCTGACACTGATTCGGTTGGGAGGAGGGGGGGAGGCAAGAAGAGCTGTTGCGCTTCTGGTGTCACAGCAAACATGAGGCACCGGGCGAGCACATGGAGCCGTCGTCGGCGCCGACAGGAGATGCAGGACTACGTGTCGCAACGACGACACTTGGCCATCCTGCGCGAGAATCGTGACACGCAGCAGCGCCTGAATCTGAACCCGGAGACCGATCTGCAGAGCAAGGCCACAGGAACTGCTGCTGCCAGCAAGGATGATGTGCTTGGCACCGACACAGCTTTGGGGGTGGGCAGTGTTCGCCACATGGTGCAGCTGGACGCTGCAGAGATTGGTCGTGGCGAGCATGCCAGCAGGCATTCGGCGTCACGAGTCGCTGCGCAGGACTCCACCCGATACACAGCCTTCCATGCGCGGCCCGATGAGCCCCCCATTGTACCTGGAGCTCCAGGCAGGCGACGAAGGGCGCAACCAGTCGTAGAAGAGGGATTTCTCTCGCCGCGAGCTGCTATGATTGTTGCCACACTCGTTGTCCTCGTGGCGCTATCCTATTTTTCTTTCATCCCCGCCGCACCACCCACACCAACAATGCCCATGTCACTGTCACGTGTGCTGCGTCAACGCAGAGCCGGAACTGCGCCGCCTGCCGAGGTCAAGTTCCATCCCACACGCCCAGAGGAAGTGACCATCCCGACATCTCACCAGCGAAATGAAGAACTTGGTGCGTGGTACTGGCGAAGGTCCTTTCTTGCACGCGCACCGCTCTGCAGCAGTCTTTGTTTGAATTCACAGTTGGGACATGGAATGCCCTGTTGCAGAGCAACAAGTTGAACAAGCGTTTCGGAGTGGAGTTGTTGCGATGCGCCATGGTTCGTGCAGTGCAAGGAAGCTCTGTGGGCCAAACACATCACCTATGACATGACAACGAGCGGTTCTGCGCGCGCGCAGGTGCTTTGCAAGAAGCAATGTCCAAGTTTGAAGCCGTGTTGGCGCTCGACCCTACGCACGAGACGGCTGAATTCAACCTCGGCGTGGTGCACGCGCGACAGCAACACCTGGTGAAAGCCATTCACTGTTTCCGACGGCTGCTGCAGCGAAACCCGTCGCACGCCCAAGCCCACGTCGAGCTGGGGAGGGTGTACGAAACCAGGGGTGAGACCGGACGAGCCTTGCGAGAGTACTCCGCCGCGGTGCATGCCAACCCCGATCACGGTTGGGCGCACCAAAAGACAGGGACCTTGTTTCGCGGACGCGCTCTCACGGAGGCGAGTGACGCGTCTGAACACCCACTGTGGTCCCACAGTCACAGCCCGCTCCATGCCGCATGCACGGCTCAAAGGCTGCTGCTGGACGAGTTCGATGGCATCCGTGCCATGCACCAGAAGCAGAACCTGTCCGATGATGGCCGGTGTGCAGTGGAGTGGCTCGACGGGCTGTGTGCAGCGGGGACCACACGCATCGTTGACTTGTGGAAGGTCATCCGGCAATCACCAGCACCACCACCTCCGCTCGTTGTTGCACAAGAAGCAGGCTCGCGGGTTCCTCGCTCATCCCAGTGGCTTCCCCCATGGTGCGTGCTTCGGGACCACCAACAGCTGTTCCAGACGTCCCGACAGTTGCTGTTGGTTGGGAACACTACTCAAAGTGCACCCTACCAAACTGGCACGGAAGCCCCACAAGGTAACTCATCTCCATCCAATCAAACGGACCACCCCACCAGCCATGTTACACCAGAGGGCGCACCTGAGGAGGATGTTCTGGATACACAGGAAGCCTCTCGGGTGGAAAGCAGTGGCAATGACACTACCGTATCGGAACCCGATTGCGGCTTTGATGCACGCGTTGCCAACGCTGTTGTGACACTCATTGTTGACCCGGAGCGCGAAATGTCTGACGTGGATACTGGCACCTCCACCAAGCAGGTGCCTGGGTTGCTTGATGCTGCAACTGGTATGGCCCCTACCTTGTATCGTGTTCAGTGGTGTGGTGCTCGTGTTGACTCCATATCGTGTTTTTCCATTGCCACAGCTGCTGCTCAACGTGACATGGACGACGTGTTGATGTTAATCGAGGTGCCCGGTGGCATTGTGTCTGGACTTGAGCCGGTGCACCACACTGCGTGTACTGTGCTTCGCACGGCCTCTGGATGCTGGCTACCCTTCGAAGAGGATCGCCACCCTTTCCCACTTACCGGAACTACGAATGTCAGGGCACCAGTTTTGGCTTCGACAATGGACTATGCAGCTTCACAGTACACCAACTGGGTTGCTGAGGGTCTTGTTCGGCTTGTGTACGTTGATACGTACCCTGGGTGTTGCCACGTCGCTGTCACGTCACCACATTTGAATGCACTGTGCAGTACCCTGCTTCCACTTCTTCGCTCCATCCCGGGCACGTACTTGCTAGTCCCCGGCAGAAGCCAATCGCGCCGATTCGTCGAAGAGACTCTGCAGTATGTGTTCCATGAAGACATGAACCGTCTCGACGCCATTCGTCGCTATGAAGAGCAGGGTGCGTGTTTGTGTGCCTGTGCTTGTGTGCAAGTTTGCCGCGTGCAGGGGGCGTTGATCATGTTGACATGCTTGTATTGACGCTGCGCAATCACCATTGCCAGTGTCCCGCTTTATGAACGCGAGTGCCCAAGTCGACAATGCCACCGCCAGTGGTGCGGATCTTGAAGATGTTATCGGCTTCCGTCCACCACCTCCCGAATTCGATGTGTCCTCCCAGGTTTTGTTCTACGACGCTGCGTATCGATACCATGCCGACTCTCTCTTCATGGTTGACTGGCGTTCGGGTCAAGATGTGATAGGGGATGCCTCACACGATGACAGCGAGGATCAGGCGACACACAAGCATCAGTTTGTGCTTCCACCGCGGGACGCACTTCATCAAATGAGGGCTGCCATCGTGCCCTCACACCCCCCTCTATTCGATCGCAACACAGTGGTATTTGCCGTGAGTACGTCTCTGTTGTGCTGCTTGCTGGTCCTCTCCAGAATTGTTCACGCGCTTGCGGCTTCCATCAGGGAATGAGCGTGGTGTACCGAATCATGACAGTCTAGCCAATGAAGACGAAGTGTTGGACGTTCTGCAAGCGGAACTCTCCGCACGCATCCCATGGATGCGGCTTGTTGTCTTCCGCGGCAAGCTGGTGAGCTTTAACCGCACTGTGAACTTGCACAGAGCATCTCGGGTGGTCATTGGCGTCCACATTCCCAACGTCGTGTTCTGCGGAGTGGGCACAGCGGTGTTGCACTTGAGTGACTCGCTGTCCGCTGCAGACAGGTGCGTGCGCCTGGCTAGTAGCCAGTGGCTACCCCTACGTTTCTGACCCGCCACCCCCCCCCCCCCCCCCCCCCCCCCCCCCCGCGAAATGTAACTTGGTGTTGTCCCGTCAGGTATCGACACTACGCAGACGCCTTGGACCTGGATCTGACCACGCTGCCGGTGCAAGTGCAAGAGTGGGACGGTACTCCTGTGTCCCACACGGCACGGACCGAGGACCAAACTGTTGGACGCGTCGCACGTGTGGTGAGGGACCCAAAGTTTGACCGTTCACTCCAGGCGGAGTCAACCAACCTGACCGACGTCGGTCTGGCACGCGTGCCGAGCGATAATCTGCTGTCCGACAAAGCACCACGGCTGGGCACACGGTGGATCGGGCGGCACACGACGGACGTCAGGAGAAAGGTTGACGTTGACCGGTTCCGGAGCGTGCTGGCAGCCATGCTTGCCCCCCTTCAAGCAACTGGTCCAGGCCCTGAGTGGACGAAGACTGAGCAACCGCCCGAGTCAAGTGGAGTGGGGGGTGTAGTGTAGCTACATGTACACGTAGGGAGGTACACGCACAAGGCACACAATGACAAAGTTGGGTTTCAAAAACAGCAACCCAAGATCACTTGCCTGAGAGCACTCCCGCTCGCGACAAGAGCGTCTACATCCCTTCCTCCCGTTGTCGTCATGGAGGAGCTTCCAAACCTTCTTGGTACGTCACTGCAGTTACCTTGGACTGGCCGTTGTATTGTGAACGCTGATGGACCGGGGCGTGCGCAGATGAGATGCTGGATGTGTCAGAGGACCTTGCTTTCGAGGGCCACACAAGCAAGGCTGTCACACTGGCGCGGTGCTGTGCGCAGTTCTTGCCTCGAGACAAGCGTCTCCGCCTTTTTCTAGATGGAGTTCTGACAAACACGGAGGACTATGAGGCTGGTGTGTGCTTTGTGGGCCGCTCGTCGTTGGTTTGTTCCGTCAAGCTTGACACGACTTACGTGTGTGCCTCTCAACAGCCCTGGAGAACGCGAAAGAGTGGGAGCACCATTTGTCCGTTCCCGGGAACGAACTTCAGCTGCAATGCCATCTCTCTGCTGCACTGATGGTGCCAAGCGCTTCAGAGGTGGTCAGAGTTGCGGACATTGCCGTGCAGTCACGCGCCCCAGGTATGCGGTGTGTTGTGTGTGCGCCTGTGCATGGTCGATCACGTTCCTCATGCCCCACCTCTTTTCCTTCCACAGTCCTCATCACCGCCACTGCACTCGCCTTTGCTGCGTTTCTGGACCAGTGTGACGCTGTGAAGGAACACAGTGCAGCGCTGAACGCGTGTGCCGCGACCCCTGTGGTGGACGACGACAGCTTGCGGTCTGTGGCGTACGCGCTGTTCGCGTCCACCGTCAGCGGTGTTCCTGTGGTGGTGGGACCATGGGGAAGAAACCCAGAGGTTTCAGTCAGCGATGTTGGTGTGGATGTTGATGGCCCAGCGATCGAGGAGTCCGCCCACTTGAGTGCCGCCGCCCACTTGGGGTCGCTGTCTTTGTTGGGAGACTTGGGCCGACGTGCATGCTCGACCCAGACTGTGAATGCCTCCTTCGTTGTGGGGTGCTACGTGCTTGCGCTGGTTCAGCTTGACGCCGCTGGTCACGCAAACCGGGACGAGTTGGTGGCACGGGCTAGGGAAGCCATGGCATGTTTGACATCCCCTGCCTGCGCTGTTGCCGAGGAGGCAACCGCTGATGCTGACGCCGATGCAGGCGCCCATGCTGATGCCGATGCAGATGCTGATGTGGGTGCTGCAGGTGCAGGTGCAGGTGCAGGTGCAGGTGCAGGTGCAGGTGCAGGCGCTGGCGCAGGCGCTGGCGCTGGTGCCAACGCCAACGATGGTGATGGTGATGGTGATGGTGATGGCGATGGCGATGGTGATGGCGACGGTGATTTGCCTTTCACACGCGATGCGACCGCCACATGTTTGGACGTGCTCGTGAAGATGTGGAGCGAAGGAGCTGTGCAGGCACCACCCGGCCTTGCAAGCAGCAGTGCTTGTGCTGCCCCGTTGGTGCGCAAGTGTGTTGCCGACGTGGTTGCAGGCCGCGTGCCGTGGCGACCCACCGTGGTGGTTGCTGTGGCCAGCACAAACCCTCGAAAGGTGCGCGCTGCGGCGACGTCTGTGGCCGCGGTGTTGAATGTGCCACGCACCGACCTGGTGGTGCGACCCCTTGCGGTGCCTTCGGGCGGGCCGGAACAACCAGTCGGCCAAGAGACGGTGGATGGTGCCCGCAACCGTGTTGTGGCGCTGGCGAAGTTGGATGCGACACGCCATCCCGGTCGACCCGCTCAGGTGTTTGTTGCGGTGGAGAACGGCCTGTTGGAAGGGGGTGGTAGTTGGCGCGACATTGCTGTTGTGGATGTGATGGACACTGCGGGACACCACGAAGTGGTGCCCTCCGTTGGAGTGCCCATCCCATTTGACGGCTCGGACCTTGTTGCGTACGTCCCTGTTGCTGTTGCTGTTGTTCATGCTGTGCTGAGTCATGGGGTCCGGGGTCTTGACTTGCTCGCATCAACATCGTTTCCCTTTGTGTGGCGCTGCGCATCAACATCGTTTCCCTTTGTGTGGCGCTGCGCCTTTGTACCAGGTATGAAGGGCTGTACACGGGGGACCAGAAGAAGGACACCTACGCGCACCACACAGGCGCTGCGATGACCCGCGTCACTGCCATGTCCGCTGCGCTCCGCACCGCAGTGGGAGCGTTGTGGACACACCACCCCGCCTCGGTTCCCACACGGCAGCCGTTGAACCCCGTTGCGTGTGGTGAGCCAGGCAACGGTGCTGATGCATCAAGCCCGGCCGCGGCAGCGGGCACAGCTGAGCGCTCGTCCGCACCACCTGTCGTGGTGATCGCCGTGGGCACACTCAAGTCTTCAAAGATCGAGGCTGTCCGCGCTGCCGTGGCCGATCTGCTGAAGGTTGATGTCGCGTGTGTCGAGGCACGCGGCAGCACTGTGGAATCCGGCGTGCCTGGGCAGCCGGTAGGCGAGCAGACGTTCATTGGGGCTCGAAACAGACTTTCTGGTGCTCGTGAGCAGCATGGTGCCGATGCCGGCCTGTTTGTTGCGATTGAAAACGGGTTGTTGTCTTGTGGCACTCCTTCCTCGACGTCGTGGAAAGATGTGGCTGTTATCATGGTGGGCGACCGCGTTGGCAATACATGTGTGGCAACGTCAGTTGGTGTCCCGGTTCCGTTTGATGGTCACGACATGGACGCGTGCGTGCTGGGTGGTGGTGTGCAAGCGCCGTGCAGTGGGCATGATGGTTGGTTGTGACGGAAACGTTGGTTTGTTTTGAATGGAATGGAATGGAAACAGGTTCCACGCAGCGTACTGGGCCCAGAAAACGCGAGACTCGTACAAGCACCACACGTCAGCGGCCATGTCCCGTGGAGCTGCCATACACCAGGCAGTGGTCACTGCTGTGGCTGCGCTGTGGCACAAGCACCACGGGTGGATGGCACCCACTGACGATTCAGATGCGGACATGCGTCGGCCTCCGACAGCGTTGTAGTACGCGTATCAGGCTTGGGGGTTGGGGCGCGATGAATACCCATCGCTGGGGTGGAAAACGAAAAAAGGAGAGACATCCGACGTGCGTTGCGTGGTGCTAGGGCACTCTTGTGCTCGGCGTTGGGGCTTGCGAATCGATCGACGCACGGAGCCTGGAATCACACACATAGCACACATAACCAAAAGCAGGGATGGACAGACAGCTGCAGTGGAAATCCCCAGCACGCACATGTGCTGGAATGCCTGCGCGATGTCAGTGGTGTTCCCTGACAGCTTCGTTGCCGTCGCCAAGTTCTTGTTGAACGTTGAAAGGCTTGCTTGAAGGTGGGCAAGCTGCGTTGCAAGGTCTGTGTAATGGTCCTCCAGCTTTGTTCCGGTATGTTCTTCCGCCATACTGCGCGCACGTGGGCTTCGACGTGGCAACTGCGATCGAGCACACTTTGATTGCCACGACAAGGTTGTTATGCACAGCACTACAGATTTTGTTCAAAAAGCAAGCTATTGAGATAAGATCGTGGTATGTTTGTTACACAAGCCGCTGTGCGCCTGCTGCTTGCGTCCTTTGCCTTGGCTTCGTGTTGTGAATCGTTGCGCTGCCACATCCCAGGATACGCACCATGTTGGCTCGTGTTGCTGCCTCCACTAGCCGTGTGGCTTCTGCTGCACGGAGCACTGGCGCCGTTCGCGCCATGAGCTCGCTGAAGGTTGACACCCAGGTAAGACAGGTTGTCATGGAGGGGGCCTGCATTTCGTCAGGTGATGCCGGGGAGTGCTGCTCCCTGTTGTTGCAGCACCCCTCACGCAACTGGAAACTGTGCTCCATGCACTGTATCCCATGTACTGACCTTGATGTTTGGTTTTTGTGGACCAAACAGGCCTCGGGTGGCAACATCAAGCAGTTCAAGATCTACCGATGGAACCCAGAGGATGGGCAACAACCACACGTGCAGACATACCCTGTCGATCTTGACGAGTACGTGAAAGCGAATGTGGTGCTGTCTGCCCGTCATCAACATAGTCGTCGCCACTGTGGCGAGACGATTATGGTGGCTGCAACAATCAGACCGCTGCGGTGCCGTGTTTCGCATGGATGTGCGTAACTGGGTGTGCTTGTGCGTCGCTGTTATGTTGCAGGTGTGGCCCAATGGTGTTGGATGCTCTTATCAAGATCAAGAACGAGATGGACCCTACCTTGACGTTCCGCCGTTCTTGCCGTGAGGGCATCTGCGGGTCCTGTGCGATGAACATCGATGGCCAGAACGGCCTTGCGTGCTTGGAGTACATCAACAAGTCGTCGTCAGCGCCCACCAAGATCTACCCCTTGCCGCACATGTATGTGCTCAAGGACTTGGTTCCAGGTACGTTTGGAGCTTGCATTGCCGCCTTTTCCCTCCCCCCTCCTCAGCGCGCGACGTCACCCATTTTGTTGTGCAGACCTCAACAACTTTTACGATCAGTACGCCTCCATCGAGCCCTGGCTGCAGACCAAGGTCCCCAAGACCGACCCTGAGGTCGAGCACCCCCAGACGATTGAGGACCGCAAGCTTCTGGACGGCATGTATGAGGTGAGTGGGCGTTCGCACCCGTTTGGCTGTGCTTGCTGCCTCATGTCTCACACGCGCGTGTGTTCCGTGTTCTCGACCTGGCAGTGCATTTTGTGCGCTTGCTGCAGCACCTCGTGCCCTAGCTACTGGTGGAACCCTGACAAGTACTTGGGCCCAGCGGGTGCGTTCAGCCGCTTTTGGTTGGTGAGGTTTGTCACCACAATGCATTGTGCTGACGAGCACTCCCCACTGTGTGTTGGGTTGTGTGGCGAGCAGTCCTGATGCAGGCTTTCCGCTGGATCTCTGATTCGCGCGACGACTTCGCCGCGGAGCGCATGCAGAAGCTTGACAGCGACTTCTCCTTGTACCGTTGCCACCAGATTATGAACTGCACACGTGCTTGCCCCAAGGGTTTGAACCCGGCCAAGGCGATCGCCAAGCTCATGAAGCAGATGCCAGAGGCGTACGCGTAAATCATCGGAACGATTGTTGGATGTTGATGTGTGTGCTGGACACGAACACACCTCTTTCTACGAGAATGGTGCTCTGGTGTGCGTCCGATGCGGCGGACAGTTGATATCACAGAACGGCGACGAGATTATTGTGTTCCAAGACACGCAAAGCACACGTCACACAACTCCACATGCCGCCCATCACAAGAGCGAAGGCATCCTGATGCGACACTGCTGCGCTGCGTCAAATACCACCACATCGACCAAGCACAAACACAGAAACAGAGTGGTGGTAACCCAAGGCAACCGAAGCGAGCATGGCTAGAACACGGAAGGCGAGGGACCACATCCTAAACGAAGAAGACCACCGCCGCAGGGCGAGCTCAAGCGCTGGCTTCCAGCTCCTCAATGAACGTCTCCAGCATTCCAATGGCGCGACCACGACCCTCCACGTCGTCCAACGCTGGGTCGTCGTTCTTGGCCCATTTCAGGAACTCGTCGCGAGTGATGACGGATGCAGACAGCAGCACCGTGAAAATGGTCTGCAAGAAGTTGGGGCGGTTCTTGCGGATGTTGGCCAGCGCTTGCGTGGCGGCGATGCAGTTGTCAAGCAATACCGCATCCGCGCTGTCACCACGAGCAACAAACTTGAGGACGCGGGCCACACGCTCGGTGCCGGAGCGCAGCACGTCGACGTCGTATGATCTGTCCTGCTTGGCTTGCTCCGCAACCACATCCAACACCGCAGCGAAGGCCTGGCGGACACATAACACACAGCAAGCAGCACACGCGTGACCAAGGGCAAATGGCACAAGCCAACCACGACACAAACAAGCCACACACCTGGGCGCGGAAAGCCTTGGAAGAAAGTACAGCACTGGGGGCAGAGGTGACAAAACTCAACAGTTCATCGATGCTGCCTGGTACCAGAGCCTGCATCTTGCTGATGACAGCAAGGTCGCTGAAAGCAGCCGCACCGGCACCCAGCTTCGCAACAGCCGTGGAAGCCTTGGCAGGAGCCAGCATGCCGCACACAATCGCGACCTTGGCGCCTGCGACAGCCTTCTTTGCTGTCGCGACGTCCGAACCACTTGCGATGGCGGACACCGCCGCCACAACGACGTCGCCAGCGTGACCGGAGGCCACGAACGGGTTGGGGAAGCGCGCAGTAAGTGCCTCCAGCGCGAACACGCCCTTGGCCACCATTTGCCCAGCGAAGGCGCCAAGCTGCGTGGACATCGTGGGGAAGTCGTACAGCTTGTCGGCGTACTCGTCATCGAACCAGCCCAAGACGGCGTCACGCACGATGTCCGCCTGGGTGACACCCTTCTCGACCAAACTGGCAACCAGCGCAGGAAGCACGGCGTGCAGCTTGGGCTTGGGCTCCTCCACCATCGTGCGCACCACCTCCTTGACGAGTGCGGGTGGGTACTTGCTGCCCATCTCCTTGAAGTCAGCCGTCAGCTCCGTGTCGTCGCAGCCCAGCTGTTCGTACTCGACCAGCGCGTTGTGGGCGTACTTGGCCAGCTTCTTCGCCGGCATGTCATCAGCACGACCGGGAACGTGCGCGGCCGCGCTCGAACTGGAGCTCCCAGCACCTGCCCCTGCCCCTGCCGCACCGGCGCCGGCGCCAACCTCCTCGTTCGAGGCCGAGCTGCGGTCCCGGCTGGCGGACCCGCGGCTGCCCCAACCACGCGTCGAACGCTCCTCACCACCACCACCACGGCTCGCGCCGCTGTCACCGCGTCCGGCGCTGTCATGACCACCATCACGGTAGCGCTGCGCCCACTGGTCGCCTCGGCGCGGCTGCTCGGCACCACCACCACCAGCGCTGGAGGCGCCAAACGTGGTCTTGGGGCCCAGCGACGTCGGGGGACCGCGGTCACGGCCACTGCGACGGCCTCCGCTGGCGGCCTTGTTGTCACGGCTGTCTCCACCGCGGGAAGAGCGGTCGTGGCGTGACGCGTAGTTGTTGTTGGGTGTGCGCGTGGCGTACTTGTCACGGCCTCCACGGCGGTCGTTGCGGCGGTCGTTGCGGCGGCCGTAGCCGCCACCGCCGCCACCGCCGCCACCACCGTACTTCTTCGCCGCAGCCGCCATGGCCTTGCGCTGCTCCTCCTTGCGGTAGTCCTCACGGAACTTGTCGATGGTCTTCAGCTTGGCTTCTTCACGGCGCGGCTTCCACCGTGAGGCACGAAGGTCGAGAAGGTCAAGGCAGAAGCACTTCAGACGGGTGGAAAGCTCACGGTGCACAGACAGCTTCTCGATCAGCTTGAAGTACCCCTCGAACGGCTTGAGGTTGTTCTTTTGGCGGAACTGAGGGAAACACCACAAACACAGAGGACGTGAGCAACAACCAAGTCGTGCAAACAGCGCCCCACGTAGTGACTCACCGCAGCTTCCAGGGTCTTGCCAACTGTCGTGAGAAGCTTCACCAGAGCCTCGATATCCTCCTCATCAGGGTGGGTGATGTCGCCGTTGTTCAACAACGACATGACACAGCGGTGCATGATCTTGCCTGACAGCATGCGCTTCTTGAACAGCTCACCAATGAAACGAATGTTGCCGAGCATGCGGCGCTTAATCTTGCCGCGCTTCTCTTCACGCAACAGCTCACGCATGCGCCGCTCCTTGGCCTCCAGCTCAGTGTTCTCCGCATCAGCCGCGGCCTCCTTGTCCAACGCGTCAGTGCTGTACGTACACCCCCCCGTCATGTGCACACGACCAGGTTAGCACGCAAACATACAAACACAACGCCCACAACACAACACAACACAACACGGCGGGGAACGCACTCGGCCTTGCGCTCGAACTCGTGTTGGCACTTGTTCAGCAAAATACGGCGGAAGTCGGTCGCCTTGCGGGCAGCGTTCATGGCATCCGTCTCGGTGTGGAACTCGCCCTGTGGCTCCTGGTCCGGACCGGCAGTGAAACCCCACATGCCAGCCTCGTTCTGAACCACGTTCAGGAACGACCAGCGCTCTGAGTTGCGGGCCAGTTGGGCGCAAAGTTGCGCAAACAAAGGACCGAACAGTGGCTCGTTCAACGCCTCATCGAACACGGTGTTTACCACAGCCGTGAGCATGGCGTGGCTAGACATCTTGATCTCCAGCAGTTGCTCCTTCAACTTGTCGAAGTTGTCCATCGTGAGCTTGTTCAAGATGGCCTTCACCTTCCCCAACACCTCTTCCAGCTCACCACGGTCCGTGGGCTTCTTCCACGCGTTCTCGCCAGCCGTTTTGAGGTGGCGAGCAAACAGCTTCGCGTTGCGTTCCGCTTGAGAAATGGTGGGGTGGTCATGGCGACCACCACGGCCGTAGCGACCACGGCCACCGCGCTCCTGGTCACGGTTGTTGTCAACGGCACGACGCGCGGTGCCTGAGCGCCAGGCGCTGAAGTCCGAGCGGGAGGGAGCAGGATCCTCAGACTTCGAGGCGCTGCTCTCCTCGCGCGCGCCACGGTGCCAGCTGCTGCGGTCTGCGCGGCTATCACCACCATCACGGGAGGGGCGGTCACGGTGATCGCGGTCGTGGCGGCTGTACGAACCGCGTGGTGACGCGTCCTGCCAGCCACTGGTGCCCAGGGGGGCGGAAGAGCGTGCACCACGACCAGTACGCTTCGGGTTTGGCATGAGCTCGAACGGAACAAGGGTGGCAGGGAAGGGCGACTCCGCAGGCTTCAGCTTCAACAAGTCATCCAGGGAGTACAGGAACTCCACACCCGAACCAGCTGGAGCGCGACCGTCAACCACAACAGGAGCCGCGGCAGATGTATCCGCAAGATCCATGCTTTCACGGCGCACGCGCTGGCGAGCCTGCTTCAACCTATTCATTTCCTCCTCAAGCGCCTTGCGCTCCGCGGCGATGGACGCCTTCAATTGCGCGTTGTCGTCGCCGGTGGCTTGCGCAGCTGCTTGCTTCTTGGCGCGGCTCAGCCAACCTTGGGCGGGAGCCTGGCGCTTCGCAGGTGCGGGCGCAGGCGCGGGCGCGGGCGCAGGCTCGGGGGCCGGTGCCGGCTCAGACTCCGCAGCGTCAGTCGCCGCGGCAGGGGCATCACCAAATTCGCCGAACGAGATGTCGTCTGAGGGTGTTTCGGGGGCCTCCTCTGGGTTGTCGACAGGCGCCGGGGCTGCGACAGGGGCTGCAGCAGGGGCTGCGGCAGGTGTCGAGGCAGCAGGTGCAGGTGCAGGTGCAGGTGCCGGGGCCGGGGCAGCCACAGGCGGCGTAACGGCGATGACCGCCTTGGGGCGCTGTTGCGGCGCGTGCACACCAGTGGCAGGCACCATCAAATCGGCAGTGGGCACAGAGAACGGCGGAGCGTTGGGCCTCATGGCTGGTGAGGTTGTGACAGCGTTTGCCGGCGGCTCTGGCGCCGACTTGACAGCCTTGCCAGTGTTCTTGTTGATGATCAACAGGTTCTTCTTGGGCGGCGCTTGGACCGGCGGGGCGGGGGGTCGAGCGGCCACAGGGGAAGGTCCACGGCCCATGTTCCCTGTGCACACGAACGGGGACACACAATCCAGAAGAAAGGCGTCAGAGGTGAATGCACCCACCAACCACAACAGCGCAGCGCCAACAGACGGCAAACACACAACAAAAACAAGTGAAGCAGGCGGCGGCGCACCATAGAATGCTGGTGTGTAGCCCTGGGGGTATCCGTATGGCACCGCGGCATACGTGTGTGGGGGGTACATGACCGGGCGTGGGGCATACGGCCAGCCACCACCGACCATGGGGGCGTTGGCAGGTCCACGCGGCGGGCCGCGAGGCACAACCCGCTGAGGGACACCACGCGCGCCGCGTGGGCCGGCGCGAGGCTGAAACACACACGCAAGACAAGACACGACACACACCACACACCGACACAAGTACACACACGCAATGCGCACGCGCACGCGCGCGCGCACAAGCACACGCGATTGAAAAGACAAACGATCACACCAGCACCACGTGTGAGTGGGGTCGCCGCGCGAAGTGAAGGCGGGACAAAAGGCACGAGCACGCACGTATGGCCGGTCTGGTGGACAAGGAAACAAGGGTGTGAGTTCAAAGACACAAACAAGTATTGCAGTAGCCACAACAGTACACGTACGCTGGCGGTTGCGTCCGCCTTGTTGGGGGTAACGACCCCCGGCTGCACAGGAAGCGAAAGACACGAGAAACCAGTGAGTCGCTCATTCGCAAGCGCGAAGCGCGTGTGTGGCACAACTTACTTGAGTTTCGGTTGCTCATCGTAATCGAAAGAAAACAGCGGACAGTTTACGGGGAAGAACGTGTAGGGTGGGTGACTGGAGAACGGGCAAGGTGCCACAGTAAGCCAGGCAACCACACAGTCCCTTGTTTGCCGAACCGACGACTTGGTCGTCAACCGGCGGCGGGACCGCGGTGCCGCGCGCAAATGCGCGCCGAAGCGACGTGGGCCTCGTAGCCCGGGTTGAACGGTGTTGAGATGGGGGGGAAGGAGCAAGGCAGGCCGTGAAAGGGTTCGAGTAAGAAATCAGGCGGCAGCACCGCACAACACAGCAAGAACAGAGGCACAGGAGAAGGAAGTAACTTGTGCGAAGTTGACATGACTCATCCCAGCGTGTTTGTCGTCGCGCCATGATGAATCGAACGCATTTTTTCCGCGCTTGTCTTTTCACGCACACATAAAGCCATTTTATGTCCATCGCGTTTTGGCGGGAACGATTTGCGCGCGAAGCAAGAAACATGGGGAAATGTCCGTAGCCCGCCCACTCCACACTCGTTCCCACTTCACCCACACCGCCCCCTGGCCTTGCGTTTCTCCGTATTTCACTCAAGCTTAGTAACCATGGTTCTCGAGGCGCGTCTGACGCAGGGTGTGATCTTCAAGAAGATTGTAGAGGCGGTGAAGGATCTGGTCACCGATGCCAACTTGGATTGCTCCGAGACAGGCATCACCATGCAGGTTCGTGCGCGCGATGGCTTCCGTCAAACCCAGCGTGGTCCCCCGTGCCATCACTGACGATTCTGTGCACTCTTGCGGTGGTTGCTGTTGTTGTCTCCCAGGCGATGGACCAGTCCCACGTCTCCCTCGTGGCCCTGAACCTGCGCAAGGACGGCTTTGACAACTACCGCTGCGACCGCCCCGTTTCTCTGGGTTTGAACATGCTGACCCTCGGCAAGGTGTTGAAGTGTGCTGGCAACGATGATGTCATCACACTGAACGCCCCGGATGCGGGCGACACGATCTCCTTCGTGTTTGAGACCGAGAAGGCCGACAAGGTGTCCGACTTCGAGCTGAAGCTGATGCAGATCGACCAGGACCACCTTGGCATCCCTGACACGGAGTACTCCTGCAATGTCACCATGCCATCTGGCGAGTTCCAGAAGATCTGCCGCGACCTTTCCGTGCTGGGCGACACGTGCAAGATCGCTTGCACGAAGGAGGGCATCAAGTTTTCTGTCGACGGCGACTTGGGCACTGGTAACATCACCCACCGCGCCACCACCGACAGCGACAAGAAGGAGGAGGAGCACACAGTCATCCAGATGGACGACCCAGTGGCTTTGAACTTCGCTCTGAACTACCTTTGCCAGTTCACCCGGGCGACCGCACTGTCCAAGACCGTGCATCTGCGCATGTCCGAGAGTGTTCCTCTCGTGGTCGAATATCCCATGGGCGATCTCGGCAACGTCCGCTTCTACCTGGCACCGAAGATCGACGGTGAGGGTGACGGTGAGGATGAGGGCTAAACAGGTCACAAGTCACACAAAGGGCCGTGCACGATTTGGAACGCATGGGGGCCAAGTCGTGGATGTACCGTCGTTCGCCCCTAGGGCTCTGCCGTGCTGTGTGTGGGTGTGTGTTCCATGCACCACGCACACATGCTTGGGCAATTTTTTGTTTGGCGCAGCAAGCGCACGCGCTGTAGTTTGGAGAACCGTGTTGTGGGTCGTGCTTGGGGCGGGTTCGTGGGTCGAGTCACCCAGCAACCAACATTGCGCACATCGTACTTTTACTATCCAGCCCCGTGGCTTGCCTTCTCCAGCAGCTGCTGCTGCACAAGACTACCAACGAAGTGCAACTACTCCACACTACGTGTCGTCGCCGTCACGTGGCATTGCTCCGCGTGCAGCAAGCGACAACCATTGTGCTTGTTCGGCCGCTTGACGGCGCTTGAAGCTGGGAAAACGCGCCGGCACACGTTACATCTCTTTCCCGTGCACACACACGAGCGAGCGCACACACATAAGCGCACACAAGCACACGTACTCAAGTCGGGTTGGTGGGCGCATCGCCTGTGATGGTTCACTCCATTCGCCAGGGCCCTTATGGTTCACCGCTCTCACACGAAACACAAGGCCAATGTCGGGTGCCAGCCCATCCAGCTCCGCATACAGCTGATCAGCCGGCACGTCCTTGGAGTGAATCCACCCCGACCACGCGCCATAGCCTGGAATGTCCAACGGCGGTTCCTGTGGCACAAGCGGCGGTGGCTGGGCGCTCTTGCTCGCCGAAGCCGGTTGCCCCTTTTTCGTCTGCTGACGCCGCTTTTTGACCTTCTTCCGTGCTGCTTTGACATTGGCAGCGGGTCTCGGAGACGCAGGCGTGTCCTCACCCTTTGCGTCTTCCACACCAGCGTCACTTCTTCTCCTCCCACCATCTCCATCGCTGTCCCCTTCACTGTCGCTGCCGCTGCCGCTACCGGCCCCTGTGCTGTCGCTGTCGCCGTCGCTGTCACTGTCGCTGTCGCTGCTGTCACTACTTTCGCTGGACTCACTGCTCGTGTCACCTGTACGCTCGTGCTGCCACTGCAGCTCGTACTTCAAGATGTCGCCACCGTTGTCGTCGGGCTCCTCCCAAATCACAACCAAGGACTTGGGCTCGATCTCATCCACGATTGGGGGCGGCACAATCTTGTTCGGTATCTGTTGTCACACAGTGGGCACGTCCGGCACCAACAGCAAGGTTACTCGAGGTTACTCCACCACCACCATGACACGACAGCACAGCTCACGCTGTGCTGTCGTGTAGTGCTACGGAACGTGCCTTCGCAGGAAGGGTGTACTTCAACCGAGATGGAGTGGAGCGCACCCCATCTCCGGACGTGGAAAGCGCTTGAACAATGAACTCGTACGGTGTGTGGGCGTACAACTCGTTGATGGTGCAGCGCCACACAGGAGGCTTTGGTCTCTCCTGTTCCAGCAACAAGCATCACAGCGGCACGTGCGGGCGGGGGAAGCCGTTTTCATTAGGCCGTGGGAGCCACCAAAAGTACAGCACCAACAACAAATGACGGACAGCTGTCGCGTGGTTCTTGTAGCGCTTGAAAGGAAGGATGTGCATGCTGTGGTCGGCGTTGATCAAGTCAATAGGGTGGGACTCATCCACAGGGAAGGTACTAGGCGCTGCCTTCTGCTCTTCCTCTGTTGTTTCCTTCTCTACTGTCGAGGGGCCGTCCCTGAAGTATGTGGACGTGTCACACCAACACAACATACGCAATCCAATCCACAACACACA
>Ga0213833_1000691_pt1 | contig 29499 bp, 31 predicted proteins | sample SWATP21_FD_160575 | JGI IMG/M metagenome (GOLD analysis project Ga0213833, IMG submission 160575) | Coastal seawater microbial communities from Marineland, Florida, United States - SWA TP2 #1 | ecosystem: Environmental > Aquatic > Marine > Coastal | place: USA: Florida | collected 2016-08-14 | reverse complement strand
TCGAACGGGAACACCATGGAGACCAAACTTTAATGAAATTTAGCCTTAATATGCTTGACTCTCAAGACGGTAGATCCTTCACTTCGTTCAGGATGACGGCGCTAGCGGAGAGGGTTCAGGATGACGGCGCTAGCGGAGAGGGTTCAGGATGACGGCGCTAGCGGAGAGGGTTCAGGATGACGGCGCTAGCGGAGAGGGTTCAGCATGACGGCGCTAGTGGGGAGAGGATCAATTAGCAATGTAAGCGCTAATCGGCCCCATACGTTTCGGGAGTGTGTTCCCTCGTGTGTTTGCTCGTGTGTGCAGAGGCTCAAGTTCAAAGCGAATGAAAAGCGATGAGTATTTCATGTTGGTGATCGTGAAAATGGCTTGATCAAGATCTTTGTTTTTAGACGCATGGGTCCATCTGAGGCGCATGTTTGCGATGTCGTGCGATGATTTGTGCTTCCCTTTGGCAATTAAGGGTACCAGATTTTTAGGTTCTACGGTTGCGAGAAAGCGATGTGGTCGGTCAGCGATTTGTTCAATTGTGATGATGTGTCGTACGGGGATCATCAATTGATAATGGTTATCGTAAATGTGGCGAAAGATAGCGCGTTTGGATTTAATCAAATAAAGTGGTGAAACAATTTCTTTTTGTTTTGCAAAGCTGCTGTTAGATGAACTGTTCGCAGCAAATGCGATCGGTGCTGTCAGGGAGAAGGACAATAAAAAAGCAAGAAAAAAGGCAGCTTGGGTTCTTAGAAAAGCTAGCATGAGTATGGGCTCCGTGAGTCAGTGTCCGCAATACCATTAAAAAAATGATACGAGTCCACTAAAAGTAGCGAAAGTTCCCCCGGAGATCAAGGAATGACCCTCACAAAAACTCTGATCCAAATGTTGATTGGCTGTTATTTCTTTCAAGGTGTCGAGAACTATCGGCAGCGTCAACAATTGTTTGAGACTTTCGGGATTGCTCTTTCTTTGCTAGTGAAAACTCACGGTGATTTTTGGGTAAGGTATTATTGGCGATTTTTTTGGCTTCCTGGGTTCGGCAGTGAGCAGTGATCGTGCTAACAATGGCGTATACGGCTATGGCAGCTGCTACACCTGTCAGCATAATACCCAGTTGGTTATTGGTGATCGATAGGCATTCTTTTAAAACAACAGCAGCAACGCCCCCTGTGACAACAAGCACGGAAATACCAATACCCAGAGCTAGATTACGTTCTTTTTTAATACCGGAGAGTAATGTATTTTTTGCTTTAGGTGTACTGATGCCTACAGCGTCTTGAATGAAAGTATTGTTGTCATCTTTCACTTCCTGAGTAAGTTTATTAGCATGTTCATAAGCACGCAGTGCTATTAAAGCTTTTCGTAGTGTTGCAACACGACCAGCCAGTGTTTTTTTATGATTGAGTTTGGCTGTTTTGGCAATAGCAGCAAAGAAAACGCCTATGGCCAGGATGGCAGCAGGATTTTTTGTCTTTCGCTCTAGGTTTTTGCCCGGTGTTGAAGCAAGTATGGCTGTTGCTGTACCTACCGTTTCCCAGTCGTCTTTGATTTGTTGATCGATACGATGTATGTCGTCTTTAGCGAGACCATTTTCCAGTTGTGTTTGAGCGTTTTTAATGTCGTCAATGTGTCGTTTCATACCATTCTCTCTCTTTCTATGACTTACCTTTAGTATACATCAGTAGCATTAAAGGAATATTAATATTATAGACGTTTTTTCAGTGTGTTGCTGATATTGCATAATACCTGAAAAGTAATTATAAAACAAAGAGTTAAAGGCATATTCCAAGGAAAGGTCAAGCACATTGCGTGATGCTGGCGCGGTCTGTTTCCCACACGGTGACTTTGGTGAGTTGGACCCGATTGCCAAACTCAGGATGATGGGCGATGACGGCATTGAGCGAGCGCATGAGTTCATCGGATAAGCGCTCTAAGGTAGTGTTTGCACCATCGGCGAACACGTAATGCTTTTGCTGATTGTCTTGTAAAAAGGCGAGTAGCTCAGGGTCTTCAGAAGACACCAAGGTGCCGTGATCTAAGGTGTCATTCACCCAAGCGTTACAGGTGTCTTTGATGGTGCCAAAGTCAACAAGCATGTCGACCTCGTTGAGGCTGCTGGCTTCAAACCACACTTGTGCGCGATACGTGTGACCATGTAGGTGAGCGCATTTGCCCTGATAGCCTTTCACCAAGCGGTGGGCGCAGGAAAAATCATCGAGCTGGTAGCTAAGCGTGAGCATCTTAGATCCAGTACACGAAGATAAAGAGGAATAGCCACACCACGTCCACAAAGTGCCAATACCAAGCGACTGCTTCGAAGGCGAAGTGGTGTTTGGGTGTGAAGTGTCCACACATCATGCGTCCCCAGATAACGATGAGCATGATTAAACCGACGGTCACGTGAGCACAGTGGAAACCTGTGAGGATAAAGAAGGTGGAACCAAAAATACCTGAGGCAAGGGTCAAGCCTTTTTCGGTATAAGCAATGCCGTATTCGTGGGCCTGCATGCACAAGAACGCGATACCCAAAGCAATGGTAATGCCTTGGAAAATCATCATGCGGGTACGTTTGCCTTTGATCAAAGCAAAGTGAGCAATCGTCACAGTAACAGCACTGGAAAGGAGCAGCAGTGTGTTAACAGCAGGGATTTGCCAGGTTTCCATCACGCTTTTAGGACCAACAAAGAAGCTGTTGTTGGGGTTGTTCAGCAAAGGCCATTCGATGTGGAAAGAGGGCCAGAGTAAAAAGTGAGTCATGATGCCGTGTTCACCGCTGCCACCTAACCAGGGAACAGCAAACATGCGGATGTAAAATAGTGAGCCAAAAAAGGCGAAGAAGAACATCGCTTCTGAGAAAATAAAGGCGAACATACCCCAACGGAAGGAGCGATCGACTTGGGGGCTTAAAAAAGCACCCGCTTGGTTTTCTTTGATAACTGTGCCGAACCAGCCGAAGAACATAAACAGCAGACCCATGAAGCCAAGCAAGCATAGGTAGGGGCCATAGCTTTGGCTGTGTAGCCAGTGAGCAGCACCACTTAGCATGAGGAAAATAGAAACACTGCCAACGATAGGCCAATGGCTGGGTTGGGGAAGGTAGTATGGTGACTTACTCATGGGTACATATCCTATTTAAATGAATCAACAACGGGACCCTATGCTTACCATAGCGTGTAGTTGCCTTGAGATTTGCTTTCATGAACCATGTATTTGGTTGCAGCAACCAAATCTGCATCAGTGCATGTGGTGCATCCGCCTTTCGGCGCCATGTTACCGTGACCGTTGGAAACGCTCATGAACAAGTTGACCATGCCTTTTTTGATCAGAGGAGTCCACGCTTGTTTGTCACCCAACGCTGGAGCGTTAAGGTAGGTGGATCCCGCCGTATGGCAAACACTGCAGTACTTGTCGTAGACACGTTTGCCGTCAGCAAGCGTGAGTGGTTTCATGGCCGGCGCAACGCTAGGGCCGCTGGCTGTGCCTGATTCGGCTTGACCGACGATGTAGTTGACAGCGTCTTTGATTTGTTGGTCGGTGCAGCTTGAACACGTTCCTTTCGGCGGCATGGCGTTGATACCGTGAATGGCGTTGTTATAAAGCGTATCCATGCCTTGTTTAATGAGAGGTTCCCACGCGGTTTTGTCGCCCAGTTTAGGGGCGCCACCCGCGCCGGTGGTGTGACAGCCGGTGCAGTAGGTACTGTAAATGGATTTACCAGCATCGGAACCACTCGCGACCGGACGCTCTTTGCTCACCACTGTTTTCAGGTAAGTTGCAATGGCCTCTAGGTCGGAGCGCTTGAGGTGACTCAGGCTATTATGATTGACTTCCAACATCGCTGCTTGAGCAATTTTACCGCCACCGATGAGTTCATCGTTCATGAATACGTTAACGATCTCATCGGTAGGTACGCCTTTCATTAGCTTGCTGGTGATGTTGGGTGCGTGACCACCATCAACCATACCGCCAGCTAAGAAGTATTTGTTCATGGGGGCGCCTAGAGCGTATTTCGGTGAGAACAAGTAGTAGGATTGTGTGTGGCACATGCTACAGTGACCAGGACCGTTAACGATATAAGAACCACGGTTCCATGCTTTGGATTTGCTGGGGTCATCTACATAAGGGCCTTTCTTCTGATGGTAGAAGAACATCATGCGCCAGCCAAGTTGAGTGAAGCGCCAGCTGATGGGCCAGAAGAGGGTATTTTTCTTTTTGATGGTTCTCACAGGAGGGATGGCATTTAAATAAGCAAACAAGGCTTTCAGATCATCATCGGTCATGCGGTTGAAGTACAAATAAGGAAAAGCAGGGTAAGCAAAGCCATCTGGCCCCACCCCTTCACGCATGGCTTTCACGAATTGTTCATAGGTCCAGCCACCGATGCCTGTTTCTTTATCACTGGTGAGGTTATGTGTGTAAATTTTACCAAAAGGAGTATCTAGGAAGAAGTTACCGGCAAACGGTTTGCCGCCGCCATTTGCTGTGTGGCATGCGATACAATCGCCCATTTTAGCGACATATTCGCCGCGTTTAACGAGTTCGGCATTGTTGACCTTGCTGTAATCGATCACGGGATAGCTGGGATAATTAGCGGCGATGGCAGAACCAGAGGCAATGCAGAGGCTGCCAGCCAACAATAATGCAGAACGAGCGAATGTGGTCATGAAGATTCCTTCTCAAGTCACTAGGAAGACGACGTAATCATAACCAGACTTGATTTTATTAGCAAATCGCGGAAGATTGTGTAATCTTGGCTTCACTGTTGTCACTCTTTTAGTCAATCCGTCATTCTGAGTGGAACGAAGATCTAGAGTCTATCCGCCGATAGGCGGAGCATTTATACTCATGGGATCTTCTTTAGAAGATCCAAATAAGCCTTCGAAAGAAGGCTCAATTGTGTAAACGCCCCCACAGGCGTGGGATTTAATCTGGATCCTTCGCGCTGCTCAGGATGACGGCGCTAGCGGGAAGGGTGCGGGGTGACGCCGCTAACGGCAAACGGCAACAATGTTAAAGGAGCCCCCATGATTTCACTTATAGCTGCGATGGATCAAAATCGCGTGATTGGTCATGAGGGGGGTATCCCTTGGCACTTGCCTTCAGATTTAAAGCATTTCAAAGCGCTGACTTTGGGCAAGCCCATGATTATGGGTAGAGCAACCTTCGATAGCATCGGCAAGGCGCTTCCAGGGCGCCGTAATATTGTGTTGTCCAGGCAAGCGGATTTGGTCTGTGAAGGCTGTGATGTCTATACCAATCTCGACGATGCTTTAGCGAGCACTGACGCGGATGAAGAAGTGATGATCATAGGCGGCGCTACTTTATATAGTATGTGCTTACCCAGCGCGTCGCGAATGTATCTCACCCTCATCGATACTAGCGTTCCTGGCGATACGTACTTCCCCGAGTGGCTTCAGGAGGAATGGACAGTCACCAGCGAACAAGCCGGTGAAGAAAACGGTTTGTCGTTTGTGTATCAAACCTTGGATAGGAAAAGTTAAGGTTCTTTGCTTGGTTCTACTTGAGTGCCTACCCGTTGTGCTGTGACTAAGGTTTCGCTTGCAAGAAGACTGACATTAGAGATGATAACGTTGGGAAGTGCTGGAGCAGCTTCTCTTGCGTTGCGCTCAATGCGTATTGCAGACGCGCTCACGCAAGGGCGGACAAGGGCGAGTATGATGGAGAGAACAAGGAGAGCACCCATGGCAGCTAGCCCGTAGTTGCCAGCTGTGTCTGATGCGAAGACGTAGAGCAGGGGTCCTCCAAAAATCGCTCCGAAGAGACTACTGGTAAGTGCAATACTTGCAGCAGTTCTAAGGTTGTCAGCATCTGTGTTTAGGGTGTTAATGCGTGTAGCGGTTGCTTTCGGGATATGAAGTTCTTCCCAGGTATGTCGGTTGAAAATGTCATTGGGGTCCTCTGACAAAGCATGACCGCTCAAACTCTTTTTCGAGATTGGCTCATCTGGAAGGACCTCTATTACGCAGTCAACAGATAATTTATTCTTTTGAGCCCATGTTACCCGTTCGTAGGCAGCTTTGCGCGCATGTTGGTTAATGAGTGTTTGGATGAAATTTTGTTTGTCGTTGTCGAGGTCTTTTGTGTCAGGTGTGTTGACTTCAACTGAGAAGGTTTCAGATCGGGTTGTTTGTTCGGGGTGTTTTTTATCAGTGCTTTCAAAGAATCTGATGGTTAAGGTTTGTTTGCTCATGACGGGTTGTTACCTTTTTAATGCTATTACTATGAAAAAGTATTCTACTCCTTTCAGCAAGAAAACACAAGAAAATGGCTAGGAATCAGCGGCATTCACCGAAAACCACGCTCGGTCTTCTAAGCGTAAGGCAGTTAAGGTATTCCCCCAAGCACAGCCGCTATCCAGAGCATAGTAGTGAGGGGTGGGCTGCGGGTTATTGAGACTGGCCCAATGGCCAAAAGCAATGTCGATGTTGTCTTTGTGGCGGTGAGTAAACCAAGGCTGCATACGATTGGGTTCTGGGTGAGTGGTAGAGCTTACGGTTAAGTCTAAGTTTCCTTGTGCGTCACAGAAACGCATGCGTGTGAACGCATTCACGATGTAACGAAGACGCTCATGACCGCTCAAATCATCTGCCCAACTTGCGGGTTCATTGCCAAAGCAAGCATGTAAGAAATCCAAAGCATTAGGCGATTGCATGAGTGCAGCAAATTCATCGGAACGTGTTTGGGCGTCAGCCAAAGACCATTGGGGTGGAACGCCGGCATGGACCATCACGATGTTATGGTCTGGAAGAGAACGCATCAGAGGTTGTTGAGCGAGCCACGTTAATAACTCATTCGCATCGGGCGCGTCCAACAAAGCATCCAAGGTATGGGAGTACTGCTCACGAGCCATGGCTTCGTGCGCTAAAATGATGGCGTAAATGTCGTGATTACCGAGGACGACAAGGGGGTCGTTTAAATCGCGAATAAAACGCAACACCTCGAGTGACTTCGGACCTCGATTCACAAGATCGCCCACAAAGCCTAAGCGATCACTCGCCGGATCGAACCGGATGTGAGTTAAGAGTTTTTCTAAGGATTCATAGCATCCTTGTACGTCACCGATGAGGTAAGTTGGCATTCCTTGATTTCCTTTTCCATCATTGTCATTCCTGCGAAAGCAGGAATCCAGTTGTATTAAATGCGGGCATAGCCCGCACGTTCAAGCGTTCAATGAACGCTTAGATGTGTAAACGCTAATATAACTGGACCCCTTTTTTCAAAGGGGTGACAACCAGATTACAAATCAAACAACACACCCATCTTCAAACCCACTTGCATTAAAAATGGCACGTAATCATCAGCAGGAGTCAGACTCGCGTGATCAAAACCAGCGGTGTATTGCCCGAAAAGTTCGAGTTGGTAACGCTTGTCAAACTCTCTACCCAAGCCCAAACCAAAGGTTGGGTTAGTGTGAGTGAGTTTCCCAATTTTATCAACGCGGTGAGTCAGCGCAGCACCAGCGTTTAGAAAACCGTACCAATGTGTATTCATGATGGGTGTACGTAGTTTGAAGACCCAGTTAAACGTATATGTGTGCGAGATGACGGATGCAAGATCTTCTTTGTTTTCTAGCAGTTCGTAAAAGTTGTAGTCAGCAAACTTGAGGTGCGTGTTAGACATCCGAACGATGTTCATCTCAAAGGCAGCATGGTGCGTGATGTTGTAACCAAGGTACAAGCCAGCGAATGGGCCACCGTCATTGGTGTTAACAGGTGCCGATTTAGACACAGTGGTGGTGCAGTACGTGTTGCCTTGGCAATAGGGTAAGAGAAAGCGCCAGTTGGTGTCACCGTAACCTGTTTCAATACCAGCATACCAGCGGTGGCTACCGGGCAAACGATCAGCAGCAGATGCTGCTGTGCTTAAGCCAAAAACAAGAAGGCTTGCCAAAGCAAGCCGGTTTAGATGAAGGATCACCGAATTAGCAGTGCGCATTGTAGTCCACTAAACCTTGTGTGCATTGGCTAACCGTCGCTGTTGAGGTGCAGCTGGACATCGATGGTGCGTTGGCTACTTGCTCTTCACACTCACCTTCGATCATGCTTTCAGATTGACCTTTGGCCATATCTGCTGCCCATGTGCAAAGGATGCCATAGTTAGTGCAGGAATTGCAGTTGTCACCAATGAATTGAGTGTAGCAGGAGCAGAAGTTATCCCAATCTTCAGAGGTTTCGTAACCGGAGCAGTCGGAGTAAACGATTTCAGCGAACGATACGTTGGTGGCCACAAAACCTAACGCTAACAATCCAGAAAGTAGGTATTTCATCATGATGTGATTCCTCATGGGTTATCAAACAATGGGATTCATTATATCGAGAAATCAGGAATAGGCAAGAATTTTGTTCAAATAACGACCAAAAAAGACGGATTAGGCAGAATTTTCTGTTAGATTACTTAGGGTTACGAATTTTGAGACACTCAGTGTTTCTGCTCTTGCAGAAGGATCAATCTTTGCTTTTGTTAACTGATCTTTGGTCACCATACCTTTTAAACTATTAGCGATGGTTTTTCGTCTCAAGGAAAAGGCTTTTGTAACGAGCTCGCTTAGATGGTCTGGGTTAGTGGCCACGTACGGTTTTTCTTTCCAAGGAGTGAGTGTGACGACAGCAGACATGACTTTTGGAGGAGGCGTGAATGCTTCGGGTGGAACAAAAAACACAGAACGTGCTTGGCAGTGGTACTGTGCCATCACGGATAAGCGACCATATTGTTTTGAGCCTGGTTGTGCGCAAAGACGATCGACCACTTCTTTTTGCAGTAAAAACACCATGTCAGTAATCGGTAGTGATGATTCCAGTAAGTGAAAAATGAGCGGCGTGGAAATGTTATAAGGTAAGTTACCCACAACACGCCATGCCTGTGAATGATTGAGCTCCTGCCAATCGATTTTAAGCACATCTTGGTTTAACAGGGTCACGTGCGCTTGGTCAGCGTATTGCGCTTGTAAGGTTGCCGCTAAATCTCTATCGATCTCAATCAAGGTGAGTGCTTTCACAGCGGGAACCAAGTGTTGTGTGAGCACAGCAGGTCCTGGACCAATCTCTATCATGTGTTGGGTATCGCGAGGTGCAATGCAGTCTACGATGCGTTGGATAATGCCGTCATCATTTAAAAAGTGTTGCCCAAAGCGTTTGCGTGCACGAGGGAATGGGTTCATGAAGATTTCTCCTGATGCTGCGTCATGGAAATAGCATGAGTGATCGCTGATTTCATGCTTTGCGTGTTAGCACGACCTGTTCCTGCTAACCCTAGGGCTGTTCCATGGTCGACAGAGACTCGTAAAAAAGGAAGGCCTAAGGTGATTTGTGTGGTTTGTCCGAACGCTAATGCTTTAATGACCGGCAAACCTTGGTCGTGATACATCGATAAAATGGCATCGAAGGGTTTGCGTGCTGGTGGTGTGAATAAGGTATCGGCAGGGATCGGGTCGGAACAATCAATGCCATCTGCGCGTGCGCGATCGATGGCAGGCATCAAAATCGTGATTTCTTCATCGCCCAAATGGCCGCCTTCACCCGCATGAGGGTTCACGCCTGCAATGCCAAGGCGAGGGGATTCAAGCGTTAAGAAGCGTTGCATCCCTTTGTGTAATAGGTGTAAAGCTTGATACACACGATCTTCGGTGATGTGCTGAGTTACTTCACGCAAAGGATGATGCGTTGTCAGTAAGGCGCAGGGGATCACAGGGTTTAGGAAGGTCATTAAGACATTGGTGGTACCCGTTTGTTGTTGTAACCATTCAGTGTGGCCCATGAAAGGAATGCCGGCGTCATTGATCACGCCTTTATGGACGGGTCCCGTGACTAGCGCTGCCCATTCGCCGTGCAGACAACGATCGCTTGCTTCAGACAAGGTTGTTAACACATAGTCAGCGTGCGCAGGGTTAAGTTGTCCGGGAATGGGGGAAGGTTCTGAGCATAGGACGGGAAACAGACTGACTGGCACCGATTGGTTGGGCTGATAAAGAGGGATATCCCACGCTAAGCCCAAGCGCTTTGCTCGCTGAGCCATTAATTCGGGGCAAGCGACGATAACCAAAGGCGCACCGGTCCAAGAAGAGGCGATGTCGCAGACAATGTCTGGCCCAACACCAGCGGGCTCGCCAGGGGTGATGGCGATGGGGCGTGGGTTAGTGAATGACATGAACGTCAGAGGTGTCGCGTAACTCTTTTAGCCACTTTTTAAGAGCAGCGTTGTATTTTTCGCGGAAGAGCAGTTCGCGAATGGTTTGGTCACTCATGGTTTTGGAGTCAGTTTTGCGATTTAGGATTTTAATGATGTGCCAGCCGTTGTCAGTTCGGATAGGACCTGCTGATGCACCTACGTTGAAAGATGGAAGAGCGCTCACAAACGCAGTAGGTAGTTCGTCTTTAGGTCGCCAGGAAAGCACATGACTGGACTTGGGGCTGTCTGAAGAGGATTCCAGTTGGGCTAATTTATGGAAGTTGGTGCCATCTTTGATTTGTCTGGCAATACCTTCTGCTCGGCGTTGTAGATTTTTGGCTTGTTCAGGTGTGGGATTATCAGGTGCGCTGACATAGATGTCACCGACTTGGTAGAGGTAACCGCTGGATGCTAAGCGGTGTTTTTTTCGGTAGTCACGGACGTCTGCGCTAGTGATTTTTAAGTTGGTGCCGGTGCTGCTGACAGCTTTTTGTTGCAAGGCCATGATGATGAGTTGGTCTTGTATCCGTTTTTTAAACGTTGCAAAGCTGCCACCGTCACTCGTGATTTTAGTTTTGAGCTCAGCGAGTGTCATGTGATTGTTTTTAGCAACAGTGGCGATGGCTTTGTTCAATTGAGCGGTTGTGGTTGTGATATGGTGACGTTTTGCCATTTGAAGTTGTAATGTTTCCATGATCATTTGGTTAGTGATGAGCTCGCGTAAGCTAGATTCTGGCATGGGTGCCATGTGCGTCATTTTGGCTTGCAATTGCATTTCTTTGACACGTTTGTTGATTTTACTCTGCAAAATGGGGTCACCGTTGACGATGGCAGCAATTTTATTAACGGAGTGAGCAGCTGTTGCTGAAGTGATGGGGGAGAGTAAGCAGCTGATAGCAAATAATGCAGGTAACAGTAATCGGCGCATGTGATTTCCTTAGCTTGGTAGTGTTAACGGGTTTCTGCCTGGTTGAGTGGTGTCTAGGAGATGCTGCAACGAGGAAGTGTTGCCTAAATTTCCTAAACCAGTTAAGACCAAGTTGAAATAAACCCCGGTGTTAAATTGGTTGTTGATTTGGCTGGAGGTGTTGATGGTACTACTGATGTAGGCTCGTCGGACTAGGAGCTGGATTTGCCAACAACAGGCATCGTATTCAACGCCGCCATAGTAGCTATTTATTCGGTTGTTGTCAAAATCGTAATCAATGTAAGCCAAACCATGCCAGCGCTTTGTGAGCTTCCATTGGCCGCCTAACTTAAGTTCGTTGGTGCTGTCGTTTAGCAATAAGTCAGTATTTTCACCAGGAGTCAGTAGAGGGTTATCGCTTTTATGGGTGTATTGGTAGCCGATTCCAATTTGATAATCTTTGTTTCGAGAGTAGTTAAGTTGAATGGATGCATTATTGATGCGATGGCGGTGAGTATCCCAAGCAGCGCCAGTGAGGGCTTCCCAATGTCGATATAGAGGAACACGAATGTCGGCTACTAACGGTGACACACTCCCTGTTGATTCTGTGCAGCCAGTTGTCAGGCAAGCGGTGGGCCGTGTGAAGTACTGTTCGATACCAAGATCAACGCTGAGTAGTGGTGTGCCTGTTTTTGTATCAATAAGGTCATCGGTCAGTGCGATGCTGACTTGATTAGCGTTTTGTAGTCGGTCATAGCCTGAGAATCGGTTGAGAGCAAAGAGCTGTGAGAAGGTGAATGGTAATTCGTAACTGTCGTAGTTAGGGAGAGAGTCTTGATTTGTTTTCGGGACATATAAGTAATACAAACGAGGGCGAATGATGTTGGTGCGCTCGTGGTCGTGCCAAGAGAAGTCATGACTTAGTGAGGTCGTTGCGTCTAAAGTCACGATGGGCGCGATACGCGTGGGGCTATCCGCTAAGCTATCACTGGATTTGTGTGTGTTTTCATACGCGGTGGTGTCTAGCCAAAGACTCGACGATAGTGATCCCCAGGCTCGTGTGAGTGTGGAAGACAAGCCAGGCCTAGCATGGAATCGCCACCCCATGGTTTGCTTGGGAACAAAAGGGCTGTCGAAGTAAAAGTAATCAGCGCTGGATTCGATGGTCGCATCGATGGGTGTGTTGCCTAGGTGTGGATAATACGCATTGGCGGTGACTTCAGGCAGTCGTTGGTACGGGGTTAGAACGGTGTACTCGGGTTGATCGTAACGGTATAAGGTTTGAAACGACTGCACTAAGGCATAGCCTTGCCAATGCGGTGTTTGGTAGCTAAAGGCAACTTGGTTTCGGAGTTGATTGTCCTCCGCACTATCGCCCAGGCCGTCCATGTCTCTTAAGTAGTAGGGGTCGCTGACACGATTCACTTTGATGTCCAAGCCTAAGTCTGGTGCCATTTGCATGCTTTGCGAGAGTGACACCTGATAGCGTGAAGATGGTAGGTTATCAATGTCATCTTGATAAATAGCTTTGACTGCGGCCGAGTCGTTGCTGTTGGAGATGGCCGTGGTGGCTGATGCTTTTTCATCGGACAGGTGTGTGTCATCGGGAGTCCATTGCACGCGAGTCTTGTTGATGGAGTACTGGTCGATAAATCTAAACTGGCTGTTTAGGCCAAAGCCACGAGCGGACATCCATTGAGGTGTCAGGGTTAATGATTTATTGGGGGCGATGTTCCAATAAAAAGGAAGAGAGAAAGCAAAACCTGTGTTGGTATTGTGAGTAAAGCTTGGTGTGAGGAAGCCGGTGTGTCGATCACTGTTAATGGGGAAGCTGTAGTAGGGCACCCATAATAAAGGTATTCCGTACCAACGAAGCAGCGCCATGGTGGCGTTTCCTTTGCCTGTTTTGGGATTCAAGCTTAGATGCTTGGCTGTTAGCACCCAGGCAGGGTTGGTTGGGTCGCAGCTAGAAAAGCGTGCATTCGTTAAATGAATCACTTTGTTGGGGTCTTGGCTCGCTTTGTTTGCGCTACCCCAACGATGGACGATTGCTTTTGTTTCTCTGTCTTGGCTGCTGAGTTGATACAGTAGCATGCTAATGTCTACTTGGTTGCTGGGTAAGCTGAGAGACATCTGATTTGAGGCGATGTGTTTGTCTGGTTCGTAGAGGTTGATATGACCATCGATCGCAATGTGTGTGATGTGGCCTTCTGCGTTTCTGGAGACAGTCGCTTTGTCGGCTTCAATGCGCCGCCCCGGCTGTGTGATCACCACATGATTGCGTAAAGTAGATTCGCCGCTTAATGCTAAGGTGTTTGGTCCGCTTGCGTGAAGATGTGTTTCTGTGTTTTTGATGTCAGTGCTGGTGTCGATGTTGCCAATGTTTTTGCTGGTAACAAAACGACCGCCACAGGATTTGTTGGGGTTAGCTTGCCAGCCTAATAACGCCGCTGCTTGGTCTGGCGTATAGGAAGTGTTTTTTGTTTGAGCAGAAGATGAGCTCAAAGCAAACAATGTACAGGTTAACGCAACGGAAATGAGTGCGTGGTGTGCATTCCCTGGCATAGCTTAGTCTCAGGTAAGGGCAGGAGAGCCCCTAGTGTATCAGGGCTGATACCGGAAAAACAGGGGACTATCTTTAATTCATCGTTTATTTGGGTCACAATGCGCAGCTCTTCTCATTAAAGAAAAAGGTCACTGTCATGCCATCACTTCCTACCCCTTGTTCTGAAACCTTGGCTAATTGGGCTAATCACAAAGGGAAGGTGTCAGCTTCTGTGTTCCTTATGGCATGTCGATCAGGGGTTTTGAATTTTTCGGTGTATAGCTTGTACTTCTCTCTTGAGGCTGTCGTGAGTGTTTCTGGGAATGCTACTCAAGCGGAAAAGCAAGATGCGTTTTCAAGTGCTGCTTTATGGATCTCCAGTTTTTTTGTGCTACTGACAGTCGCGGATTTGATCACGAAGTCGCAAGATATCTTGTTGGGCCCAGTAGCCAAAACGTTGACGGTGGGCTTGACCAAAAAAATCATGGCTGCCTATTTTGGCTTGCCCTTCCAAGAACACACACAGACGCCCGAGTCTGTGCCAGTCCATCATTTTGGATTTAGCTTAGAACATATTGGACCCGGCAGTAACAAACATCTCTTATCACGAGTTTTTGGGTCAGGTTTAGAAATGCTTAGCCTTATTGTTGTGTCTTCGATTGAGTTTCCAGTTGTATCAGCCATCTTCGCGGGAGGTGTCCTTCCCATCGCTTTGCACTCGTATTACTTAGCAGTTAAGCCTATTGCGTCGAGGCATGCCGAGTTTGTTGAAGCCCTTGATCAAGCTTACTATGGGATTTTTGGTCAGGCTGGCAAGTATGACGATGTGCACTATTTTGGTCGCCTCAAGAGTGAACTCGCTAAAACAGAAGAAGTGGTGACAACTATCACGGATGTGAGTACTCGAAATAATCGTTGTACACGGTTTGTTGAGATGAGCGCAAACGTAATCTATTGTGTCGCTGGCGTCGCGGTCTTGCTATATGTTACCTATGCCAGTATTTTTCATTTGGAGAATAAGTCACGAGCTTTGATTCCAATGATTATGACCATGCTGATTAGGCAGTCAACGCTAACCATGACGGAATCGTTGATTTTTTATATTAAAAATGTGAAGCCCTATCAGAACATGATTGATTTCATTCAGAAGAACAAGATAGAGCCTGAAGAAGGGCGTCGTTTGCTTCAATTAGCTTCGTCACCAGCGAATGTTGAATTCAACGATGTGAGTTTCATATATCCAGGTAGTTTTTCCCTAAAGAGTGTCACGTTTACGGTCACTTCGGGTACGGCTGTCGCTTTAGTAGGGCCTAGTGGTTGTGGCAAGACGACAGTTCTTAGCTTATTGATGGCGCTCAATAAACCTAACCAAGGGCAGATTTTGATAGGTGGGCAGGACATCAGCCAGTTTAGTGCTGAGAGTGTACGTCGCATTATTTCTGTTGTGCCACAGAATCCGACCTTGGGTGAAGAGACTATTGCAAAAAATATTCAATATGCACTGCCAGAAGATGAGATTCAGCAGACAGACCCAGAGACGTTAAGGCGTTGTACTGAAAAAGCAGCGCGTGAAGCTGGTCTAGAAGAGTTTGTTGAAGAAGGTCGCCTCGATCGTTCTCTTGGGAATGTCGGCAAGACTGTCTCGGGAGGTCAGAAGCAACGAGTGGCCATTGCCCGTGCGCTGATGCGCAAAGCCAAGATTTATGTCTTTGATGAACCAACCTCGGCTCTTGATCCAGCTCTTAGAGCCTTTATATGGTCTAGTATTCGTCTTCTTCTGGAGAAAGGGTTTACCGTGATTGTGGTGACCCATGATTTACCTAGGGTTGAAAGCAATATCAAGCTAAGCCAGGTGATCGATGTCAGTCGATTCCGTGGAAGTGAGGTCTATGTCCCAGGATCAGGCCCCACCGGTAGAATGACTTATTCTGCCAGCTAAAAGCGATTGGGAGCGTATTTGACAGAGGGCTTACTCAGAAAAAGTAGAGAATTAAAAAAACAACTCAGGGCTTACCTTGAATCGCTTTGATAGAGCTGCAATGTGTTCCGTTGTTAGGTTTCGATGGCCATTGAGAATTTTAGACACCAGTGATTTGGAGCCAATTTCAGGTAGATCTGAGGTTTTTAGCTCGTGCTGATCCATGAGGACTCTTAAAGCGGATATTCCTTGATGGGTTTCTAGTAGCTTTTTGTTGAACACAGCAAAGGTTTCGCTTTCATCTTCCCATGTCTCGATGCTCATGGATAATACATCAATTAATGGTTTGTTAGCGTCATAGTCCTCAATCAACTCTTCCATGAGCTCCAGTGCCATGCTGTATTCGTCTTCGGTAGAGATAGACGTGATCCATGGAGCAGATTCAAAAAGAGTCATGGCTCTTTTTTTAAGTAGTGCGAATCCCATTATCTTATCCTCACAGTTTGGTACTTTTTGCAAAGCCTGTTGTATTCTGCATGTGAAACAATGTGTTTGACATACATGCGCTTGTCACGAAATTCAATGAACGCCAGCAGCCTTAGGTTGTTCCCACCCAAATCGATAACCCACCACTTATCTTTGTGCTTAAAGTTATCAAGGCTAGGGAAAACAGCCTTCAACTCATTTGGTGACTTGAAGGACCCCTTTCGAAGGGTCTTGTAAGCATCAAGTATAGCTTTTGAGTCATTCGGATACTTATGTGAAGCATCCAAAAAAGGCTTTCGTGAGATGACGTGCATTCTTTTCTCCCAAGCATGCTATGCATTCTAGCAAAATGTTGACATAATGGCAACATTTGAATTCACTGGAGAGGTCGCCATGTGTGATCAGGAAAATCACACAAAGACAAGTCTCTCTAGCGAGGTTAACAACTGTTGTGGGGTGTTTGGTGAGACTAGCATGAGCTTATCCATTAATCTAATCGGGTTGCTATACTTTGGGTGCCGTTGCTATTTAGCAGGTGTTCATTAAGATGAGCTCTATATTACCCACCGGAGTAACCGCTCGTGTCTCAGGCATACCAAAAAAATATCAGCTATGACATGAGTCAATGGTTGGAAATCAAAGAAGGGGAAGATACCGTCGAGCCCTTGTTGGGCGAAGCCAGCACGCGAACGTATTATCGTGTTAACTATAAAGGCGAGCCTAAGCCAAAGGTGTTTATGGATTCCTCTCGCGACTCTCAGATGTTCTTAGGTTATATCCGCATGAGCCACCCTCTCGAAGAATCTGGGATTCGTGTTCCTAAAATGTATCGACGAGCGAAACATCAATCGTGGCTGTTGCTGGAAGATTTTGGGGATGAAAGTTTGTGTGATCGTCTGCATGCGCAAGGTTCGGGAGATCACCTAAAAGCAGCGGTGGACATGCTTATTCAATGGCAGTTGTGGGGGAAGTCTTGGTCGGCTGCTTGGCGCTTGCCGAGTTTCGATGCGAAAGCCATGAAGCGAAAGCTCACCTTATTTAAAACGTATTTTGTTGGGGATCGCTTGACGCCTGATATAGAGCGGGCTTGCGATGCCATTCAGGCGCGCTTGATTGACGTCTTAGAAAGGCAACCGAAGACCTTAATACATCGGGATTATCACAGCCGAAATATCATGTGCTTGCCGGATGGTGAGTTAGGCTTGATTGATTTTCAGGATGCGATGCAGGGACCACCCGCTTATGATCTGATGTCACTCTTAAAAGATTGCTATTGGCAGTGTCCCGTGTCTGAGAGGTATGCGATGATCGATCGTTATCTACGAAGTGATGCTGCACCAGACATGACTTACGCTGCCTTCATGGAAAGCTTTGATTGGCTGGGCATAGGTAGACACATAAAATGTTTGGGACTCTTTACCCGCCTTGTGGCTGAGCAAAAAAAACCAAAGTACGCCGATTACTTGCCTTTGACGGCAGGCTATCTACTCGAGATGGCTGAGCATTATGAGGAGTTGCATCCTTTGGTTCCTTTACTGAATACTGTTGGGGGTTGATTAATTTGGATTCCTTAAACCTTGCACGCCCCCCCGGTTCGCGTATGCGAATCCGCTGGGGGTCCAAAGAGATCCCCCGGATCTGCGTTCCGCAGACGCGTGGGACGTGTAGAGACATAGAGGAAGTTTTATGCAAGCCATGATACTAGCAGCAGGCCTAGGCTCCCGGTTGCGACCGCTAACAGAGCGCACGCCAAAACCGTTGGTGACCGTCGGTGGTGTGCCTTTGATTGAGTACCATCTTATCCGTTTAAAAACGTTGGGCATCCACGATGTCATGATCAATGTGAGCTATTTAGGCGATCAGGTTGAATCGCACTGCGGTAATGGGTCTCGTTTTGGGCTGAACATCCAGTATTCTCGAGAACCAGGAGGTCCCATAGGAGCTGTGCCAGGCATTCGTTTAGCTATGACAAGAGGTTTGTCAGGGCGGTTTTTATTGATTAGTGCGGACTGTTGGTTTGACATGTCAGCAGATGATCTTTTTTTTCAATCGCCCTTCAATAGGCGCTTACTGCTTGTGCCTAATCCACCTTATCACCCTCATGGCGATTTTGGTTTAGGAGAACATGGCGTACTTACTTTGGAGGAGCCAAGGTATACGTATGCGTGCGTTGGCTTTTATGACACTCAGGATTTTGAGCGTTCCCCTGAAGCCGAAAACTTAACGCAGGTATTGTTGCCCTATATAAAAGAGTGCCGTGCATTTGGCGTGCTGCATCAAGGCGCTCATTTTAATGTGGGAACTGAAAAAGAATTGCGTGCACTTGAGTCCTATGTGTCAGATTGTCTCTAAGTTGACTCGGAAAATCCTAATAACTTAATTCCCTCTTAATGTTAGCCAGTATGTTCGTGTTATGAGCGCTTTCGCTAGAATGCGACCACGGAATATGCATAGAACCTGGAATGGTTCATGGAGTGGTGCATGCAAGGAAAAAGCAATGTCATTAAATTGTCGGCTCATCAGTACCCAACCATCGATCGCTTAGCTTTGCGAGTTGGGTTGCTTGGGTTTCACGGTGATGACTGTCGTTTGATCGATGAGTACAGCCAATTAAGTTCTCATTGGTCTGTTTTTCGTGGTGCGAAAATACTGGTTCATAGCCATCTTACGTCCATGACGTTGTTGTTATTGGATGCCTTGTTGAATATGGGCGCTCAAATATACTTTGCTGTTTCACCACCGTTGGTTGTTCATGACCATGCGATGGGTGATTACGACGCTTTATCCCCTCTAAAGCGTTCTGGTATTCCGCATCACATAGGCGATTTAGAGCACTTGCCGTGGACGTCAGTGAAATGGGATTTAATGCTGGATTGTGGAGGCATGCTTTATCAGCATACTCAGTCAGGTTTATTGATGCTTCCCAAAAAAGGCATTGTTGAATTGAGTAACACGCTTTACCCCGCTTCTCTGAACACCTCAGTGATGCATTTGGATCGTTGTGAGGCGAAACGCTTGGAGGTTGCTGAGGCGGGTGAAGGTTTTGTTCGGGCGATGGCGCATACTTGGGTAAAAGAAGTATTAGCACTTGGTGATGGCCATCACTCACATGTGACAGATGATCACGTGAGAGAACTTCATTTTGGCGATGTGTTTCAAGGTCGTTTTGTTGTTTTTGGTTTTGGTCGACTAGGAAAAAGCGTAGCGTACGGGTTGTTGCGAGCCGGGTTGCAGCCACATAAGTTGCTTATTGTGGATAAACATCGAGGTGTGATTCGCCAGGCAAGACAACTGTTACCCTTGTCTGAAAGTGTGGTGTTGCGTTCGCCTGAAGAGGCGCAGGATGTGTTGTCGGGTCGCTTGTCTGATGTTTTTTGCGCGATAGCATGCACAGGTGTTAAGGGCGCACTGGCGTCTTTACCGTTGTCATTGTTCGAATCAGTGACCCATTTTAGCAACATGGGTACACATAATGAGTGGCATGAATCCATTCCAAACAGTCGATTTTTATCGGGCGTTAGGCACCCTTTAAATTTTATTTTAGCAACACCAACGTCACCCGCGGTGTCTGCGCTGCTCATGTATACAGTGATTCGATCAGCGGAGTACGCTCTGAACAGACAGCATGGCTTGCCTGCAGGCATGTTGCCTTTGCCTCCTTTTCTAGAGCAAGAAATCGCTGACTCATGGATTATGCATAGAAAACGTTATGGCATGCCAAGACAGTCGCATTATCTAGATCAAATGGATCAAGCAGTGAATCAGTTAATACGGTTGTTAACACAGCCAGGGTCTCAAGAGGTTTCAAAAAAACCTTTTTCGCAAGCAGCCTTGTTACGTCATTTTGGTTTTGGTTTGCATTCGTAAAACAAAAAAGTATGCGGGTTAATTATTTTCTGATGTATTTTTATAATTAAATGTAACCCTAAGTAAACTAGTGCTTGCATAATGTGTTGATACTTGTGATACTTCTAGCGCGTGAGTTAAACGCTGTTGTTTTCTACGGCGTTAACAAACCGAAAAGGGGTTACATTGTTGAACGTTGCACTGTCACTAACAAACACTGTTTTGCAAAATGTAGAGCTACCTGCTTTGCAGCTTTCTGTGGATGGTCGAGTGTTATGGATTAACGCGCGTTTAAAAGCGTGGTTACCTTTTGCAACGTCATGTCCGCAGACCTTACCAGATGTGTGTCAGGCTTTGCGAATTCCGACTCCTCTAGCTCGTCAATCCGATAAATGGGTTTTGACAGAGCCACATTGCAAAGATCGGAACCTTAATTGGTCGTGGTATCCGGGCGCTGATGGTGGGGGGTATTTGCTGGGCCACTTTGTAACATCCCGCAGCAAGCTCGAAGAAACCATTCATGCCTTAGATAATCGGCTCATGACACTTCGGCATGAGCGAGATCAGGCAGAGCAGTCTAATTACAGTAAAACAGCTTTTATTGCGAATATGAGTCATGATCTGCGAACCCCTTTGTCAGGGATCGTGGGTTTTGCAGACATACTGATTGAGCAGGATTTGCCAGAGTCGTCAGCCTCTTTGATCAAATCCATGCAAAATGCCGCCACTCAGCTTTTAACTCTCCTCAACGAAATTCTAGATTATTCTGATCTTGAGAAAACCAAAACCCTAAATGGTCAGCAGATCTATTCACCAGGCAATCTTTGTCAACAGATTCAAGCGTTGGTGAGCCCTGTTGCTGAAAAGAAAGCAGTGCAAGTGTTAGCGTCTGTCGATCCAAGTGTTTCCGATGAGGTCACGGGGCATAGGCTCCTTTTGCATCGTGTGTTGCTTAATTTGGCGTCGAATGCGGTGAAATTTACTGAACAAGGTTCCGTGAGTATAACAGTTCATGAACGAGGTGGTGTCTTGGTTTATGAGGTGTCTGATACCGGACAGGGAATGTCCGCTTCAGATATTTCGGTGTTATTTGAGCCCTTTGACCGCTTAACCGACGCCTTCGTGAGTCGTCAGTCTGCTTCAGGTTTGGGGTTATACATTGTTCGTCAGTTCATTGATCTCATGCAAGGTGAGATCACCGTTAACTCTCGGCCTGGTGAAGGCACGACCTTCACGGTTACCGTGCCCTATGGTGCTTTGCCTCGTGCTGCAGATACGCAATCGATGCATCAGCATTTGGGTGACTTCTCTCCAGTCGTTAGCTCGAACAAGGTATTGGTGATCGAAGACCACATGATGGCTCAGGTTGTTGCCAAGCACTTGCTTGAAGAGCAGGGCTACGAAACAAAAATCGTTAATACGGCAGCGGATGGTATTGCCGCCTTCAAGCAAGAAGATTTTGCGTGTGTTCTTTTGGACATGAGTTTGCCGGATGCGAGTGGCATGGTGTGTGCAGATGCCATATTAGCTGAGCAACAGTCTCGTAGGCGATCTGTTCACACACCGATATTGGCAGTGACTGCTCATGTGGACCCGACGGAAGCCCAGGCTTTGCGTCAAAAAGGCGTTGCTATGGTTATACAAAAACCGCTAACTCGGGCACTTGTGTCAGAGTTGGCCTATAAACTACGCGCTGCTCAGTCGCTTGAGCAACCAGTCGTTTAAGGTGTCCATCTCTGCTTGGCAAACGGTATGCCCCATAGGGAAAGAGTGCCAATCCACGTCATACTGAGAGCTTCTTAGCGATAGCATGGTACTTTTGCTGTCGTTAACAGCAATCACATCATCGTCTTCACCATGGCACATAAGAATGGGAGTGCTCTTTTCAGTGGCAAGTGGAACGATGGTTTTAGTGGTGAGAAAGCACGAAAATCCCACGGCACCTAACAATTGTTCGGGATAGTGGATTGCTGATGTTAAGGCGACGATTCCGCCTAATGAAAAACCACCCAGAACAATCTGTTTTGGGGAAAAACCAAGGGCGCGTTCGTGGTAGACGAGGTCGTGCGCAAATTGGATAGCTTTTAAAACGCTTTCTTGGTCGGTTTCGGCATCAAGTCCTAGTTCAAGGACATCGCACCAAGCTGGCATGGACATACCGCCATTCAGTGTGACAGGTCGCGATGGTGCGTGCGGCAAGATGAGTTTGATGCCATCGGGGAGTTTGATTTGATCAATAAAGTCTTCGAAGTCACTCCCGTGACTGCCTAAGCCGTGCAACCAAATCACGGCTGTTTTCGGTGAGTCGCAGCTGCATAAGACGGTGGTGTTTGGGTCATTGGCTTTCATGTGTGGTATCCGTTTAAGAGTGTTTTTGAGTAAAAGAAGTTGACTTACCCTCTCTGCTGTCACCCCTTTGGGAAAAGGGGTCCAGTTATATCAAATGCTCGCTTTGCGAGCACTATTAGGCGTTCAGTGAACGCCTGAGTGTGCGGGCTATGCCCGCTCTAATAGAACTGGTTTCCTGCTTTCGCAGGAATGACAGCGATTGGGGTGCGTCAAATTTAATTATGCAACAACACCGCCTTCGCAGGAGTGACAGTGAAGGGGAGGTGCGTCAATCACTAATATTATGGTTTAAGCGTGGAGTCAAGACGCCTCAGGGTAATGTTTTTCAAAAGACCAATCAATGGTGTATGCAGCAGAGCGTCCTTTGTCCGCGGTGGGGGTGAGGCATTGTTTCTGAACCATGTCGGAAAGCTCACGGTATGCTGTTGTTCGCGTCGTTCGTGTTAAATGCATGTACTTACGTGTTGTCATGCCACCAATAAACCCATCTTTGCCCGCGTCAAGCAGTGTGTTGAGGCATTTGATTTGACGTGGAGTAAGAGGTGTTTTTGCGTGTGTTTCCCAAAATCGACTTTTTGCGGTAATTGACGTGATGGTGTTAAGCGCGTTGCTAATGGCATCATGAAAACAGTCTAAAAACCAAACTAACCATGCGGTGATATCCAAGTTCCCTCGACAGGCTTCACCGAGTGTTGCGTAGTAGTGTTTGCGATGTGTCATGATGGCTGAGGATAAACTGTAATAGCGAGATGCTAGCTTTTCATCTTGAGCGAGCGCTAGATCAATGATGGCTCTGCCAATTCGGCCGTTACCGTCATCAAAAGGGTGCAGCAATTCAAACCAAAGGTGTGCGATCCCTGCGCGGATGAGTCCATCGGTTTCGCTTTTCCCATTAAACCAAGTTAGAAATTCATTCATCCCATGGTGAGTAAATTCTGCAGGAGGTGCTTCGTAATGAATGACTTCTCGTCCAGGTTTCCCAGAAACAATTTGCATCGGGCCAGGCTCTCGAAATGAAGCAACAGTGATTTTTTTAATGCCTGAGTAGCCGGTGGGGAATAGGGCTGCATGCCAGCTGCATAGGCGTTCTTTAGTCAGTGCTTCGCTGTGTTGCTGGGTCGCATTAAGCAGCATATCAAGCAGTCCTTCGACATAGCGATCTGGCGGGCCGTTCATCCCGGCATTATCCAAGCCTAGCCGATTGGCAATGGATGATCTGACGCTATCACGATTAAGGTGTTCACCTTCTATCGCTGATGTGTCGATGGCTTGGTCAGCTAGGATGAGGGCATCCATGACATCAGCAACATCTTTTCTCATGCTTTGGGTTATCCCCAGGAGTTTACCTTGAGCTAAGCGTGCTTTGGTTAAGTGGGGTGAAAGGGCTTCCTGATTCCAAGTAAAGTGCGGCCAATCTGGGTGAGACCATATCCAGCTTGTCATGCTAACCTCATGATTTTTATTGATATAAAGCAATTATAGCATTAATCGCTCCAAAAAATGAAGCGTTTATTATTCTAATCGCTCCAAAATATGAGGCGATTAGGCTGGTGGTGTACAGACCAACCGGGATGCCCTACCATGATCAGCAAGTTATCGTCAAAGATGAGGTAAGGCATGTCTATCGTGCGCCCCCTTTTTTTAGCATTCATGTGTGGAGCCCTGGTGGCCTGTGGACAGGTGGGGCCCCTGACTCAGCGAGAAGGTGCTGAGCCTGTGGTGAAGCCCGCTGGTATTATTGGGTTGACTGCTTATCCTTAAGGGGTTGATCATAAACAAAAGCTAAAAGGGGTAAAATTATGAAGCAAGCAATTGAAAAAATGGCACAAGTAGTTATTGGTACTGCAGTAAATAAAGGCGTTCCGATCGCAAAAGAGGGGCTTAGGTTGGCTAACACAAATTTGGGTTCGGCGATTGCCGGAGCTGCAACGGGCTCTTTTGGTGGCTACCTTTTAACTAGATCATACCGAGAAAAAGAAATACAGGATCTTAGAGATGAACTTAGTGAGCAAAAAAATCTGACGAACACGGCTAAAGACGGTCTAAATCAATGCGCGTCATCGACACAAGCATTGAATATAGAATTCTTAAAAACGTTGGTTTCGCTAGGGGATTCGCGTGAAAAATTAAGCACATGCGAAAGAAAATGTGCGGATGCCCAGCTTCGCTTTGACACATCTTTTTGTTTATGGAGAAACACGCGAAAAGAAGTGAATGATAGCTCATCTCCAGGGCTTGAGAATTCTTGATTAAAAGTTTATCATAACCGATAATTCTTGGGAGAAAAATAATGAAAAACCAAAAAGCTCAAACAACATTTTTGGGTAGCGTTTCAGCCGCTCTTACTATATTTTCAGGCAACAAAGCTTCTCTGTCTAGTGAAGAGGTCAAAAGCACTTTAGACGATGCTAGAAAAACTACCGAATCTTTGAAAACAGCAATAGCCAATGCAGCTTTGGTTCAATCTGAGACTGAGCAAGTTCTTGCTAAAGCAAGAGAGGCTAACAGACCCAAGAGATAATTGGCACGGATTCTCCGCTGGTTTTTCAGCGTCTTTTTGTGAATATTTCTATTTTTTCTTACTTAGAAGCTTCGACACGCACTTTCGAGATCTCCAGTGAACGGCCGTATTTTAAGCACTCCGATGAAGGTCCTTATTTAAGTCTTCCACTGAAGCATCTGCCTCTGCTTCATTCAGCATTCTCACAAATTGATCTTCGCTCAGCTTTTCTTTTTATCACCTCCCATTGGTAGATGAGGCATCAGAAAGTGTTCTTCTGAGTAGTCTTATTTTAAGGGAGGGTCACCGTTTCAGGGGTTTTTGATAGAGCTGGTTATAGGTTTCATGAAATTCTCCTTAGAGTTAAAAGCTTCGTTGAATAATCATGTTGACAAGAAGTTTACTAAACTATTTAGCTTGTGTACAGTTTGTAGTCAGGCTTATTCTTGAGGAGTTTCCTTCATGCTGTCCGAGTTGTCTTTCATAAAAATGCACGGCCTAGGCAACGACTTTGCTGTGATAGATCAGCGCGATCGAGCGTTTGGGTTAACGCGGGAGTATGTGCGTGCGATGGCGGATCGACGGACAGGCATTGGCTTTGATCAGTTGTTAGTAATTGAAAAGCCCCATCAACCAGGGGTTGATGTGCATTGCCGTATCTTTAATTCGGATGGGAGTGAAGTGGCTCAATGCGGGAATGGTATGCGATGTGTGGTCCGTTATGCGATAGAGCACCGTCTCGTTCCCGGTCCGACCGTTGTTGTGTCGACGAATGAGCGTGTGATGCATGGTCATTGGGACGGTGGGGGTCAAGTCACTGTTGATATGGGTATGCCTGATTTTTCTGCCAAAGCGACTCCTTTGTTACTGCCAGATCAGCCAGAACCTCCTTATCGTCTGAGTTGCTCGGGCGAAGAGATTAGTTTTCATACTGTTAATGTGGGTAATCCGCATGCTGTTATTGTTGTTGAAGAGCACGTTCCAGAGGAAATTGAGAGCGTGGGGTTGTGGCTTAGCACACACCCAGCTTTTCCTGAGGGCACCAACGTTGGTTTTTTGAAGATCCTTTCTTCTGAGCATGGGGATTTGGTGGTGTATGAGCGTGGCGCAGGTCTGACACAAGCCTGTGGTAGTGGTGCTTGTGCGGCTATGGTTGTGGCTCATGCGCAAGGATTGCTCGGAAAAAGATCACACATCAGTCAGCCTGGTGGGGCACTGGTCGTTTCATGGCAAGGTATTGATCAAGCAATAGAAATGACAGGCCCAGCAGCGTCGGTTTACAAGGGCGTATATACACTTACGCCATGACAACGGGTTAATTTCTCATAAACACAAGGATATTTAGCCAATTGTGTCTATTATTTGCATTGATAAACTACATTCTCACTATGAGGCGGGCACGGAAGCCCCCTGATATTATCAGCAAGGAGATATCATCATGGCAAAGCCACTAGAACAATCATTGACCCAAAATGATTTTCAGCCCTATGAAGTTCAACCCGGTGAAAAGTACATGAGCCCTAACCAACGGGAGCATTTTCGTGAGATTTTAGTGTCTTGGCGTGATCGTTTGATGCAGGAAGTCGATCAAACGGTAGATCATCTTAAAGAGGAAGCTGGGCATCATGCGGACCCGTTGGATCGAGCCAACGTGGAAGGGGACTTTGCACTTGAGTTGCGTACCCGCGACCGTGAGCGTAAACTCATCCGCAAGATTGAAAAGTCCATCGATGAGTTGGAAAGCGATGATTACGGGTTTTGTGAAGATTGTGGTGCCGAAATCGGTATCCGTCGTCTAGAAGCTCGACCCACCGCCACCAAATGCATCGACTGCAAGACCTTCCAAGAGATTCGAGAACAACAAGGAACAAATTAGTCGAGCGAATTGCTAGGCAATACCGCGAGACACCTCCCCAACCGGAGTCCTCGCACGTGATGCGAGGAACTCAGCACTGGGGCAGATGTTTTCATGAGTACAACGTCCGTTCGCATTAGCGTATCTTCACCATACACGCCCCCCGGTTGTCGCTAGACAATCCGCTGGGGGTCCATCGAGTTACCATGGACCACATATTTTTAGAAGCCTTATCCGTTGATGCTAGTGTTGGCTTGTTGGATTGGGAAAAGACTCAACGCCAACCGATCAGCATCGATTGCGCGTGTTACATCGACAGTTGCCGAGAGGCAGCTGTGACCAATGACGTCACTCAGTCGGTGGATTATGCTGCCATGCGAGATACTATCCTCGCACTCATCGAAGCATCACATTACGAGTTGTTAGAAAGCTTGGCGGAAGTTATTGCTGAGCGTATGTTTGATTTATCTGAGCTTGTGCTACAAGTTTCCGTTACCATTCGAAAAACGGCGATCTTCCCTGCCACCAAAGGAGCAGGGGTGAGTATTGTGAGGGAGCGCTCGTGACAAAGTCTGTATTGCAGAAGATTTTTGAGCAGGGTGGAAGCCTTACATCAAAAAACATTCCTACTATTTTAGCTGAATTAGCGAAACATGTGTCTGTTGTCGCAGGTTATTTAAATAAAGAAATACCGAAGGATCAGGTTGTTTTTTCGATTGGTCAATCACCTTATTATTATTGCCGAGTGTTAGAGAAGAAATACGGTCGTAAGGTGATCTTTATTCCTGTTAGTGATGCACCGAGAGCGAGTGATGACCAAGGAGCAAGGTTTCGCGAGCTTGTCTCTCAACTGTGTCAAAGGAAAGGCTTTTGTCTTGATGAGTTGCTTGAAAATCGGAAATGCACCTTAGTGGACTATACTTCTGGTCTAGTTAGCATTAAAAAAATAAGTAGGTTTTTTCTGGGCTCTCTGAAAAGGAAAGTGAATGTGTGCTTGCTAGTTAGGGGGACTCAGGGTGATCACTTGCCGCCAGTTTACGGAGAAAAAGAGTACCATTCTTTTTCAGACGAGCCTAGCGCGTACGAAAAAAAATTTACTGAAAAAATAGAAGAGCTTGATAAGAGGAATGCTCAAGCACTAGAAGCATACCATTTGCGGCCCATTGCCGATCCTGACGATATTTTATTCGGTACTAGATCTAACAAAAAAGATGAAGAAATGATAGAGGCTGCTAGGGTTGAGCGGTATCGACAGGAAAGGGACAAGCTGGAATCAGGGCTTCAAAGAGTTAGACTTCGGGTCAAAAAGGCTCTGCTGACTGCTGCTCCTTTTCAGTTGTATGATTTTTCTTGGGAGGGAACTGCATTAGGTTCTCAGTCACGCGTTATTAAGCTTCGTACAGAATACCTTACTTGGTTTTATGAGGATGCAGTTCCTAGGGGTGTTCCCTCTTACCCGCCAGGTATATGGGGGCAGCCAGTTCCTGAAAATAAAGACCAATGTGATTCAACTATTTTTGCGGAGTACTTTATCGCAGTATCAATCGGAAAAAATAATCTGCCCTTGTTAGAGCGAGGTACTTTGATGTATTGGTTGAGAGCTTTAGGCCACAATATAAATGCTGTAAGTGAAGATCTTCCTCGCTTGTCGAGAAATTCTGTACTGACAAGAGAAGGTGGGCCGGAGAAAAGGCCAGTCCTCTCTTCTGTCCAGCAGCTCTTTAAACTCATCAAATTAGAGCAGCCATGATGGATATAAAGAAGTGGCAGGGATGCATACTACTGTTGTTGGCTCAGTTGATGGTAGCTAGTTGCATAGTAGGAGGGAAGCATTTACTGACGTTTATGCCGCCTGCCATTATCTTGCTGATTCGATTTTCAGTCGCGAGTATTATTTTATTTCCCGTTTTTTTAGCTACAGAGAAGGGGGCATTAGCTCAATTGTGGAAAGTATCCAGAACAGACTGGTTATATATTGCCACTCAAGCCATTCTGGCAGGTTTTTTGGTTAACATCCTTCTTTTGTTTGGCCTTCACCATACAACAGCAAGTGTTGCTGGAATTATATGGAGTGCTTTACCAGCCGTTGTTGTGGTTGTGTCCGTGTTTTTTTTGAAAGAAAAGATAGACCTATACACAAGTTTGTGTGTTGTCTTTGCAATAGCTGGTTTGTTGGTAGTTAAGATGCATAGCTTCCATTTAGGTGGTACGAGTCACTTTTATGGAGACCTTTTGGTTTTCCTAAGTCTGTTTTCAGAGGCAGCCTATTATGTGATGTCTAAATACCGTGAGAATAAATTGCCGGTATTTTTGGTATCCTGTTTGATGAATGTGATTAATGTGCCGCTTTTGTTGGTTTATGTGTTTCTTTTCCATCAAGATTTTTCTTTACATTCAATTGTTGCACATGCAGAAACCTTGATGGTTGTTAGTTTAGGTTCGGCTTTGTTTTACGTGTTTTGGTTTTTAGGTTGTGACGCTGTGTCAGCATCTTTGTCGGGTCTTATTGCAGCTTTTATGCCGGTAGCGGTTGTTGTGCTTGCGTGTATTTTCCTCGGCGAAACGATATCAGTATTTCAGCTGGCGGGTATGCTCTTAGTGATGGGTTCCATTGGTGTCAGTGCACTCAAACATGTCGGTAGGAAACTTGGCTGAAGTCATAGCTGAACGGATGTTTCAATTATCTGGCCTGGTGTTAAACGTCTCAGTAAGCATCCGAAAAACGGCGATCTTCCCTGACACCAAAGGAGCAGGGGTGAGTATTGTGCGGGAGCGCTTGTAATCCCCCTGTCAAGCTCCCATCTATGCCACAGTTAGTTAAGAGAGTTTAATGTGTTTAATGAGGCGCCACCACAAGGTGGTTTCATGCCTAGTGCTTGATGTGGTCGCTCATAGTTATAATGATTGATCCATT
>Ga0213833_1000690_pt1 | contig 29512 bp, 34 predicted proteins | sample SWATP21_FD_160575 | JGI IMG/M metagenome (GOLD analysis project Ga0213833, IMG submission 160575) | Coastal seawater microbial communities from Marineland, Florida, United States - SWA TP2 #1 | ecosystem: Environmental > Aquatic > Marine > Coastal | place: USA: Florida | collected 2016-08-14 | reverse complement strand
GCATGCAACCACTTGCATCAGACGGTTTCGATCCGTCGACCTCTGGGTTATGGGCCCAGTGCGCTTCCACTGCGCCATGATGCACGCTTGATATGCTCTTGCAATGTAATGCATTTCAACCGTTCACACAGTCCATCGCTTTGGGACACTGTGTCAGTGTGCGACAGAGTGTGTCCCAATCCAGAGACTGAAGTCTTTGAAGCCACCCTTTCAGTGCAAAGGCCTCCAGTGTGATGAAATATAGTAAGCTGGTTCCCACTCACGTCACAGCCACTTCAAGTTAAGCAAAAGGCAGAAGCAACAAAGAACAGCACAAAAGCAAAAGATTGCGTTGGACGGTTTCGATCCGTCGACCTTTGGGTTATGGGCCCAACGCGCTTCCCCTGCGCCACAACGCATGCAACCACTTGCATCAGACGGTTTCGATCCGTCGACCTCTGGGTTATGGGCCCAGTGCGCTTCCACTGCGCCATGATGCACGCTTGATATGCTCTTGCAATGTAATGCATTTCAACCGTTCACGCAGTCCGTCGCTGTGGGACACATTTTCTAAACGAGAGACTTGAGCAGCTTTGGCCCCTCCAGACTGCTGTCACGCATCATGTCAGGATGAAAACGCCCAGAGCCTATCCCAGGGCCCTGTTTCTGCAGTAACATGCGTGAGATTCTTCTGCTTGACACCATTCGGCGAACCTGAAGTTGCCGCACAGATGTCGCTTGCGCAGCGACCACCTTCGCGACCTCGAATCATGGGCAGCGTGGTGAGTGATTCGGTGTGTGGCCCCACGCTGTGGAGCGATGTACTCTGGTTTGCACATTGGCTGAGTTGATAGGCGTTGTCATCCCGACTGTGCCAAGTTTACTTTCAGATGGTGTCACTCGTCAACGTGCGACCCAGGGCTTTCTTCGGGTGCGTGGTGACATCGTGCGTTGCTTGATGTGATGTGGATCCTTCCCTTGCCCCCTTTCGTTTGTGCCGTTGATTGCACGTCTTCGTTGAAAACACGCGTGCTACGTGTCGTGTGCTTCGTCGTTGCGCGTTTTCCGCCTGGCGTGCTGCATGGCGAGCTAACTGCTTCAGCCATCGTGTTGTTCTGTCGAAGCCAACCAAGGACGCGGAACCATGCGCTGCTGCACATAGCTGGCTGATGACATCCGCTGAATCAACGTTGCTACTCTAATGATGTGTGTCGTCTTATGGCCCGAAGAAGGAACTCTAGCGTCGTGCTGCTGGGCTCTATGTCAACACCCCCCAAACAACGCCGGCTCTACACCGCCACCCCCAAACAAGTACTGGGCATGCTGAACAGGGCTACTCCCTGCAAACGACCAGAGCTGGCTTGAAGGTGTACCTTCTGCATACTTCATTCACAAAGGAGCGGGGGCGGAATTCATGCCACGACAATCTTTCGGAGCTCATGATCCGTGCAGTCCCGGTCCGTCGAATCGAAGCACGTCTGGCAATAGTCAGCCTCTACACACTTGTCACAGTGATAGCGAACACCTGAAATGGTCACCATGCAGTTGTCACATAGGAACAGGTCGTCTTCATCAGCGATACAATCGCCAATCCCCGAAATCCCAGCCAGGGCGGATGTTGGCTCATCATCACCCACTGACGTCCCCGACGCCGCACCCGCACCCGCACCCGCGTCCACACCCGCACCTGCGCCTGCACCGGCACCTGCACCGGCACCTGCCCCGGTGTCCAAAATAAGAGTCGTAGCGGCCCCAGTTGTAGACGCTGGCTCTGATTTCTTGGCGGAATTCGGGACTAAGACGAGCGAATGGCCAGTGCAAGCTGCAAGAGGGGACGCTTGACAAGTGGCACAATAGTCCACACTGCCGCAGTCTTCACAGTGATAACGGTCACCCGAGATCATCTCCATGCACTTGTCACATGCAGCAACGCCATCTTCATCTTGCCAATCTGATTTGCAGCTGCTGTGCTCCGCCATGGGCGCTGTCTTTGATTCGTCCATTGCAACGCTGCACAGCGTGTGCTTGACGGCACAAACAAGAAAAAACACCAAAAGAATCACCACGATGTTTGTAAAGTTTTGGAAACAGACACGGTGGGCACCCGGGTACAACTCTGCACCAGCACGCACTCCTTCCGACATCTGTTTCTATTGCCCTCTGTACCGCCATGAATCAGCAAGTACATCCAGGAGTGTGGTGAGGAAGTGGTCCACCGTTCACAAAGTTTTTGACTCGGCGATTCAAGCTTCCACTACTCTACGATACACGGCGCCGACAGTTTGCTTAGGAACGTCCGCCCTCGAGCAGTTTCCGACAGCACCTTTCTTTGATGATCCCAAAACAGGTCCCCAAGCACATGGCGCCGAACATCCTGTTGAAGAAGTCGTAGTGGCTCTAACAACTGCGGGACTTTGCTGGCAGCTCGTGAAAACGTGGTGCGTCTCACGCGGACATGTTGCGCGCCGTGCGGATCGGAAGCGAGTTGCTTGGCCGTGCGAATGCCCAATTGTTCCAGTACTGCAACCTCCACGTTGTACCTTCTAGCAGAACTGCCACCGTGAAACTGTTCAATGAGTAGATGGAGCTCTGGGACGGGAAGCAAAGGGAGGTGAGTAACAGCGCTTGAGCCTCGGTATGTTTCGCACCACCCAACCCGTCACTACGCACCGTCTCCACTCATTATGCCCGTTTTACGGTGGCAAAAGGCGTTGAATGACAAAGACACAAGGTCTTCCGGAGATTGAAGACATAAGCGCACCACCCACTCAACCCAGAGCTGGCAAGCAACATAATCAAAGTGAGTGACAACCGAAATCATGCAGTCTGCTTCGCGTGACGTACGCGGAAGTCCAATGATGGCCTGGTTGATGCACCAATAAGCCAAAACCCCACCCCAAACCGATCTCCCAGCGGAAGCACCTGTGGCGAGCAACTAGCAACGACCTCTGCGATTCCTACACCGCCGCGTGAGCCTGTCCGAGTCTGTGCAGTCGTTGCGTGAGGAAAGAATGCCTCGTTGCCACACACCACAGCGGCATACATACCTGCAGGGCCCGGAAAACCAATGAAAGGTTTTCAACTTCCGCTCTCCCAAGGCGCAAGTGTTGCAACAGCGGCGACCAGTCTAGGCTTGCACTGGCCGGTGTGGCATTATTGCCACTGCCCTTGCGAGCCTGCGCCGAGGAGTGGGCACTGGAACGTGCCACAGGGGGGATGTAGCCGCCGAAAGCGGCGATGATGTCAGGCGGAAGGTCGTCGTCACTTTCTTTTCGCGAACCTGGCTGGGGCGGAGAGGTGGACCTCCCACCAGAATTTGTCTCGTCGCTGGTGTGAGTGTCACCGCTGTTACTGCTGGTGTCTGAATCAGAACTGTCCGACTCTGTTTCCGTGTCTCCCTCTGTCGAACTGTCTGACCGACGTTTTCTTGAACGCCGCTTGACACTGTTTGTGAGCTTTGCAAACGCCGTCGTGGCTGTTCGAAGGATGCCCCACATTCCGTTCTTTTTGACAGGACGCGGTGTGGTGGCGTTGGTGGATTCCGTCGACTCCGTCTGACCACTGCTCTCCGTGCGGTGCGTGTCACTGCTGGTTGTGTCGCTGCCATCATCACGGGGCACGACGACGGGTTTCTCCTGTTCTTGTGAGAAAGATGTCGGGAAGAACGGGCCAGTACCATCTGTTGCACTGGGGGTCAGCAACCCTTGCGGGAGTTCAGCCACACCGCCCCGGGTGTCCGCAGCACTGTTCACAGAAGGTTGTTGGGTGCCACTGGGGATATCGGAGGGGCGCCATGGTTGTTGCGTACTACCCTCGCTGAATGGTCGGCTGGGGTCACGAGGTGCACCCTCCCAGGGGTTGTGCCGTGGCTGAGGAGATGGACTTCCCAGTAGGTCCTGGTCGGAGCGCATGGCAGCGGGGATGGCCGCTTCTTTGGATATTGAGTCCACAGTGGTGGCACCCACACCACCTGTAACGGGCACAAGGTCGAGATTCGCCCACATTCGTGGTGTCGACCTAGGTGTCGCTTCATGTGGGGCACCAGCTCCCATTCCAGCCCCTGCACTGACGGTAGATCTTGCAGATGTGGGCTGGAACGTTGGCAACATGCGCGATGGAGGTGGTGCAAGCATATCCTGAGGTGTAGCTGCACGGGAAGGTGCCTCTTGCCGAACCGCTTTTGGAGAATTCGTAGGATTGACTTCACTATCTCCTGCTCCCGGGTCAAATTCGGAGCCGTCCGGCTGACGCGACAACAATCGCATGGAGCCCCACTCCAACCCGGCTGGTCGCTGCATGTTGCCCATAGGAGCCTTGGTGTCAACCGGCGGCATGTCGCCAGGGGTGGCACCGGAAGCTGAGGGAGCCATATGTGAAGTTGCCGCACTGGCATGTACCAGGTCGGGCTCAGCTGAGTGCGGATATGCGTCCGGCATGGCCGCTTCCTCCGTTTCAGTCGCTGTGCCAAGGGCCGGATACTCAACTTCAGTGAAACCAGAACCAAAAGCAGGCGATTCAAACGCAATGGAAGGTGCCGCTTCCGTGAGGCCATCATCAACAGGAGTGTACAATGCAGACTCGCCTGCAAACTGAGAAAACGCTGCACTGCGGCTGGTTGCAAACGCAACGGAGGTTGCTTCTGTGGCCCCATCGTGCCAATGCGGCTCGTGGCCATGACCAGGCAACGGAAGCAAGGGTCGCGCATTATCAGGACGGTTTGCGAGCTGCCGCCTCTGTTCTTCGACCACTTCCAACAGCCCGGCGACAGTATTTGGCGAGGACGGGGACGATAGCACGTGTCCTTCGAGACCAGCATCGGATGGTGAGGTGGCTTGAGCAGCCATCGCATGAATGACAGTGTCAGGTGAGTTTAGACTGCTGTCGAGCGCCTCCTCATGTCCATTCACAGTGATCGATGGACGTGCTGTGAGCGGTTCGGCGTCATCAGATCCACCCGTGCGCGAAGACGACGCATCGGACCCTTCTTCCCGCCCCGGATCCATGTAGGCCAAGGCATCAAGAACGTCCTTGGCGCTCGTCCAGCGGGTGCGGGCTCGGCGATGGGCGTCTGCGTTCGGCAGCTGGGCGGGATCCGGGCTGGGTTGGAGAGTTGTTGTGTCTGCTTGTGAAGTCGCCAACGTTCTCTGAGCAACAGGTGTGAGAGTCGGCCGGCTACTTTGCCACCGTGATCGACCGACCGTTGGAGGAGGCGATGCTGAGAGTGCCTCAAGGTTTGGTGGTGCAGTCGTTGTCGAAGCAGGTTCAACACCTTCCGACCGTGTCGATGGGTGACCTTCGCTTGATTTTGCGTCAGCACTTGATGTATTTTGGGGAGTCGCTTGGGTCGTGGCACTGCCATGTGCCACAGTGTCATGAAATGGCAGCTCCAAGGTCGGCAAGGGAACCGTCACAGGTTCAAGAGGGGGAGGTACGTCATGAACAATCTCCGACGGCAGCGCTATCAAAGTTGCGGGCTCTAGCGGTGGCGGAAGTTCATCAAACAGTGGCTCATTCTCGGGTTCACCGTACTGCACCGCCAACACCAGCTGTTGCTCGTCTGCATGCTTGAACTTGCTCAGTTCAAGGGGTGGTTCCGCTTCACTCGAACGCTCCAAGGAGGTTGCTGGTGGCGCTTCCACAGGTTCCAACAGCGGTGGTGGATACTCCACGGGCTCCAGTGGAGGTGGTGGAGTATCCACAGGCTCCAGGGGCGGTGGTGGATCATCCACAGGCTCCAGAGGTGGTGGCATGTCCACGGGCTCCAAAGGAGGTGGTTGATCATCTTCCGGCTCCAACAGAAGTAACCCCTCTGTGTGCTCTGCTGGTGGCAGTGGCGCGTGCACAACTTCGACAAGTGAAGCACGCGTGTCTATGGGTGCAACGTGTTCGGTTGAAGAGGCATGAGAGCCGTTTTCCACCGTGTCAGTTGATGTACCCTCACAGGATAGTACCTGTGCCATGGCTACACTGGGTTGAGTTGTGTCCGTCGCGGCGCGTTGTATCCAAAGGAGCGCCCCCACAGCAAAACCAAACGATCCAAGATCAGCAGGGAGTGGTTCAAACCCAGCTGATGCCAAGCTTGCAGCAGGTGGTGCAGCGTAGCGGCTGTTTGCGAGTCCACGAGACACAGCCAGCCGAACAAGCGGTCTAAGCTGCTCGTGGGAGCTGACAGTGGAAACTGTGGAGTTGCGGCGTTGAGATAGAGGTGGCGGCCTTCGGTGGCAGGCCATAATGGCGAAGCTTGACGGCAGCATTCCGACAAGCGCCGTTGGAAGTGGTGCAGCAAGGGTCCCCCCACGTGGGGCTTGAGTTCCAGGTGGATCTTGAGCGGAAGGCCCAGGCAAGGTCACCCAGCGGAATCCAGCGGACTGGAGCACGCTTACGTGGCGTTGTTGGGTTAAGCTAGTGAGGGTTTCGATTCGGACATCTACCATAGGCGCCCTTGACCATCCACATCGATACCTGTTTCCACAGCAACGAAATCACCCATCAACACAGGCCAGCCACGGTGTCAGCAAATGCACGAACCAAATCACCACAGGAGGTTCCTCCGAGTGATCATCCTCGTCCAGCTCTGACGGTACGTCCACCGGGACTTCAACAGGGACAAAGGCTTCTTGCCCGATATCCTGACGTGATGCTTGAACGCGAGCCATCGCGGCGTTGGGGGAGCTGCCGACCACCACTCTGATGTCAACAATTCCCCAGACCGCGTCTGCATCGATGTCGTGTGAGGTGGAAGCTCGCCGCCCATGTTTCTGAACTGTTGAGTCTGGTGTTGCCACGTCTGTGTGGGCACCTTGAACGACAGTAATCCAATCACGAGGAATGTCATGTTCCACTGCTCCGTCGTCGTAGAGAACCGAGTACACTGCTCTTCCGTTCATGTTGGACCGCTGAACAGCGTGAACACACCCAGGGAAGTCAAGATACCCACCCCACCATCGACACATCACGCGATCTCCAGTGTTTAGTGTGGCTCCACCATCGGAACGGCCTTTCGATCGACCATTGGAGGCCACGCCACGTTCCCACTCTTGCTGTTTGAGCTGGCGCAAACTCAATTGACGTCGGGCACGGTGGTATGTGCGAGCCGATACCATTCGCCCCCATCTGCTCAGGATTGTAACGGCACCCACAATGCTCCTCTGTGCTTCGAGAACAGCTTTGGCTTGGGCACGGCGCTCCAATGACACTGCAACCCGTTCGATGGCCTGTGCTGCCGCAGTGCTTGTCGGGGATCTTGGTTCCACGGATGTGCCACCCGTCGGTTGTGCAGATTCACTGTGCCTGGAGAGCGTTTCTGACCCCTGAGTGGCAGATCGCACTTGTGTTTGCAGCGCTTGCAACTCCTTCAGCCGCTTCCGTTCTTGGGCCAGTGCCTCCTCTTGCAAACGTGCGCGCTCCCGCATCAGTGCCGAGCGCCGCAAATGCTCCTGGCGCTCAGCCTCGTACCGCCATGCAGTTTGCTGAGCAAGCTCTTGTTGCAGTCTGAGCTGCCGTTTCCGATGGCGTCGAAGAGTGTGGACGTAGCGAGACGCAAGCCACCGCCGCACGGTTCTTTGAATGACGCCTGCACTTGCGTTTCGCTCGCGATGTCGGTCGTGGCGGAGCGTAGGATGGACCCGAACTATGGTATCGTCAGGTGCACGGTGCTGGGACCAATCGTGATGGAGCGCAACTCGGCGATGAAATGCACGCCGGCGAAGGGTGCTGGACGCACAGTGTTGCCAGTAAAAGGATTGCATCACGCCGGACGCGGCTTGTTGGATCCAAATTGGCACCTGTGGGCATGAGTTAGTGAACCACACTGCATCGCAACCCCAGAGCACTGCTTGGCCCACCTCTTTGGTAGTGCTGTTTGGCACCACCACAGTTTGTTGAAATGTCCGTCGTTGTTTGAAGCCACGAAACAGTGACTGAATGCGGACCGCGCTAGCATTCCTGGTCACAAGTCTCAGCTCCCACACACGCTTTTGTAGTTGCCACATGACTCGTTTCCAAACCTGCCGGTAGTGCAACAGTTGGGGTGGGAGCGCATGCTGCAGTCCAGAGGCAAGAAGGTCACGTGTTGCGAGGTGAACGCTGTCAGCACCTTTACACCCACTGCATACCTGCTTGGCTTCCTCCTCTTGCTGTCGAGCCAGTTCACGGGCGCGCACGGCGCATGCTTCGCGCTCGTGGCGATCGCGTTCAATTTTGACACGAATTCGCCAATTGTATGCGGCCCTCGATATGTGCATCGCGCCACGGCGCTTGCGCCATTCTTGTAGCCGCCACATGCGCATGTCTCGCCGGTGGATATGATCTTTGATCATTCGAGTGATAACCCGACCAGCCCACTTTTGCTCGCGCTCTTGTTGCTGCTTGCGCTTCAAAGCCAAACACTTTGCTCTTGCTTCAGCTTCCTCGCGTTTTCTCCGTGCCTTTCCAAACAGTGCACGGGGATAAGTCACAAAGCCACCCACATTCTGACGAGTGAAGCCCGATCTCACCTTGTGCCATCGCGTCCAACGTTTCCAGGCAACCAATACAGTACGCAGGCTTCGCATCTCCACTCGAAATCTTACCAAACCACACAAACGCTGAATCGTACAGGCAGCCTCGTTTCGTTTGGACTGTACAGCACAATGCCACCAAGCTTGCAGGTGGCGTCGCAAGATCACCCGCCGTCTCGCAACAGGAATCCCGGCTGATCCTGGCTTTCGTCCACGGCTGGGGGATTTGTGAGATGCTTCGGGCGCTTTCTTCTCTGCGGCCACACCGGGGGCATCCAAGGTGGCCACAGCAAGGGGCGCGTGTTCGTTGTAGAGTTTTTCAACGCCGCGTTGTGACGCAACGATTCGACGTGTGCGCACCCGGAGCCAGTGACTTCGCATGAAGCGTTGAACTCTTGATGCTGCGACAAACTCCGCAAGCTCAATTGCCTGCGCTCTGGCCAAGGCCATCTGAACTGGGCGATCAGGGTGGCATGCAATGCCATGAACGAAAGGTATGCGCCAGGAACACCTGTAGACCACAAGGGTTTCATGTCAGCGCTAAACCTCAGAACCGCTGACGAAGTACGTACAGCTCATTGCCAACGCCATGTAGGCGTGATGCCCATGCGGAACTTGGGAGAACAGTGTGAGTGCCACTGGAGTTGAGTGATCGAAGGGCAAGAATTTCGTCGTCCTGAACATCTGACAACTCATCAGGGAAAGGAAAGCGCCGAGTGACAGGAAATACGTTGCCAAGCGTTTCAGCGGCCTCTTGTAGTGCAGCATCTGTGACTTGGGAGCAGAACGACACGTTCAACTGCACGATCACGAGCACAATGGTCAGCTCAGGCAAGCAGTGATAGCAGCAGCAAAGCACGCACAACACATAGGCGCTTCAAGCGTTGTAGCTGTCGTAGAGCCGTGTCCGTTATTCTGTGATGTCCGACCAAGCTCAAGTGCCGCAACGCCGTGCAGCCTCGAACCAATGTCCCGATCACGTCGTCGTGCAATGATGGAAGTCGAGGAGCCAGGTCGTTGCACCAGCTGCTACCGGTTGTGTCACGACCATGACCACGACCATGGCCACGGCTGTAGCTTTCTCCAAGGAGTCCCGCGCCGCGGTATTGTTCCAACCAAGGTGACTGGGCGTCTCGCTCCGGTAGCGAGCCAAGCAAGAGAGTGTGAAGTGTGTGACGGGAAATCGTGGCTAGACCCTGAATAAGAGAAATCGAGACGAGTCCAGGGGACCCAGAGAGGTTCAGAAGGCGCAAGTGAGGGTTTACCATGAACTCTGTTCCATGACCTGTCGCGCGACACCAGTTACGCCATAGACGGTACTTTTTCTTCTCCACACAAACAACTTACGCAACGGAGGAACGTTGGCCAGGCCAGCCAAGTGAAGTTCAGCCAGGTGAGCAAAGCAGTCCTTCACGTTCGCCAGCTCGCGTGGAATAATTTGGGCGCTTGAGCTCGAGAGGTTCAGTTGCTCGAACCCTGAACACAACCTGTATGAGAGACAACAGAGATCGCAGCACCTGCCTCATACTTGCCTTGGTGGTACACTCGCACCTCCCTCAAGGAGAGAGCAGACAGGTCTCCATCTCGTGTGACAACTTCTCCTTCACGGGCCAGTACGCCCTCCACCCACCATTGAAGCTCCTCAGCTCCATCAACTTGCCGTGGCTTTTGCGCCGATCGTCGACGGCGACCCGGCTTCCTCCGCCGTGATGTGGACTTTCGCTTTCCTTTGCCGTTTGTACCAACATGTGGAGACCAAGTAACCAAGCCACCCTTCGGCTTGCTGACGTGGACAGTTGCAGCACTTCCTGTCCGAGAGTAGCTGATGGTTGACTCGCCGACTCTGACGGCAGCAACATTCACACTTCCCGGGGCGTGCACTGCTGTGGCTTGCATTGCAGCGTTCCTTCCGGACAGTGGCCGTGGAAGTGTGTCAAGCTGTACGCGAATGTATCGCGTTCGAGCATGTAGCTGCGACACAGCACCACGAAAGGAGTTTACACCCCATGCGCATCACACACGCACACAAACCACTCACCGCAATAACAACGGGGGACTGCACGAGGTGCGCAACAGGCACTCGCACAAACGAATCACACGCAGCACGTGCGCTCTGCAGACGGTTACCCGCACGACCAACCGGTCGCTTGCTGCAGAGCACGAACAGGTCAGTGTGTGGGTGAACAGCTCCGAAACAGAACTCCATGGCGGAGACATCGACGACACTTTGAAGATCCACCTCCCACCACGGCTCACGCTCCACCGTTGTGCGGCTGTGAAGCACAGAGCGAGCTTGCATCGGTGTGTTTCCGGCGAGTTTGGTGGCCGCCGCAGCACTTCCGAGCATGCTGAGGCGTGACGAAGCTGTGTGGCCCGATGTAAGTGCCAGGTGGGCCCCGGCAGCACCGGCTTGTGACGACTGTGTAGCGACACCATGGGCGGCCAGGTTTTCGCCATTGGCAGCTCGCCCCGTTCGTGCAGCGGTCAAGACGGTCGACGTGAGTTGAGGGCTGCAAAGTCATACAACGCGTCAGAGCCATGGCACAACAAGGTACAGTACAGCAGTGCACATACCAGCCTTCGGCGCAGAGATGGACGAGTCGGCGGCAATGTTTGACCAGCGTGATCATGGAAACGTCAGACACCGCCACATCGTGAGACACATCTACAGTGTGAAGTAAAGGGCATGACTGAGCTACAAGGCCAACTCCCTCGTCTGATACGTTGCAACTGCGTCAAGGGGCGAGGGGTCAGAGAGGAATCGCGAGTTGAAATGATTGGCCACACACGAACCGTGGAATAGACAGAACTCGCAGTTCTTGACACCGGGATGCTGCTGTTGCAAGCACTTCGTCTGTGACTCCTCGAAAACAGCCAGCCAACATCAACGTTCGTAAACCAGGGCACAGGTCGATTGTCGGAATGATGACTGACGAAGACAATCGCGGGTTCTCCGATACATCCAACACCTGCAGCCGTGATGCCTTGTACGCAGTTCGCGGAAGTCCAACACACCCTTCCCAGGCAGCATCCAGCAGCCCGACCCCACGTAGGCGCAGAGAAGTCAAAGTTGTGAGTCGTGGTATGATGCCATGCAACCCAAATGGCGATAGCGGGCATCCAGAGACGGTGAGTGCCTGCGTTGCGTTTCCACGTGTAAGTGGCTGAAGACCGACACTGTGTTGCAATTCCTTGCCGCATTGTACCTTGAGTCGTTTCAGTGAAACCACAGCGCGAACATCGGAGAGAGACATACAATCCGAAACGTCGAGGTGAGTCAGCCCCGGCGCAGCTCCAGCTAGGGCACGAATGCAAGACCCAGTCATGGCAGGGCAGCGGCGCATGGTGAGCCTCCGTAACTTTGACAGGGTTGAGGGAAACCCACGGAAAAACCTGTGGAGGCGCAACATGCACACCCAGGACGTTAGACCCACGAAATAGCAACACCTGAACAAGCTACACACCGGTGATCGACAACGGAGAGCGCTGACAGGTTCAAGGCAAACAAATTTCTGGCGGCACTTGGGCCTCGTTGTGCAGAGAAAAACACATTGCGAATTCCAACATCCGTCACTCGGGTGCAGTTGGCCAATGATAAAGTCCTCAGCGCGGTGTTTGTGACAGAAACCAATGCGCAAACCTGGTCAGAAACCGCTGGTGCCCATAGTGACAAGTCAAGCTCATCCACTGCGTCGTTCGTGTATCCTCTTGTCAGCACAGATTCCGGAAACCGTGTTTTGTGGCCATGATGCGAACGTGGAAGAGACGTCAGCCGTGAAGACCTCACAGGGCTGCCACTGTCAACATGATGTGTCAGACCTGGCGCCGACTCACGCTGCCGCAGACGCTTCATCCGAGACTGCATGTATGGCTGCGGCGCTGGGGAGAAAGGCTGTTGAGTCTGGTGCTGCCTGGGCACACCTTCCCTCACTGTTGTCGCGTCGTGGCGAGGTGCTCGTCTGCCTTCGTCGTAGACAGCTCTCTCGTTGAAGGGCGGATCGTTGCTTTTGACAGCACGTGTTGGTGGTGCAGCGCGCCTCTCTTGCTGAGAGTCATGCCGCGGGGTTCTCCACGCATGGTGCCGATGCGCGGACGGCTGGCCAACCTGGGAACGCTGATCCAGCTTACGAGACATGCCATACTCGACTCTTCTCCCTTGTCCGGGCGTGGAAGCAGCATGATCCAGCCGTGATTGGGGCACAGCCTGTCTCACAAGGGGTGTGTATCCGTAGCCTGTAGCAGGCCGGCCAACAGAGGCGGCAGGTTCGGGGTGACTTACGCCCCTTCCGTGGAATGAGGCCACCTCATGTACAAAGTCCGTGAACGACACGGCGGCCTGTATTCCGACCCGCGGCGCACGTGGAGGGAGCTGTGGTACCGACGCGGTCATGTGGGGTGCTCGGGCTCGGGAAACCGCAACAGAATTGCGCAGGTGAGACACCGCGAACGATGGATGTGTTGGAAGTAGCTGTGCCGGTGTGGTACGATGAGTTCGGTCGGAGCGGCGACTGTGGTGTCGACGCCGGTGTCGGGACCGGTCTCGACTGGCATGGACGTGCTTTGACGTTTCTTTTCGTTCAAATGAGACAGCACTCGAGTCGGGCACGCGTGGGGGAACGCGTTGCTGCTTGGAGGTGGCGACCGTGCTGACATTCGGTTCGTTCTGGGACTCGGCCACACTTGCAACTGTGGAAGCAGCAACAGCAACAGCACCACCAACACCACCTTCCGGGTTATGTTGCGTTGGCAATCGGGCCACTACGCGTCTTTGATGAGCTTGGGCGTGCCCAAGACCATCTGCCCGCTGAGCGGACTGGACCGCATGATGCTGCGGGGGTGATGTGCCTGGCAGGGTGCTTGCAGAGACGGAGGCTGCGACGACAGACTCGTCAGCGGAGGCGTGGAAATCGTCTTCATACTCACTCGCACTGCTGTCTCCAACACTGCTCACTTCCAGAGCGGGTGTAGATGTCTGTGAGCCACGCCTTGGTGCTGCGTGGCTCTTGGGATGCATGCTTTCAATGCTGGATTCGGACATGGCAGGAAGATCCAACGGAGCCAGCCTCAGAAACCCCGACGTCGCTTTTCCAAGCTGTGAATCCGAACGAAACCCATCGGGTGTCACGGCGACAGCCTGTGTCTCGGCCACCCGCGACGCTGTTGGACGTACAACATGGGATGAAGGCGGCGACAACTCCACAGGGACGCTGGACACGCGAGGACTTGCCATGGTGGTCACAGTGTTTCCTTCCGAGGGGGGTCCGGAAAACGGGGTGGCAGCATGTACGGGCGAAGCGTCTGTCTTTGTGCGGGACGGTGTTGGCATCGCGTTCGCGCCAGTCCCCAACTGCGTCAAGTTGGTTGCAGTCTGGTCTTGTGAGGTTAGTGGTGTGGAACTCGCTGTTCCCTTGAGCACCAACATTCGGGCGGAATGTGGACGAGACAAGAGGCGGTGAGCCGCATGGAAGGGTCGCGTGGACGGCGCGGGTTGCAAGGGGGCATCCTTGACATGCCGGAGTGAGCTGGGACTCGGGACGTTGTCGATGGTCGAGAACGTGGATCGTGGAGTCATCACCTGGCCATGGCCAAACACGCTGGATATCGAAGTTTGAACGGAAACGCCGCCGCCATGACTCACACCGTTACTGCGCAGAGTGAATCTGCCTGTGGCTTGGGATTGGTGAGTGCGGGCCGTTGGCAAGGTGTACGTGGAATCGGAGTCGCTAGCACTGCTTGGGTTCAGTGCTTCTTCGTCGCTAGCGCTCCCTCCTGAGGTGGACCATGACGAAGTTGTATGGGACGTTGGCTCGCCGTTGGGCTGTTGCTGAGGCTTTGGGGACGAGGGACGTGGCACTTTCAAGGTGTTCTCCAGTACTACTTGGAGTGCTCCGCCAGTAGTCACAACAGGACGGTCATGCTGCAAGGGCATACTCTGGTCGGCTTGATTGTGGTCAGCTTGTGCACGGCGAGGTTGCATGTTCGTCTCGTTTGAAGGCCCACGGGGGAGAACTTGTGGAGTTCCATTCTCCAAGCGTGTTGCAGGCCCTGCATGGTGCTCAGGACCTTCTGGGGCAGGCAGCGTGCCATGTGGCGTGGCACGTGCGCTTCTTCGGGCAGTCGTGGCGCTGTGCGGTCGCTTCCGTCGCTTCGGGATGGGGCGCGCACGGCGCGACCTCACAAGCGCAGCTGCTGCACCTCCGTACATCGTTGAGGTTGGTGGAACGCGCCGCACTTTCCCCGCAGAAACGGGCCGTCTCCGACGGCGGCGGGGCTTGGGAAGACGTGATCGAGACCGAGCGGCGGCACTGGGTTTGGCTCGGGCGTGCATTCCCCTGCGCTCACCAGTTCTTGTCAGGCCCACGAAATGTCTGGACTTGGTATGGTCAAAGCTTGTCTCTGCAGTCAGCGAATGTCCGAGCCGTCTTGCAGACGCCTCTGGCTCGAGTGAAGACAGCGTCGCTTTCAGCTCGTCACGCAGGTGGCTTAGAAGCGCAACCGTGCGCTGTGAATGGGGCTGTGGCGCACTCTTGTGCCCGTCACGACCCCACTCAGGAATGCCAGGGGGATGCGATGGGTGATCATTCGCTGCCACGTGGGAGCTCGTTGGGTTCCGAGGCAAGGCAGAAGAGGAAGAAGAAGAGTGCCCGTACGTAGCAGAGGAATGGTGCGCCCCGTACATGCGGAGTCCCCGCATTGCCACCTGCAAGTTGTAGTCTTGCTCCACCTCCTTCTTTCGCCGAGACGCTGAGGCAGCATGAATTGACTCGCGGGCTAGCGCTCGCATGTTGACTTCCCTGGGAACAGGAGAGCCCACACAACGTGAACGCCAGCAGCACCACAACACCCCACCAACCGTACCCAGCAATGCGGGCCATCGTTGGGCCTGATGAGGACAACTACCCCGACTATTCTCCACTCAACAAGCGATTCCAGTGCATCACGTCCCTACAGCCGCTCATCACATTGGATGGCACCGTATTTCAGAATAGGTTCCGCGTGCAACGCACAGGTGTCACGTTTCGGCGCTCAAATGGAGATACTTCGACACGGATGTTGTTTTTGTTTTTTTCTTCGGGCAGACTGACCTACAACTGCGACGAGCACTGCACTGCGAAGCTCGCTCACCGGTCGTCCCAACGACGTTTCACTGCTGGTCGGCGCTCGTTGCCGAAGTATCCGCCGCGCGAAGGCGCACTACGACCACCACCAGCATGCTTGTTCGGGCAATCAGAGATGAAATGATCCCGACTGCCACAAATGTTGCAAGAGTAGCCAGGCCCGGGGCGACCCTGAGGCAACAGCAGCGACAGCGTCACCTACATGCTTGAACCAAGGTACAACAATGCCCTACGTACCCCTGAGGCTTGCTTGTTCGGACAATTGAAAATCCAGTGGCCTGGCTTGTTACAAGCATGGCAAATGTATCCAGGACCGGGTACATTCTGGGGCAAACAGACATCGTTACAGATTCATACGTGACATGCAACACGAGCGTCGCGTGATCACACACCGAGTGTTGACGGGGCTTGTTCTTCTCTGGGCAGTTCTCAATCCAATGGCCAGGCACGTTGCAAATCCTGCAGACGTATGTTGATGGCGGTGGGGCACGTGCGAAGGTGGAACGCACGGAACCCCTGCCGGCGTGCATCGCTGCTGACGCGGCTGCCCCAATCCCAGCACTGAAAGAGGATGCGCCGCCATAACTGAGTTTTTCTCCGGTAGTAGGTGCAGCATGGAGGTTTGGAGGAAGCCCCTTGACACCGCGAGCGACACTTTCAGCACTCAGACCCTCCGCTCGCGCCTCTGAAACAAAGTGGAGGTGACGCACTATCTCGATCGCCCAGCGATGATAACGACACACGCACCTTCGTCTAGCAAGTCATCAGGTCGGCGTTGGCCCACATAGACGTTGCGGAATGTATCTCCCGCAACAGACCTTGCCCAGAACTTGGTCAAACGGTCCTTGCTGTGGTGGCACTTGGGGGTGAGAATGAAACCGGGAGATCGGCATGCCTGCGTGTCCTACCTTCCAGTCACACAAATGTGACCAGCGGGGTGCCATTTCACATCCCAAATAGCCTCGTCGTGTGCGTTTGGCACACGCCCACGAATATCTGAGTCACTGAACGAAGTCAAGTGGCACAGTGAGAAGCAGTCCTCATGATGGCGCACACTCCACGTACTTGGTTGTGAATACGTTCAGTGAGCCGTCGTAACCTGCTGCAACAAACATCTCTTCTTCGTGGGGATGAAACTGTGCGGCTGAGCAAGCAACCAAATCGTCAGCAAGCAAAGGATACCAAAGAACCAAAACACAACAAAAGACGTGGGTCACATACCAGTAATCGCACAATCGTGCCCGGTGAAAGAACGAAGCATCTTCAATGTGCGAATGTCAAACAACTTGACAGTTTGGTCCTTTGACGTTGTGAGCAGCCAGTTGCCATTCTGATTCCACCTGGTCACCATGACTGGTCCTTTGTGCCCGTGTAACGAAGTAACAGCGTCGCCTAAACGTGGATCCCACAGCTTCACCATACAATCTTTACTGCCGGACGCGATCAAGCCTTTGAATGGGTGCCATTGGACACACTTGCAGCCCCAGTTGTGACCTGTGAACACAACAGGTGCCACCATTCAGCATCTACACATCATCTTGTTTCGCTTCCCCATCGCGGTGCATACCTTTGAGCTCCTTTTCGCAGCGCGCGGTGGCAAAATCCCAAACACGAAGCACGGAGTCGTCTGAAGCAGTAACGAACTTCAAATCCGACGGGGCCCAATCGATCGCATTGATAGGGTCTTTGAGCCGTGCAACGTCTTTCATAAGCTTCAAGTTTGGGCGCCAAGATCGCACCACGCCTTCGACATCCGCTGATAGCAGCCAAACCTCGTCTTTACTCCAAACCATGTCACGAATGGGAGCGTCGTGTCCCTGCCCGAACGAGAAGGAAAGCACGATCACCATCACCAGCCACGAACGAGGATGGGGTGCGAAACACAACACAACACAACACAACACGACACACCTCGCTTCGACCTTCATGCGTGAAAAACACGGCGTTCCACATTGTGAATACTCCTCCCGCGCAACCAGTCAGGACACGACGGGCCCCCGGCATGAACTGTGGGGTTCACCCAACCCAGGGTCATCCAAATGCTGCGACAACCATGAAGCATAACTGCGGCTGCGACGCACCGTCAAACAATTAATAGCGGAAGATGGCACATTCACAGTGGTCCAACCGTAGCGTAGCGGGAAACCATACGCAATGTCGCGATGGCGACACGCAGGGTTCATGCTGGTGCGTGCGTACATTTGCACTGGTTGGACGTCATGATAGTCACGCAGATCGCGTTGAAACACGCGATTCTAGCCCAACCGCACAACACATTAAACACACAGCATACATTCACTTTTGTGAGCGTTCCACGGCTACACAGAGCGACAACAGGTGTACACCACCGCCACACACCTCCAGCCAATTTACAACACCAGTTGTGACGGAGATGGGGTAGCGACGCTTCGGTGGACGGCGCAGCCGCGACCCATCGCTCGTCCCCCCACCGGGAACGAACCGTCCTCTTGGGCGTGAGTACTCACGCGGACCCGACCGAGGGCCTGATCCATGCCCGGAGTGCATGGTGGGGGAGCAGTCTGGGTTGGTGCCGCGTGCGGTGGGCACACTCATTGAGTATTTTTGTGAATTCACACAAGTGGTCTTGTTGTTGATTGATTGGTGTGGCCGAGTGTGCGTTGGAGAAGAGTGCTTGTGACGCAGTGCAGCGCATGTGCTGTTGTTGCACGCGGCGGAGTGCTCACCAGCAGAACGAGCGGTTGGTTTTGTCTCCAGTATAGCAACACACAAAGTGACCAACACAGTCGGTAGGATGATCACCTCCCCCATCGTGAAACGGCCACAGAGGCACCGTCACACCTTCACCGGCAAGCAAGCATACAGCCGGCGGGTGTCACCAGCCAAACAAGCTGAGCAGACGGTTCGTCGTTGGTCGTTAGCATGGCGCTACATACGATCGACCTCACGTGTCGTTCTTGCAGATGAGCCGAGTGTTGCACTCTGGAAGACCAGTGAGTCATGAACGGGTTACGACGCTCAACATACGGCGCACAAACGCGTACAGCTTGGCACGCAAAGCGGCTCGTACCAAGCCTCGCAAATCGACACAGCAGTTTCCCAGGTCCAAATCTACTGCAAGGTTTCAGAAGCGCCTCTCTAACACTCGCCGCTTGCATCATGCATCACAGACGGCTCTTTCGGTGCGTAGTCGGTGTCAATTGCTGCTTCTGTTGTATGCCGCTCACGCGTGGGTACATGGCAGAAGAAGCGCACTTCGGACGTGTTTGCGGCAAGTACACCAAGCATTAGTAGATCGCAAGTACGTGATGGTGTTGGGAAATGCCTGGTTTTTTGCTCAATTGACCCACCCACAATCGAACCAGAAGCAGGCAACTCCAGCAGTGCATGAGCCCTCCCAGACTGTCGTCATCGCCCCGACCTTCGTTGCTCATCGTGTACTCCAAGAAGCACGTCTTGGTAGGACAACAACGTCCTCACCTCGTAGGGTACGCATGTGGTTGAATGATACTCCGACGGTGCAGCGGGCGTAACAACAGTGCTGCAGGCCTCCTTTTTCGGGGAGCTTGACAAACAACGCGATGCTCGCCGCAAAGCGAGGGCTGCGGAAAAGAAAGCTCAACAACAAGAGTGGGACACTGTCAAGCAAGACGTTCGCTTGTTTGAGAAGGAGCAACGTGATATTGCGAAGAGGAAGCACCAACAGATGATGGCTCGACGTGCGGATCAAGAAGCCATGCGCAAAGAGGCGCAGAGGCGGCATGAGCTAGCTTTGCAGCGTCAAGCCGCAGAGGATGCTGCCATTCTGAGGGCTGTTCAAGCCGGTTTTGAACGAGATCGTGCTCGAGAGCGCCAGCACCGGCTTGACACAATCGCATTGATGAACCAAACCGCGGCCGAGAACGAGGAACTTCGCCGCCTCAAATTCCAACAACAAAAGCAAGAACGGGACGAAGATGTGAGACTGCTGAAGCAGGCCTGTGACATTGCAGACGCGACGGAAAGGGCAAAGCAAGAAGCTCTTGCGCATCTTGAACGCCGGCAGATTGCTCTAGGAAACTCTTTCGCCAATGTTCAACAAGCGCGGCGCCAACGTGAGCGCGAGCAAGACCTTGAGATGCGTCGAGTCGTGGCACAACAAGCTAAAGAGGCGGAGGCTAGGCGACAACAAGAAATTCGTTTGAAGAATGAGCGCCGGCGTGAGTACTGCGCCGAACTAGCGCGCCAAATACAGCGGAAGCAGGACAAAGCGGCAGAGGAAAGGCGACAGGCGCGCCGGGACGCTGCTGCTCTTGACGCGTTGGTGGAGGAAGAACGTCACTTGACCCATGTTGCTAAGGTGAAGAAGCATGAAGCACAAAATGGGTACCTCGAGGCTCTCCGCGAACAAAGCAGGTTTGTGGGCCTTGTGGCAGCGTTTGCGTGCTGGGAGACGCACTCACGTGGTGCTGTGCCGCAGGTGGAACCAAAAGGCAGCCCGCAGGAGCAGCACGGCCGGGTTGGTGAGACGAAGGGCGTTACAATTGGAACAGGATGACCCATTTTTATTTGGACAAGCGTTCACGCGCGCTGTGGGTGTGCGGCGGGATGAAACTGCACGTAGGTCGTAGCTGACGAAGTGGATGCGTAGCAGCTTCGAGCTACACTGTATCACAGAACCTAACGCCAACACTACATGGCAACCGACAAACGCCTTCCACCCTCCGCAACGCCCGCAAGCTGTGACAACGGAACAGAGTGAATCGGCGCCGCGCTTCCGTCTTCAGTTGGAACGCTAAACACCGGAATGCCCCACTCAGCTTGCTTTTCGTTCAACTCGACTCGGTTCAGTGGGGGGAGCGCAACACGTCGCGGCCGTCGGTACTTGTCACCGTTGCGACGGAAGCTCCGCGTCATGAGGGTGTCCCTCACAGATACGTTGGTCGGAGTTACGGCTACAGGAGCCACCTGCGTCTTTCTCGGCGTTAGGCGCCCCTGGCGCATTGTCAACAAGTTTGCGAAACTCTGACGCCATGCGCAACGAGACGCGTGAGAATGCACATCTCGAGACACCGTGAGCCATGCACCCAGTGCATACCTTGGACTTCAATTTCAGGGAGTGCTCGCTCGCGGTTTGACGCAACGCCGCTGCGGGCATGACCTTGGCTTCACCACCTGGGGTGTCGACGCGGACCATGTCGAACTGGATGTTGTTGTAGAGAACAGAATGGCCCAAGTCGAGCTTTCGTGTTGGGCGAACGAAGTCCACAACAAAAGGCCTGGGCACGGCCGCAATGATGTTGATGATGTCGCGGAAGCCGCAGCTTGTGACAACGGTGTTGTTCACGCGCCACACCGAGTCTCCACGGCGGAGTACGTCGCCCTGCACAAGTTGACCAAACAGAGGCGGTGTTAAACAAACTACGGTGCAAAGGGAGAGGACTTGCCGCGTACTCGAGCAGCTTGACCAGTTGGGGGAAATCTGACGAAGGCTCGGTGGTGCTTTTGTCCCTTCACCTGCAAACAACAGTGAGCAAATGGTATGGCTTTCTTCACTTCCGCTGCAACGAACCTCAGCCAGCGTTATTCCGAGCGGCCCTCGATCGAATCGAAGTGTAATGAAGTTGTCACGAGGGGAAGATGGAGGGCTGTCCCGTGGAATCGGGATGCGATCATCCATGATCTTCTTCGGTTTGGCAGTGGATCGACGACGCACAACTTCCTGCTTTATCAACCGGTACACCTCAATGGGGACCTTCAGCGCATCCTGAACAGTACACTCAACACCAGGCGTGAGATGTGGGGAGGGGTCCGTGGCTGCCGCAAGCACAATACCTTGAACAACATGATGACATGCACAACGATGCAGTTTGCTGGGACGAGAGCAGTAAAGTACAGCACCACGTCTACTCCATCAGGAAAGTTCTCGTCCAATGTGCGCAAGGCTATGTACCTGCATCCACACTGTGAGACCATGTTTCTGCAGCAACAACATGTGACGTACAACAGAGCCAGTGCTTCGGCGATGGCAAGAATGAGAACAACAGGCTTGATCGTTGCAAGTACAAACTGTGTTGCGGGAGTAACGTGACCACACAGGACACGACTGAACAAGCACGCTCATGATACTCACCTTCCAACCACTCAAGGGCTGCATGCAGAATTGTTCCCTGTTGAAGTACTGCATGTATGGTAGCTTCAAACTGCTGCTGTTGATGAGTGAAAGCGCGAAGACGAGCTTCCAGTACCGCGGAAACACTCGGACAAACGTCACAAAACGAGCATCGTACAGCCGTGACCGTCGAGTCGTAAACACCCTGGAAAGTTCCAGCATACGCCAGTGTAAGAAAAGAGCACGACTGTAGCCACGCAGCCAGCACACACCAGTAGTGACCAACGAAAAAGAACAGTAGTGTACCAAGCGCCTTGCACACTGCGACAGCAGCAAGCAACTGCAGTTGCCAAACCAGACTGTAGGACCACATGATGGGTGCAATGAAAAAGCTCGTGATAGTCACAGCCCAAGAACTGCCAAACCCCCATGATTGCATCATCTGTATTGCAAGCTCCGAGTAAGAATGCAAACGATGCTGTACGTGCCAACCCGCGTACCTGCGTTGTCCTCATGTATTTCACCCGCGAAATTGTCACCGTCACCGCAAATAACACGAATAGGCCCGTGACGAGCAGCATCAGCAACACTCCATCCACTCGAACATCTGCGCAGCGATCGCGTCGATGAGGCTACCACTACTGAGCTCACGCCCGCCACACACGTACACAGAGGGCATGGGTTCAACAGCGTTCCATTGCCACAAGGCACCGGGACTGTGCATCAGAAGAAGTAGGTGAGCACTGTGGCTTCAAACAAGCCACTCACCAAGACGTACTGGGAGTGCAGTCTTCCTGAAACACGAACGTTCCATCAGCACACTTGAGGAACAAGGCTTGTTGCATGAAGAACGAGTCAATCATCGGTAGGATGGCGCCGGGGGGTCTGCAAACACGAGCGTCAGAATGCAAAGACACATGGGTGCAAGTCGTAAAACGCACGTGAAAGTCCCTCTCCCGTAGCGTTCATAGAACGCGACGATCTCATTGGAAATCGTCACAGCACTCTTCACGGTCAGGAGGTCTTCTTCTTCCTCTACGGGGTAGATGGAAACTACAAGGAACACTCGGCCCTTATGAGGAGTTACTGCCACCACTTCAAAGCGGTGCGGGGGAACCTTGAGCAAGTGCACAAGCTCTGCCACGACTCCCGTCTTCAAAGCTACCCACTGGGCGCTGTCTGGTGGCACATGTGTGAAATCTATGCGGACGCGCAACTTCATTTGAACTAAATCTGAAATCAACACAACGTCGCGTTAGAAATCCGACGCAGGGTAGAGGGTTACGACTGACAGACAGCTTTGCGTGCTTACATCGTCCTGTTGTTGTCGGAAACACTGGAGAGGAGAAACCAATAGTGAGCTACGGCAGCCGCTGCTGCGGAGCACAGCGCGTTGTGGCGACGTACAGTACAGTAACGACGCCATTGGGGCAGGATAATTGGGAGGGAATATGTTGCCAGATCTTCCTTCCAGGTTCACAGTGATGATGTTCGGCTCGTACTCTGTGGCGTTGAACACACTGATGTTGAGTGCGTAGTGACGTTTCGTCAGTGCCGCAAATTCGTGCGTTGTTGCACCGGTGACAATGAAGTCAGACTTGGCAACACCAGTCACTCCGGTTGCAAATGTTGCTGTGACCGTGAGGTTCGTGAGGCCTGTGGTATCCCCCGGAAGCAACTCCTCACTGAATGTGAACGACACTGTGGGCGTGTACTCAAACGTGACACGCTTGGCTGCCGCGTTCGGGGGCCATATGTGACCGCTGCGGGCCTCCATTCCGATCACCACCCAAGCCAAAGGACCCAGGTCGAGCAGGGTTGTATACACTGCTGGTGCAACTTGAGCAACATCTCGTGTACTTCCGCCGACGGCTGTGACATCCGAGGCCTGCATATCTCGGACAGGGTCGCCAAAAGTTGCTGTAACAAGCAAGGGAGTAACAAAGGTGGAGCTCCCGTTGAAGACGCCACTCGACAAGGTAAGAGTCGCCGCTGGAGCGTAGGTCCAGTTGAAGAACTCAGTCTTGTGAGCCGGCGGAAAAATGAGACCCGCAAACCATGGAATGTAAATGGAGACACTCTCCTGAGGGACAGAGGAACGGAAACGATGAGAGATAGCTCCAGCTTTCCGCGCATGAGCCTTCCCAGCAAGAACTCACCGCAAAACCCAAGAACAGCTGAATGTCATACACTCGAGCATTGTGCCTGGTCCATGCTCCCTTCGTACAGCCGGACACAAGAAAATCGAAACCATCGTCGTCCACGAGCGAAACTGCCGTTGGAAACGTTGCGGTTGCGGTGACCACGCGTAGTGACGTCGTTCCACCCCAGTCAATTCCGTCAGACATGTTCCAAGTGGCTTTCGGCGCGTACGTCCATGACAGCGAGGATCGTTCGTTTGGAGGGAAAATGTTCCCAGCGAAACGCGGGATTGACAGCGTGATACCGTTTGTGAATCCCACCCAAAACCTGAAGGTGTAGACTGATGGAGACTCTTGCATGAACATGTCGGCACCCACAACCCCAGCCTTTCCAAAGTCTTCAAGGGCCACGTTTGTCACATTGCTCCCAAACGTAGCAGTTGCCATGAGAGTAACCTGCACAACTCGTGTGAGATTCTGTTCTAAGGTTCACACCAGCACCAATGCCTCGCACCAGAGGAGTAACGTCGCCGGCTTTTACTCCGTCACTCAGCGAGAATGACACGGACGGAGCGTATGTAAAGCGGAGTTCTTGTGCCTTCGCATTCTCAGGTTCAATCACTCCCGAAGCACGAATCACATTGAGGCGAATGTCTCCAGCTTCTTGAAGCTCCAGCACAAAGGTGTACACCTGACACCACCAATGTTACACCCCGCCAGCAGCTGGGTAGATGCAACACGTACACTAGGAGAAACTTTGACAAAGTTTGAGTACTGGGCGTTCGTCACGAGTACATCTGCCTTGACCACGCCGGAAACATCACTTGAGAAGACAGCTGTGGCTGTGACCGTTCTTAGAGTGGTCACCGATCCAGCGCCAAGTCCATCGCTCAAAGTGAATAGAATACTGGGTTCGTACGTCAAAGAGATAGGAACTGCCGCGGCGTTTGGCGGGTAAATCTTTCCAGCTCGAGCAGGAAGTGAAAAGTTGACATTGTTTTGTTGTCCCATCACCACTTGAACGGTGTACCTGCGTACGTGACAGGTGAGCGAAGTTGTTTGTACGGTTTCGTGGCTCAAACGTACTCGTCGTCCGCCACAGTGGTAAACCCAGAAGCCTTACATCCAACAATGACAATGTCACCCAAGGCGAAGTTGGAAACAGGGGCGTTGAACAGCACTGTCAGCGTTGCGGAAACAACTGAGTGGACGTCGCCACTCTGCAAGCCATTGTCCAAGGACAGTGTAACAGCCGGAGCAAACGTAAAGTTGATCACGTTTGAAGCGATGTTGGGCGGGACCACAGCTCCAGCATGGTGCACAATCTGTTGTGTAACTGTTTCCACGGAGCCCCAAGAAACGATCATGGTGTACCTACACAGTTTGGCGCAACAGTGGTCAGTTGGAGATGCACGATGTCAACCACAGTGCTCGGCGTACAGCTGGTTGGTGACTGCTGTGAATTTCCGCAAGCTGCAACCTGCGAGTGTAACTTCACGTTTGTCAAAGAAGACAACGTCACGAGAGAACGTGGCGGTCAACGTGGCTTCACGCAGAGACGTTGTGACACCAGCTGAGAGACCATGAGAGAGCGCAAGCTGTCGTGCAAATGAATGTCAGTGGATGCCATTATTCGTTGTGTGTCACGGGAAGACGTACTGATACCATGGCATTGAATTCGAAGTGCGTTGACGTTCCTCGGTTTGGTGGATTGACAACTCCAGACTCCGGCACGAGCAAGACACGAATGTTCTCTGCCGTGGGAGTGAGAGCAACTGTGTACAAAGAGCCAGACCCGACCAGTGCTCCCGAGTCGGCTCCAGTTACAAGAATGTCACCAATTTCTAACCCTGTTACGGGCGTGGCAAACGTCACCTGCATGAATTGGTTGGGGAGGTGAGGACAAGAATTTGCATCGGAGCGCGACACGGCGGTGTGTACCGTGAGGGTGACTTCGAGCTTCGTCGTCACGTTTCCAGGAAGGATGCCATCGCTCAGTGAAAAGGACGAGATGGGTCTGTACTTCACAACGATAGGGATGGCAGCATCATTTGGTGGCGACACTGCTCCACTTGCTGCGGGCACCGAAACGGTGACGGTTGCTGCGGAGCCGAGATGAAACTCCTGCGTGAACACGCGCGACGACAGCTGTTGAAAGTTGCCAGCCACTGCCCCGGCGACAAGAATATCGCCTTTTGAAGCCCCGGTGACATTGGAACCGAACACAGCGGTGGCGGTCATGGTTAACAGTGAGGATTCGTCTCCCGACGTGACGCCATCGCTAAACTGAAGCGTGACAGCGGGTGTGTACTGCAGAGACCAGACAGCCGCGGCATTCGGAGGGAAAATGCTCCCAGCCGCTGCGCTGACTTGAATTTGCACATGTTGCACTGCATCGAGGATCATCTCTAACCGGTACTGACTGTTGGATATGAGTGTCAGGGATGTCACAGTGCATCCAGTGAGCACGAAGTCAGACAGAGCAACTCCTGTGACGTTGGAACCAAATGTGGCGATGCCTGCCAGTGACAAGTGTGGTGTCGTCGAAGCTGCGGTCAAAGCAGGTTCTGCATGGAAGCTAATGGGTGGTGTGTATCTGCAAACACATATGGCAATGGTGAAATCACGGACTAAAGTGCACGCCGCGCCTCCACACTCACCGAAGTGAAATGCTAACATCTTCCTTCAGAGGCGGGAACACGGAGCCCGAAAAGGATGTCAAGGTTGCTTCGATCTGCACAATGAGGCCGTTGAATGTAAACTCGACGCTGGACATGAAGTTGTTGTGCTGAACAAAGTCACTAGTGTCCCCCCCAGTGATGGCAAAGTCTTGCAGCGCCATGCCTGTGACGTTGCTTCCGTAGATTGCGGTGACTCGAATCGTAAGCAGCGTTGATGTACCGCCATCGACCATGCCATCGCTCCATTGCAAAAATGCCAAACCTTCCGCAGGACGGGCAATCAGTGCGTGTGCATGGCGCACACCCGCACCTGAGAATGCGATGGCCAGCAAGAGGAACACGACCACGCGACTCGGGGCAGCCATCATGAGTCTGGCCATGCCTGCCGACGTTCAGCCCTCCCGTTGGCCCCGGTGCATGTCGGGCAACAACCAATCTTGCCAAACCACCGTGCCACCACCACCGTATTCAGTTTCACCTCAGAGGGGCCAGCATGTGACAGCCGCAACAACGTAATAGATTGACAAGCGCAGATGCCAGTGCGCAAACCGTTTCGACATTTTCGATTCCGAATTTTGAGAAACTACTGAAACACAGCTAACACGCTGCTACACGCTGCTATCTAGGAGCCCCCTCATTTGGGTGCGCAGTTCTGCGCCCGGGAGGGCCACCAGCACGTCTCCGACGCGAGTGACGATGCCGTTGTTGGGCGTTACGAGATGGGTTGCTGCGTCCGGTCCGTTGTGCGTGTACGCCAGAGCCTGCGCCAGCACCAGAGCCGGCACCAGAGCCGGCACCCGTAGAGCCGGCACCTGCATTGGAACCACTGCGGTTGGATGGGCGCACATCTCGCGCCGTGGTGTTGCTTGTGGTGTTGTGCGGTGCGTGGCGGCGCGTGGAAGCCTTGGCACGACCTCGTCGGCCTCGACGCACAACAGGGGTGTAGTCAATACCCTCTTCGGAGAACATGGCACGAACGGCCACGGCGTTCTTCTTGATGTTGTCCATGGGGCGGCAGCCCATGCTGTCCAGCTGATATGGCTCAGCTCCATGGCGGAGGAGAGCACGAGCAAACTCTGCCCGACCACAACAGCATGCGATATGCAAAGCTGTTTGCTGATGCTTGTTGAAGGCAGTAACGGTGTATCCAGCATCCAGCAGCGGATCCAGCAACTCGGCAGACCTGTAGGCCAACTCATGTTAGCATCGCGTGCACCCTTGCGACAGACACACCACCAGATACCACGCACCCAATCACAGCTGCAGCCATCACGGGATCCCAGCCGTCAACGGATCTCATGTTACAGAACGCCTCCAGCAGGGAGGGATTGGCAGCACATTGTCGCTTTTGCTCTCGCAACAGCAGGCGTGCGCACTCCACATTGTTGCACAAACAAGCAATGAACAAGGGCGATTCACGGTTGACGTTCGTTTGTGCCGTGATGTCTGCACCAGCATCCACGAGCTCCTGTGTGATCTCAACATTGCCTGCCTTTGCAGCTCGATACAGTGCAGTGCGGCCACGGTTGTCCCTGTGCTCAATCGACCCGCCCATCTTGATCTGGCATCGAACCGCGGCGATATCGTTGAGCTTGCACGATATCATGAGCGGTGTACGCCGTGCTGGGTTGCGGCACTGATTCGACAAAGGGAGCATTCGTGCCATGGCTTTCCCTGGAACAAGACAACTGTGAGCACAATGCTAGTGCTGTACACAAGTGCCGTACAGAAAAGAAAACAAACAAACAAACAAACAAACATAACAACGACGACGGGCAAACAAGCGTACAGGCGGGCTTCGACAAGGAGCGCTCCAGCTCGGGCATGCGGGCGCTGAAAGCATGGGGTTGGGTCCAGCTCCAAATCATGCACTTCGAAGTGTCAACAACTTGCTCTAGTGCTGTTGTGATGTCTGGAGCGAACGTCGTTTCCACCGCCTGGAGGCATGGGAACAAACGTTGACTGTCGTCTGGGTTGGCTGCAGCCGCAGCGGGCGCAGCAACTGCAAACGGGTGGAACGCAGCAGAAGCAGCAGTCGGTGTGGTGCGAGCAAATGGGTTTGCTGGGTCCACAGCGGTTGATACGCCTGTGTCGGTGTCGGCATGCTCGCCGGCGTCTTCGTCGGCATCAGCTGCTGGGGAGGTCCGGTTGCACAAGCGAGATCCCCCAAGGAACAGCACCCTGCACACACACACAGAAAACAACATTGCACCGACGTCATCACACGTGCGTGGGTTTGTACCCAACGCATCCACACCACCCGACGCACTCCAGTTTCGGAAGCTGGCCAAGATCGAACAGGCTGATGCCCGACTTGGAGAGGTCACAGTTTGTGAGGGCCAGCACGCGAAGCGCAGCAAGCCGCTGGCAAGCGGCGGGCGAAACGTGTGACACAAGACTGAAAAATGCGCTGCGAAGCTGTGGGAAGCGCGGCAGCGACCTGTGATCGCACACATAGGGAGAGGGAGAGGAAAGGAACAAACCAACTGCGGGTGAGCTGTGGCGAAACTGGCACGCCTCTGCTCGGCCACGTCACGCACGCTGCACAGGCGCCGGAGACGCTGAAGCACCGGGACACTGTCAAATGGTGGATGTTGGCCGCAAGCTTGGGCGTCTTTGCGACTTCATCAATCCAAGCGTCTCGCACATTGGTATTGCACAATGTAAGGGTTCGAACGTGCCTGAACCGGCGCTCCAACACTTGGCGAAGGTGAATCCTGTTGGTTTGCACACGCATCACACACCACACCGTCAATTGCCGAACCATGAAACACTATTTCTTGCACATCTTGCGCACTAGCACGTACCATTCATCCGGGTTTGAAAAACGCCGTCCGACCTCGATGTGAAGCGGGACGTCCGTTGCGGCTAGTGCCCACGCGGAACACACCGCGCTGGCAGATAGCACATGACGCCAATCGCCGAGTCGCTCAAGAATGAGAGTGAGCACCGCAATGGGGATACGATCGACAGGTTTCACGGTTGTGGAGCCAGACGTTGAGCTTGTGCCGGCAAGGGCACCTGC